>Ga0334901_1000653_pt1 | contig 44945 bp, 31 predicted proteins | sample GraSluR3_MG_3_FD_207216 | JGI IMG/M metagenome (GOLD analysis project Ga0334901, IMG submission 207216) | Sludge microbial communities from methane-producing bioreactor in Wageningen University, Netherlands - Granular Sludge_15_08-R3 | ecosystem: Engineered > Bioreactor > Anaerobic >...
TTTAATTGATAGTTACGTAATAAATAGTAATGGATATTAAGAGTCTAACGATGATAAAGCTTGTTTGATTATTTAAGACCCCCTCGTTACTACCCTTTCAACTTGATAGACTAATAGAGATGTCCCGAAAGTTTGTGGTTCAGATAGACGAACCAGAATTGTCAGCGAATTCAATTAATCCAACCGTAAAAAGAGGTTTGGCGGTTGAGGTGTTGGAAACAGGTGAACTAGATAAACAGGCCATACCTAATGATGTTAAAGATGTTGACGAAAGCCCTTCTAGCGTTCGACAAAGTGTTACACAAACAACAAATCAAAATAGCCCCACTGCCCCTCAGAATTTAACTAATAATCCATCTGTGGTTGCTGATTTGGCCGCCACAAAAGGTACAACAAACACTCAGTTAAGAAGAGAAATAAAGGATAATTCAGAACCAGTCGATTATTGGCAGCAAAATGCTTCTAGAGTAGACAAGCTGCTTAGAGAAGAAAGGCTTGGTGAAATAGTAGAGAAGCCCGAAGTAAAAACCTCTAAAACAGCTGAAAAGAATAATTTTCAGAACAGAGCAGCTACAGGTAGTTCATCAGCCTCAGCCAGACATACTAGAACTCTAGACAAAATTGAGAGGTTTTATCAGCTAAAAAAACCTACTAACAGCAAACCACACAACCAGGCTAAGAAAAAAATAAGCAAAAAAAATAGAATATTTGCTGCGGCTGCGTTGGTGATTGCGGTAATCTTAATTTCTGCCTGGTTAGGTGTAAGAGCAGTTAAGGCGCAACAACAGGATTTAACCTGGCAAATAAGTTCTTTGGTGGAAGATCTTAAATCGATGAGACTGAGTTCAGCTCAAGAAAGAAATGAGTCACTCAGAAAAAAAATTATTTTCTATCAGAAGTCATATCGATTTATTAAGCCTGCCGTAATACTTATTGAAGGAAAGGAAAAGGCCAATCATATTGAAGGGTTGTGGGAAGTTGGTGAAGAAGGAGTTGGTTTAATTGATAAAAGCCTGATTGTAATGTCTGATTTAGAGCAAGGGTATTCTCAGTTTGCTGGCCAATCGGAGGGGAAGAGTTATGAAACATTAGTCCGAGCAGCTAATGATTTAAATGATCTGTATACTAGCTCAGTTTTGTTTGAACAGAGACTAGGCGAAATAGGCAATCCATATCAAATCCAAGAGATTGAGGATGTTAAGAAACAACTTGATATCTATCTGCCTGATGCCAGAAAAATTGCTCTTATTACCTCTAAAATTAGTCAGGTAGCCCCAAAAATTTTAGCGGCAGACGATCAGAAAACATATTTAATTTTGTTTCAAAACAATTCGGAGTTGCGACCAACCGGTGGGTTTATTGGATCGGTAGCTATGTTAACTATTCAAGATGGGAAGCTAATGGATTTCAAGGTGGAGGATGTTTATGAAATTGACGGTCAGCTGGATGGTTTTGTGACTCCCCCTGATGAAATTGTCCAATATCTTGATGAATCTCAGTGGTATTTAAGAGATGTAAACTGGAGTCCCAACTTCCCACAGGTTGCTCAGCGTGCGGGTTGGTTTTTAGACAAGTCAATCGGCCTCAAACCAGATGGAGTAATCGGAATTAATTTAAATGTGGCACAGATGATGTTGGCAGCTGTAGGACCCATCGAAATTCCTGACTATAAGGAAGTAGTTACTAAGGAAACCCTACATCAGCAAGCTCAAACCCACGCCGAAATTAATTTTTTCCCAGGTTCAACTGGAAAGAAAGATTTTCTCAGTGCTGTTTCGTCTGCCTTAATGAATAAAATAATGTATCAGCCAACCAATAAGTTGGCGATTGGCAGTGCTTTGTTTAAATCACTTGAACAGGCTGATCTAATGATTAGTTTAAGCGACCCAGAAGTTGAAGCAGTACTCTCTGATTTAAGTTGGAATGGACAAATAAAAACTCCGGCTTGTCCTGATGCTTTTAATCAAGAGGATTGCTTTGTAGACACGGTTTTTCAAGTTGAGGCAAATGTTGGTGTAAATAAGGCTAATCAGTTTATTGAAAGAAAGGTAAAACACCAGACAGAAATACTATCTGACAAAGTTTTGCATAGCAGAACCATAACTTGGAAAAATAATTCTCAAAGCGAGGCTTGGCCTGCAGGTGACTATAAAGTTTATACGCGTATGTTGGTTACCCAGGGAAGTAGGCTCGTTAGCGTTAAGGTAGACGGGGCGGACGCGCCGCTGGAAGCGGCGCGTATAGCTGGCGAGGGAGGAAAAGAAAGCTATGGTTATTATCTCGAGATTCCGATTAAGAGTAGTAAAAACCTAACCTTTGTTTATGAGACACCATTGAATCAGGAGATTGGGGCCTATGCCTTGTTTGAACAGAAACAGTCTGGAATAAATGGACAAATAGAGCATTTAATTACTACAGCAGACAGGGAAGTTGTAACGGTGGCTCCCGAGCCAGAAATCATCGGCCGCCAGTTAAGGTTTAATAACAAGCTAGAAAATCATCAGTTTTTTGCGGTTGAACTAGATTAGAACTTAAGGCAAGGTTAAATTTATACCTTTTATCTTCTTGTTTTCTTATTTTCGATATTTCTCGAAAAGAAATTGATTTTAGAAGTTTAAATCTTTGGCCAATCGGCCAAGGCCAAAAGGTGGGGATATTGGCAGTCGTCACTGTTGTCAATGTTGCCGCCTTGCTTTTGTGACGAATTATTATCGATAAACAAACTTTGCCAAACACTCTCGGTAACAAAGGGCATAAAGGGGTGAATAAGTTTTAACAGAGAAGAAAAAACCAATTCAACTACTTGCAAATAAACCTCAATATCTTCTCTGTTTTTATTGTTTTCCAAATAATCATTAGCAAAAGTATTCCACAAAAAATCATAGAGACTTAAGGCAACATCACTAAACCTGAATTTTTCAAGATTCTTGTTGGTGGCTCTAATCAGTTGTTCCAAAGCACATAAAACCTCTTTGTCACTTGTAGTAAGGTTGAGTTTTTTTATCTGTTTAAAACCTTTTTCTTGATAGTAAGCTGTCTGAGAGTTGGAGGGCAGTTTTTTTCTGTAAAGAGATATGAAACGTCCAACATTCCAGATTTTATTAGCAAAGTTACGATATCCTTTTACCTTGGCCTCACTAAGCGAAATGGGATTTCCAGGAGCAGATCCGGCTACTAAGGCAATCCGCAATGAATCGGCACCATACTTATCAACAATTTCTAGTGGATTAACAACATTGCCTTTAGATTTGCTCATTTTTTGGCCACGCTCATCGGTGACCATGGAGTGCAAATAAACTGTTTTAAAGGGAGCGACACCGGTTGGATTTTTAGGGGAGATGGTTAAATATTTGCCCAACATAATCATCCTGGCCACCCAGAAAAAAAGAATGTCCCACATAGTGTCTAAAACGTTGGTTGGGTAGAAAGTTTTATAATCCGAGCCGTTGGGCCAGCCGGAGGTAATTAATGGCCACTGACCACTACTAAACCAAGTATCGAAAGTATCGGTTTCTTGCAAGTATTCAGGACCCGGCGATTGTTTGGCAACTACATACTGGCAGTTAATGGGAGCGGTCAGAGTTTGTAGCCCAGTTGAAATTTCATTGATATCAAAGCCCTTTTCAAATGCAGAAGCAATGGTGAGAGATTGAATTTTACCTTGTTTATCTAAGAAAGTGACTTGGATATTCTGATTTTCTTTAGCGTTGTACCAAATTGGTAATCTAATACCCCACACAATTTGACGCGAGATGGGCCAATCGTGAATTTTGTTTAGCCAATCAAAATACTGTTTTTTAAATCTTGTTGGTATTATTCTTACTTCCCCGCTCTCAACCGCTGTTTTACCTAATTTAGCGAGCTCAGACATACGTAAAAACCAGTTGGGGTAGGGCATTGGTTCTATAGGATGATTTCCCTTATAGCTAACGGCTACGCTGTGGGTGTAGTTCTCATCGACGTGGTGAATGGAGCCTTCAGCTTCTAGTAGTTTTATGGCGGCCGGCCTGGCGTGAAAGACCGAGAGGTTGTGCAGCTGAGAGCGCAAGTCTTCAGCACGGCTTTTTAGTGGTTCCTGCGCCGGCCGCCACCATTCCAAATCAATTTTGCCCATAGTGTTGATAGTGGTATAAATCGGCAGATTATGTCTCTGTCCAATTTGCCAGTCTGTGGGATCATGGGCCGGTGTAACCTTTAAAAGACCAGTACCAAATTCAGGATCGACGGCCTCATCAGCAATGATAGGTATTTGAGCTCTGGTTAGTGGGTTAAGAACAAACTCGCCAACCAGGGCCTTTGCTCTAGGATCAGCTGGGTTGATTGCCAGGGCAGCATCAGCCAAGATAGTTTCCGGTCTGACTGTAGCTACTGTTAGATATGAAACTTCTTGATCATCAATAATTCTGGGTTCGCCGTCACTAAATTTATAGTTGATGTAATAAAGAGGGGATTGCTTGGTAACGTGTGCTACTTCTAAATCGGCAAAAGTCGTGCCCAACTTCGGGCAGTAATTAACAAGGTAGTTGTCTCGATAAACCTTACCTTCTTTTTCCAGTTTGATAAATGTGTCTAATACCAAATCAACCGACTTGTCTTCTAGGGTGTAACTTAACCTGCTCCAATCCGCCGAGAACCCCAGCGCCTTCATTTGTTCAATGATTAGACCAGAGTTTTCTTCTACGAATTTCTTAATATTGTTAAAAAGAGTTTGTCTATCAAAATCAAAGCGAGATTTACCCTGTTTTTTAAGGTGGTTTTCATAAACAAACTGCGATTCAAAGCCGGCATGATCAGTACCGGGGAACCAGACTGTGGGACGGCCCTTCATCCGGTGCCAGCGCACCAAAATATCCTGAATGACATACATCGCATGCCCAGCGTGAAGTGAGGCATTAGCGTTGGGGGGCGGCATCAAGATCGAGAAAGGTGTGAGATTGTCTTCGTCAAGCTTAATTTTCTGATTATTCTTTTGACCCGGTTGATTATCTTGATTGTTTTTAAATCTTGGCTTACCGATCTCAGCTTCATCCCACATCTTTAAGATTTTTTTCTCTTCTTCCTGGTGGTTAAATGCTTTTGGCAAGTCTTGGCTGGTCATGAAATGGATTATAACAAGCTACAAGGCCTTGTTTCTTCTGGAGGACTCAACGAGATTAATTATTATGTTTTTCATATCCTTCTTTTTTTGATCACCCTCCTCAAGTCGATCTATTTCGGAATATAAGCTTGTTAGACAATTATGAATCTCCTGCGTTGTTGCTTCTGGGCGGTCTAAAAGAGACCTTAAAGTTTCAAGAAAACCAATTACGCCTTCATATTGTTTGCTTTGATCAATATTCAACGACCTTAATAAAGCCTCATCACCTTTCTGATCAACAACTCCCCTTTGAGAATCTGGTGTTAATGAGGTTTCTATACTGGTGTTGGTTACTACCATGACGACCCTTTCAATTTATGCTTGCCTATTATAGCTTTAACCACCTAGATGTTTTATTCAACTTGCTATTCCCGCAAGATTTCAGCACTATTTCGGAAGACTATATAAAAATATATCATCTTGCCTGGTTATCATTGTTCAGGCAGACTTATAAAACCTGTCGATTTGCCTTTTCTTTGTCTTGTAGCAATGAATAGAGTTAGGATAGGGTAGTAGACCGTGAAACATGTATTTTTAGATGCCGAAACCAAAAAAACCTTTGACGAGGTTGGTGGTTATTTACCCCAAGAGTTGGGGGTAAGTTTTGTGGGTATTTGTATTAGAGATGGTTTTACTGGGGAAGGCGAGTTCAAGGGTTTCTTTGAAAATGATCTGCCTGATTTGTGGCCAATTTTAGAGACAGCCGATGTTATTGTTGGTTATAACATCATTGGTTTTGATGTCGAGACCTTGCGACCATATTATGCCGGCAATCCTGATGCCTGGAATGTGCTCGATTTGCTTGATAGATTTAAGAAAGCCACCGGTCACCGCGTTAAACTCGATTCAATTGCTACCGAAACCTTAGGCAAAGGAAAATCAGGCGATGGTTTAAAGGCCATTGAGTATTACCACAATCGCCAATTTAGAGAACTAGCAAAATACTGTTTGGACGATGTAGCCATAACCAGAGATATTTATGATTACGGCCTGCGGCACGGAAAGCTTAAGTATATTAACAAATGGAATCGAATAATTGAGACAGATATTGATTTCTCTTATCAACCACCTCAGGTTGGCGGAGTCCAGATGGCTCTAATCTAGAAATATTTTTTATTAAGGAAGTTGAGCTGAGATATTTTTACTGCGATAAATTTAGGTTAAGACAAAAGCCATAATATTTATTTGTTATTTTTTTGGCTGTCTCTGGTACAATTCACATATGGCCAAAACAATTTTTAGTGCCTCAAAAAGACAGCAAGATCAGCGAGTTCAAGAATTGGAAGCCGAGTTAAGAAGATTAAAAAATGAAGAGGTCCATCCAACTCTCAATTCAGAGATTGGTGTTGCTGAAAACCACAATTCCCAAACAGAAACAATTGACAAACATAGTAAAAAAACAGAAGAAACTGGAGTGAAAGATCAGGCAACAAGCAACACAGAACAGTTTTTGGAAAACAAGAAGTTGGAAAATAAAAAGGACGAAGTAGAAGGTGGCGAATCAACTAGCCAGCCACTTGAAAGAAAGCCTGAAGAATACAGTGAGTTAATGAGAGATGAATCACCCACCACCAACCCTCTAGCAGCTTTCGTGGTTCTACCCCCTGGGGTAAAGTTTATTAATCAGCACATCAAGGAAAAAATCTTACTGGTTTTGCGACAGCACCCAGTTGTTAATTTAAAGTGGATGTTTTTAACCATAATTTTGGTGTTGGCTCCTTTTGTATTGTTTCCTTACTTTCCTTTTTTTGATTTTGTACCAGGAAGATTCCAGTTTTTTATCTTGCTTGGCTGGTATTTGTTAATTAGTGCTTATGTCATTGAGAATTTTCTTTATTGGTATTACAACATTTACATTATTACGGACGAAAGAATTATCGATATTGATTTTTATTCTTTAATTTATCGGTCGGTATCAGAAGCAAAAATCGACAAAATTGAAGACGTAACCGCCACAACGGCGGGGTTATTTGCTGGTGTCTTCAATTACGGCAACATTACAATTCAAACCGCTGCCGAGAAAAGGGAGTTTGACTTTAACAAAGTGCCACAACCGGCTAAAGTTACCAAATTTCTCAACGAACTTATTTTGGAAGAGGAAAGAGAAAAAAACGAAGGAAGGGTGATGTGAACGAGCCTTTTGGAATTTGGTTTTTAGCTCCCAATCCTGGTGGGGTGACCACGGCTTTGGAGTGGTTCTTGAGAATTGTGTTGTTATTAGCATTTCTAATTTATATGATTTTTGCCTTTGTTATTATCAGGCAAAACACCTTGATGGACTCGACTTTTAAAACTTCTCTCGGTCCAGTTTTACGCCTCTTTGGTTTTGCTCACTTTGTAGTGTCGGTTGGGGTGTTTTTATTGGCCGCATTTTTTCTTTAAACTATTTGGCTTTTTATAAGCGATGGTAAACCCAATTTTGGCTCGTTCTAATGTATGATAAAAGTATGCCGCTTCATATGGCCTCGGCCGTTGGTATTCCCGCCAAGACGGCCTGGTCAACTACTGCCAGACAAAGAACCGCGGCAGGCGATTTATACGTGGTTGCCGGTTTTTCCGGATCAGAGTCTGCCCCCAAATTAGGTCGTGAGTTTGTTTCTTGGTTGGAAAAGAATCACTTTTCTCAGCCAGCTCAAGCTTATCAAGCATTTAAAGATTATTGGCAAGAATTAAGTCAACAGATTGGCGTTTCCATTGCCGCCGTTTGGCATCAGGATGGTGATCAGCCTACAACTAACGTAACCCTATTTAGCTTTGGCTTTGGCTTGATCGGTGTTTTGAAAAAAGACAGCGCCAAATGGTTGATTGATGGTGAGGTAGATGAACAAGCACTTGAAGGTAGTTTACAGCCTGGAGATAGATTAATATTGGCTACTGCCAGAGCTAAAACCGCCACCCCATCAATTGAATTATGGCTGGCGACAAAAGGTGAAGATATTGCTGCCGAGCTATCTGGTCGATTTATCCGTTTGCCTGAATCTGCCGAACTGGCTTATTTAATATTGGAAAATCCACTGGGCACTGGCTCTGTTAATTCCGACATAATCGGCTCCGACCAAACAAAAATCGATAACCAAACTGAGCAGAGCGATCAACCAGAGGGTGTTAATCAGCAATTTGTTGGTGAAGCTGCAAGGACAGAGCTAACTCAAGGTCAAACCAGGTTGGCGGGTATAAATCAGAAAACCTCAATTCACTTAATTTCACCGGAAAAAATTGCTGCTGGATTAGTTGCCAAACAAACCACTGAGACCTCAGAAGATTTGATTTCGACTAAACCTCCGTCAACCAAGCGCTGGCAGCAGTGGTTAATTACCCATCTAAAAGAGCTCCGAGTTTTGAGAATAGCGGTGGTTTTAATATTAGTTGGCGGTGTAATCGGGGGACTGTTTCTCTGGCGTGAACAAAACGCTATCAGGGAAAATCGTGAAGTAGTGGTTCCTTTGGAGCAAAAGGTTGAGGAAGTTTTGGCGATTGCGCCTGAGAATAAAATTGAGATCAGGGACGCCTCAAAATCTTTACTGGAAAGATTGCAAGGGACCAGGGTTAAATATCGGCGCAATCGCCAAACCATAGTAGAGTTAACCACGAAAGTTGAGGAAATTTACCAAAACTCATCAGGAGAGAGAGAAGTTATGGAGCTACCGGTTTTTTATGATTTTCGATTGGCAGTGGCAAACTTTTTAGCTTCCAAAGCAGGTATTTTTCAAGATCAAGCCTCATTTCTTGATTCAAATGAAGGTAAAATTATTATTCTCAACCTATCAACTAAAAATAATAGAACGGTTACTTCAGAAAACCTTAAAGATGCAATCGACATCAGCACTCTGGATAACAGAGATCTTATTTTGAGGCGCGAAAACTTATTGTTTGTTTCTCACGCAGGAGATAGCGAGGAGGAACTGGAATCAACTGCCGATATAGGTGAACCAGTCGCCCTGGAGACATTTGGTACTAATGCTTATATTTTGGATAGGGGAAAACAACAAATTTGGCGCGTTGATTTGAGCGGGCAGAGCACTGCTTCAACAGATTCAAATGAGACAGATAGCGAAGATGCTGGTAGTGATAGTTCTCTAGTTGGTTGGGTTAGATCGGCCGCCGGCATTAACTTTGCGGAAGTCGCTAGTTTGAGCATTGATGGAGATATTTGGTTAGGAACCAATCAGGGAGAGGTTTTTCGATTAAGTCGAGGTGAAAAGGTTGGCTTTTCCATTAAAGGACTGTTGGAACCACTAACAAGCACTGTTTTGGTGGCTACAGTCAGCGATGGCGAGAAATTAGTGTTGGTAGAGCCAGGTAGTAATCGATTGATCGTTTTGGACAAAGATGGTGTCTATCAGCAACAAGTGGTTGCCGAGCAGATTGGTGGTGTAACCGATGTGTTTTTGAATGAAGATGAAACCAGCGCCTTTTTAACAGCCGGTAGCGTGGTTTACGAGGTTAAGTTGTAATTGATAAATTTATTGTATTTCTGGTTGAACAAGCTCTTCTTCCCAAAAGGTCCAACCACTACCCACTTGATATACCCTTTCAGCCGGAACGGTATATAGTTCAGGGACTGGCTCAACCTTAACACTACCATCTTCCTGGGGTATATCCATGGTCTTGCGCTGGCAGTCTAGACAATAATTACGAGTGTAAGGATCAGAAAGCAAAATGTGTTTTTCTAGTTTTAATTGATCGGTTGGGTCGCCTTCTCTGGGTGGTAAACCTGTTTGTTCAGCAATCCAAGTTTCGTGCCAAACGTTTTCAGTTTCCTGTGGTTCGGTACCTCGCCAAAAGTAATCAGTGGTCATTTCACAATCTGGTGACTCTGGATGAGGCAATGCACCCGAGCGTCGACAAAAACTGGCCTCAATAATTTGTTCTGGTTTATCTGGCCAAGGTGTTGGCGATTGACTCTTGCTTGGCAAATAGGAGTTAAGCAAGTACTCCATTAAATCGTTCCAAATGGGGGCGGCTCCGGTTACGCCAGATACAAGTGAAGGATTCATGGCAGTATTATCACTGTTACCTACCCAAGTTGTAACCACAAAATCCGGTGTGTAACCAACGGTCCAGTTGTCTCGCAGATCGTTGGTAGTTCCCGTTTTAGCTGCCACTTTGTGGCCAGGAATGTAGAGTTGAGAGCGGCTGCCGAAGGCAGCCGCTCGCGCTTCATTATCACTAATAATATCGCCAATTAACCACGCCACTTCCCGATCCAAGGCTAAGGTTATATTTTCTGGATTATTACTGGGATCTGGTTCTGGCAGTGGTCTGGTAGCGGCATCGTCGGTAGGTGCCAAAAATAACTGTTTTTCCATTTCTTCCTGACGCTTTTGTGGATCTGCCTCCCAAATTACATTGCCTTGATAATCCTCAATCTTCAAGACCGCAATAGGCGGCACCTTAACACCTTGATTGGCTAAGGTTCCATAAGCGGTGGCCATATCCATCATCGTGACTTCACCCGCCCCCAAGCCAATCGACAAACCATAATTATCTGGCGAGCGAAAGGTGCTAATACCCATGCCACCAATAATATCGATAACGTTATTTACCGAGTTAATACCCGCAACTTTTACAGCCGGTATGTTGTAAGAATTAGCCAAAGCTTGTCTCATAGTTACCGGTCCGTGATAAGTTCCGTCATAATTGCGCGGACAGTAATCTTTATTGCCGATTTGTTGGAAGCAAGTCGGAATATCTAGCAACACGCTGCCTGGAGTTAGGCGTTTTAATTGAAAAGCAGTGGCTAAATTTAGTGGTTTAATTGAAGATCCCGGCTGTCTTTCTCTAATAGTCATATTAATTTGACCTTCAGATGTGGCGTTGAAGTAGTCACGGCTGCCAACCATAGCTAAAACTTCGCCGGTTGAGGGTTTTGTGATTAAGGCAGCTCCATTACCAACTCTCATCCTCTCCAACTCATCAATTTTTGCTGATAAAGATGCTTGGGCAATTTCCTGCAATCCCAAATCAAGAGTGGTTGTGACTCGCAAGCCGCCTTTTTCTACCACGGCAGGACCATACTCTTCCAACAACAAGTCCCGAACATAAAAAACAAAATGAGGTGCTTTAATTTTTACTTTCGATTCAGCAAATTCCAATTCTTCTGACTTGGCTTGATCAGCCTCTTCTTGGGTTAAATACCCATCCTCAACCATTCTTCTCAGAACTTCCTCTTGCCTTAGTTTGCCTAACTCAGGAGTGTTGCCAAAAGGAGAATATCTGCTGGGTGATTGAGGCAAACCAGCTAGGTAAGCTGCCTCCGCTATGGATAAATTCTGAGCAGATTTATTAAAGAAGGTTCTGGCTGCTGCCTCAATTCCCCAGGCTGTACCACCATAAGGTACATAATTTAAATACATTTCTAAAATATCTTTTTTGGAGTATTTAATTTCGGTTAAGGTGGTTAAGAACGCCTCTTTAATTTTTCGTTCCCAAGTTCTATCTCGACTTAACAATGACACTTTAACCAGCTGTTGAGTAATGGTAGAGCCACCCTGAAGCTGTTTTCCCTGTAAGTTGTTAATAATCGCCCGCAAGATTCCCCAGTAATCAAGTCCAAAATGTCGATAAAAACTTTTATCCTCTATGGCAATAGTAGCCTCAGCAACATATGGCGGTAGATCATCGATAGAAATTGGTGTTCGATTGGTATCAACATAGATTTCGTAAAGTTGTTCGCCGTTTCGATCCAAAATTTTTGAACTAACCGCAAATGACTCATTAGATTTTAGTTTGTTAATTGAGGGTAAATCGGAGAAAAATAGGAGAGCAGCGATTAAACCAACTCCCAGGCAAAGAAGCCCAATCCCAATCGCCAATTTACTCCAAGACAGCCTAAAATTTCGAGTTAGCAAAGTTAAGTTTAGGTATCGTGAGGTTTTCTTTTTATGTTTCATAATTAGTCAGATAATTAGTTAAATTTTATTATCTCGACAATAAATTGTTGGTAATAATTATTAGGGATTCATTTTACTATTCTTTTTTCAGTTTGCGATTAGAGATATGATACCTAAGTGTTAAATGATCGAACTAAAACCAATTATCTATTAACTAAACTGGACGACGATATAAGAGAGCAAATTGAAGACGCGCTCTATTTAATTAGCTTGTTTGACAAATCACCCAACAATATCAATCAAAGCCATGACCGGGCAGGCACTCTCAATCAAAACCTGAACGATTATTCATTTTTAGTTTTCCCAGCAGCCAAGGCATACGAAGGATTTTTAAAAAAGATCTTTCGCCAGATTGGGGTACTACCTAAGAGCCAGTTTTACAGTCGTCAGTTTAGAATCGGTCGCAGTTTTAACCCTGATTTGCCTCCAAAATTGCGTGACGAACAGTGGCTTTATGATGAGATTGAGTCAGTAGTGGGAAATAATTTGGCGCGAGAAATGTGGCAAATCTGGATTGATGGCCGGAATCACATTTTCCACTATTTTCCTAATGCTAGATACAAGCTAAGCTTGTCTCAAGCCAAAAAAATTGTTAATAAGTTTTTAGAAGTAATGTTGACTCTTCTAGAAAAGCAACAGGAGCTTAGTGAAGTGGAAACTAATTAATCAAAGTGAGTTAAAATCACAATCTAGTTTTAGCTAAAATTGATATTGTTGTCTGAGGGTTTTGGCTTGCTGAGCCAGCTGTTCAAGTAAGTCAAGTTCACAAGTGGAAAGTTTTTCTGGGTGTTGCTGCCAATCATCGAGTTGTGCCTCTAATTGATCGGCAATCTTGGTAAGCTGTTCTACATCTTCATTAGACCAGCCATTACTGGCTTCCGAGAGATAAATATAACTCTTATGAAGGGTGGTTACAGCCTCTCTTACTCGCTGATTTTCCCAGGCATACTGGCTTGATTCCAAGCGATCTTGGGCGCGCCCGGCCTTCAGTTTTGGTAAGTCTGGAGAATCATTGTTAACGGCTTCTTTGATCACAAGCTCAAGACGTTCCCGAGCGCGCCCAATCCTATAACCAGGAGACCCAGGTAAGCGAGCATCGATAAGCTGAGACGGAGTAAGCGACTTCTGATCAACAGGTGGTTGTAACTCTAGGCTTTTAGCCACTGCTTGACCATGGAGAGATTGTAAAGAAAAAAAGGCCGTTGTTGTTCCCAACAAAACCAATAAAAAGCTAGTTTTCCAAGCCCATTTCATATATGTGTTATCGAACGCACCATTATACGCTAATTATTTTTTTAATTTAGTTGATTGCGTATTTACTCTTGTTTTTACTATTCACAACCTTAGTATTTAGACCAAGTTATCCAAATAAAAGCCAACCAGCTAAACGGCGTAAACCTGTAGAACTAGTCCCCAAAACAAATGGGAAGCTACTAAAGCATACATATTTTTCGATCTTAAGTAAAACAAGTACTGTCCAATCGCGAACAAACAAAGCAGACCAATTTGGATTAAAAATTGAGGCTGCCAACCAGTTAAAATTAGTCTTAGAGGGATGTGAAAGAGAATAAAGAAACCAACCACCATTGCGCCAAGTAGAGACTCAGAAAACCAGGGGGCAATACTTCTAACATACTGAACTGGCAAACCAAAGAAAAAGAGTGATTCCCACCAAGCTGTTAGTAGCGCTAAAAAGGCCAACCACCAAAAACCATTGGTAGCAAACAAGGATCCTGGCACTAGCTCGGTTCCCAAGGCAGCCTGCATAATTAAACCGGCAAAGCCATATATGCCTCCAACTGCTATTCCTAAAAACAAACCAGGCAAAAACTGATTTTGGCTTAAGCCAATTTCGGAAGCAATAAACCTAGATCGACTGGCAAACCAGACTACCGGAAGGCCAAACACAATGGCTTTGGCCACTCCCTCATCAAACCAAGTTGGTAGAGCAGAAAAAAATGACCGATAACCTATCCAGACAAAAAGAATGGTTAGTAAAAAAAACGAAAAAGTGTAAATCTGCTCAAAAATTTTTCTGTGTCTAACCGGTGTTAAGCTTTCAACCGTGGAATTAAATTGTAATTGTCCAGGTTTTGGTTCAATTCTACCCCCAAAACCGCTTTGTTGGTGAGATTTTAGTTTATCCAATTTTCCTAGCAATCTTGAGGGTTTCTTGGTTGATTTATTAGGTTTACCCAGCTGACTGACAAAAGTCAAACTAGCTTTGTTTTTCAAAGCCTGATCACTATATTTCTCTCTAAGCTTTCTCAGTTGGTGGCTTGAGCTCCGGTCTTGAGGCATATAAAGCGTCTAGCACCATCTCAAGAGTTTTTTGTTTGTTGATTGAGAAGGTGTCTATCACTATATCGTAGAGGTCTGGCTTGTAGAAATCAATTTCTTCTTCCGCGGTTGCCTTGCCAGTCTTAACCACCCACTCTTCCCACTCCTTTTTATACATCACGCGCCACTTACTAATATTTTTTTTGGCACGTTCTAAAATGTGATGTTTAGCTTCTTCAACACTAACTTCGTCGCGATTGACGATCCGGTCGATACGCACGGCATCATCTGAACAAACTAGTAAAATTTTACAGACACCTGGAATGTTTTGCGCCAAAAAACCTGATAGCCAGGACTCCAAAATCCAGTTTTTCTCGGTTTCTAGTCGATGTCGCATTCCATAATCTACCTGCCGATCAAAGTCGTCACTGTAAATGGTGGCGTCGTGATGAAGCTTGCCGGTTTTGGGATCTAACAAACCATTTTCCTGAGCGTATGCACGCATAAACTCACCGCCAGAAAAACCGCGCCATCCATGAAATTGTAAGACTTTTTTTAGTTCTGCCAGCAGAGTAGTTGAGCCGCTACCTGGCAAGCCAGAAACTGTAATATTGTTGATGGTTGGTGCTTTATTAGTAGTTGGTGCTTTATCAACTGAAGGAATGGGGTTTTTATTTTTCATGGCGGCATTTTAGCATTTTTTGTCGATTGACGGCATGGCTTAAAATTACAAAAACCTTGCAGATCAGGGTTTGTAAGCGCTGCTTACTTGAAGTTTTAGCCAAGAAGGTGACACCCGGGTGTCACTTTCTTGGCTAAAAACCCGTGTAAGCAACACCCCTCACCCTACCCGCTCCAGCAAGCAAAAACTGCCACTTTACAGCCACTTTCCATAGTGTTTTACTGGTTAACCCAGCACTACCAGTAGTGTTTTGGGCCAAAAAATCAACAAGATTTGATCTATCGATCAAACCATCGTTATTGAACACAAAAACATATGCAGTGTCCTTATTGCGGCCAACAACAAAGCTCGGTTCTTGAGAGTAGGATGACGGAGGACAACCGAGCTATTCGCCGCCGACGGGTTTGTGAGCAGTGCGGCAAGCGCTTCACAACTTACGAACGCGTCGAAGGTGTGGATCTGGTTGTGATTAAAAAGAGCGGCGAGAGCGAATCATTTAATCGGGAAAAAATTAGAAAAGGTATCGTTAAGGCAACCTGGAAGAGACCTATTTCAATGTCGGATATTGACGAACTAATAGATGACGTTGAGCGCAAATTGCGTCAGCGAACCAGTACTAAGGTTAAAAGCTGGGAAATCGGCAACTTGGTAATGAACCGCTTGCGTAAGCTGGATGCGGTTGCCTACCTGCTTTTTGCCTCGGTTTATAAGGACTTCCAATCTTTTGAGGATTTTGAGGAAGAAATAAAAAAATTACAAGCGACCGGGATTATTAATCCCAGCCAAGATGATGGAAAGGACGAAACATGACCAAGGCTTCTAAATCGTCAGCCAGAGTTAAAGCAAAAAAAGAGGAGCTTAAAACAATGAGGACCACTACCAGTGTTATAAGTAAAAGGTCCTCGGTCAACACCAAGTCAATTTCGGCTAATTCAAAAAAAACCAATCATAAGGCGATAAAAAAGAACGGTTACAGTCGGAACACAAACCAGAATACAAAGCATAATGGCGTTTTAAAAAATGGTCACAGCCAGACAGCTGCCGATTTGTTAAATGGTTTTGTTACCGAACCGATCGGCCGAATTAAAATGAATTTTACCGAGCGCCAACTAGACCCTGGTATGGGCATGGCAGTTGCCAGGCGCACCTATCTAAGAAAGATCAAAACTGACGATAATAATGAAAGGTGGGAGACTTGGTCTGAGGTAGCCGATCGGGTAGCTAGGGGTAATACTTCACTGCTAAGCCTGTTAGATACCAAAGATGAGGACTTGATTCATCAGCATCGTGAGCAAGAATATCAGTTGCTAAAAAAACACATTGCTAACGGTTCGGTTTTAATGTCTGGGCGTCACTTGCAACACGGCGACTCTACACAGGCAGAGCGCAATATCGAGGTTTTTACCAACTGTTCTACTGCCTCAAGTTCGTACTTAGTGTTTTATTTATTAATGAATGGATCGGGAGTTGGTCGTGCCTATGACGATGATATGTGTCTCATTGATTGGGACCGGATGCCAAACTTACGCACGGTTTTAAGCGAGGAGCACCCAGATTTTCAGTGGGGTATCGATGAGAGCGTTCGTGACGCGGAACACAAGTATGGTAAGGGGAGTGGTGTCCACTGGTTTGAGGTGCCTGATAGCCGAGAGGGCTGGGCGCAGGCAGTTGAGCTTTTGGAAGTAATGGCTTATGAGAAAAAACATAAAGATGATTTAGTAATTTTGGATTTCTCAAAAGTCAGACCAAAAGGGGCGCCAATTCATGGTATGCAAGACCGACCAGCTTCAGGGCCAAAACCTCTGATGAACGCTATTAATCGAGTGGCCACGGTCAAAGGAGCTGGCATGTCTCCCTGGAAGCAGGCGATGTTTGTAGATCACTACTTAGCAGAGTGTGTACTGGTGGGTGGCGCGCGCCGTAGCGCGCGCATTGCCACCAAGGTATGGACCGATCCGGAGGTTTTGGATTTTATCGATATTAAACGAGGCGGTTTTTTGTGGAGCGCCAACAATTCGGTAGCAGTTGATGAGAAATTTTGGGAACAAAAAACCGCCCACGCACGTAAAGTACTAAAAAAGATTATGGAGGCCAGCTATAACGACGGTACCGGTGAGCCAGGCTTTGTTAATCAGCATATGTTGGTTCAAAATGATGATCAGTATAGTGGTTATAGCGACGGAAAGTACGCTCAAAGCAAAAAATATCAGCCATTCACCAGAACGGAAAAGTTGTTATCCAAGTTGGCGCGCAATGCCGGCGCCAAGGTTTACCACCAAATTCCCAATCCTTGCGGCGAAATTACGCTTAATATGCTGGGAGGATATTGTGTTATTGGCGATGTGGTACCATTTTTTGCTCCCACCGTTGATGATGCCGAGGCTGCCTTTAGGGCAGTTGTGCGCGCCCTCATTAGAGTTAACCTAATGGACTCCTTGTATAACCGTGAAGTCAAGCGTACTAATCGCATCGGCGTAGGTATGACCGGTATTCATGAATTTGCTTGGAATATGTTTGGTTACAGTTTTAGAGATTTGATCAATGAGGATAAGTCCAAAGATTTTTGGTTAACTATTAACCGCTTTAAACGAGCGGTGGTGGATGAAGCTGAAAAATATGCCAAGAGACTAAACGTTAATGTACCCCACACTAATACCACGATTAAGCCTTCGGGCACTGTTTCCAAATTATTTGCTCTTACCGAAGGAGCCCACCTGCCAAGTATGCGCGAATATATTCGTTGGGTTCAGTATCGTTCTGATGATGAGGTGTTAGATACCTACCGCGCCCAAGGTTATCCGGTAAAAGAGCTAAAAAGTTACACTGGGTCCTCGGTTGTTGGTTTTCCCACTCAACCAATGATTTGCCGATTGGGTATGGGTGATTTATTAGTTACGGCTAGTGAGGCCACCCCAGAGGAACAATATAAATGGCTAATGCTTTTGGAGAAATATTGGATTGTTGGTGTGGATGACGAGGGTAAGTCGCTAGAAGATACTGGCAACCAAGTGTCATACACTCTTAAATATAACCCAAATAAAGTTACCTTTGAGGAATATGCTTCAATGGTTAAGAAATATCAAAGTAAGGTCAAGTGCTGTTCTGTAATGCCCCAACAGGACTCCACGGCATACGAATATCAGCCAGAGCAGCCGGTTACCACTTCTGAGTTTATGAAGATTATTAGGGAGATCGAAAAGGCGGTGCCTTATGGTAGCGAAACCAAAGATGCCGATGGTGTGGTGGATTTACATGAAGACATTGACTATGAGCATCTCAAGTGTGAGAGTGGTGCTTGTCCAATTTAAATAAATATCGAAAAATTAATCAATAATCTAGGGTGGTTTACTGAGATTGGTTTTGGCTGAAACTAGAATCTGGTCTGCTAAGTTGGCTGGCTGGCGCAAGCGCCAGCCAGCCAGTTATAATAAAACAATGAGGCGATGGAATTCCCAGATAATTTTTCGATTCTTATCGCGGCTAATTCGGCCAGTTGGTTTTAATTTTTTATTTGTTCTTATTTTGGGAGCGGGTTTTTTAATACTTAAAACCCCACCAGTTTTAGCTCAAGACACAGGTCAAGCCAGGTGTGGTATTAATCTAGATCTAGATAATCCAGCTGCCAAGCCAGATCCAGCTCAACTTGAGGGTGTTGGGTGGGCAAGGTTGGTTTTCAAGGTTAACTGGGGTGCCGGGGAAACGGTTCACAGCCGATTTGATTTTTATGATGATTACATTTCTCAACTTAATGATCTGGGTGTTAACGTTATTTTGGTTTTAAATCAGGAAACTTATTGGGGTGATGGCAACAATAATTGGAACAGTGGTTTTTTTTCTTCCTATGCGGTTGATTTTGCGGTGCAGGCTGGCGAGATCGCCGATCATTATCAGGGCAAAGTACAAGCCTATGAAATTTGGAATGAGCCAGACGCTAGTGGTGATCAGGCCGCCCCTTTAGGTCCTGGTGAATTAAATACTCTAGTTGAGTACGCCAACCAGACAATCTCTGAGGTCGATTCGGCGGCCACCATTATTGCAGGTGGATTTTTAGGCGACGCTCCCCAAATTGTTCAGTTTATGAATGGCATGAGTAGCGGCCTTGATGCTAATGGAGGTGTTATCAGCTCTCACCCATATACTAAGGGTCCGGATCAGCTAACCCCTTATCTGGATACACTACTCAGTTCCGGCGCTTCGCAAGTTTGGTTGACCGAGATAAGTAGTGTGGCAACCAGCTATTTAAGTGCTCCTGACGACCCAGAGGGAGCAGCCGAGTATGTTAAAGATGTTTATGAGCTGCTAGAGAATTATGGTTCTCAAGTGCCGGCGGCGGTGTGGTTTGCCTGGAGTGACACTCAACAAGATACTAGTATGGGATATTTTGGTTTGCACGACGCCGCCGGCACTCGTAAAGAACCTTTATTTACCAGTTTTTACCAGTATGCCTGTCGAGCCAAGGTACCGGATGAAGATTCAGCTGCTAAAGCAGATCAAAATAAGCCACCACTCTTTATTCTGCCTCAGACCGAGGACCTAACTCAGTGGCGAAAATATTTAGCTAATAGTCAGGTGTATTGTGCACCAACACAGGTTAACTGGCCAAAATCAACCGCTCAAGGGAATGATTCGGCGCCGCCGCTTCAGGATTGTACTCCTAGTGGCAACGTTGATCCCCTTGGCGGCGGCGCCATCACTGACGACGGTCAGTGTGACGCTTTAGAGTATCCAGTCGTAGAATATCAGGAGGTCTACAACCTTAATCGGGCTTCAGTGCCTCTCTGGCGGAATCAAACTGGTGGTATTAGCATTGAGGCCGACCTATCTCGTGTCGAACCAAACGATACATTTGCCGAGGCGGCCAAGCGCTTCGCTAAACCAGATTATGCCCCACAGTTTTATTTAACCTCGCCGCAAATGCAGTGTCATAATATTGCTAGCTATATAGAGTATGTTAATGATTTATGCGCTCAGTATCAGGATGGTGATTCTTGTCCGTTACAGGCACCAATTGACCTAGGTAATGGTGGTGAAGTTTCTTGGGAATTTATTTCTCAAGTTGTGACCCACGAGCGCTGCGAGGACTACCAATATGGCTCATCGATCGAAAAAATCATTCGTGCCCTAGAACCTCAAACTCCCAAAGCTTATAAAATTGGTTTTTTGGTTCAACATAATCTAATGTTCACTCCGGTCGACAATCTTTTAAGCCAATACTTAGTTCGAACTTTGGCCGCTTGGCTTACAAATGATCCTAATCCCACCGACCCTCAACAAGGATTGGGTGAAAGAGTCACTATTGTGCCGGTTTGGTATCAGTCTGGTATTTCGGCAAATGAATACTCACCAGATCAGGTTAGACCGTATCCAATTGATCCTGAGGGGCCAGCTCCAGCCTCGGCCGATGAAGTTGAAGCCAAAATCGATAATTTTTCCGGACCTTGGTGGCGAACCTATTCTCCAGCTTTGACCCTGGAAACTCAAAAGAAAATTTACCTAGAAAAGGACGAGATTGTTCGTGAAAATTATAGATTAATGAACACTTTGGAGGGCGTAACCGGACCCACCAATGGTTTGCCGGTAACTTTTAGAGGCAAAGAAAGCCTAACCGACCTAATTATTCCTTGTGGCAATGGTAATTGTGTAAACCAAGATTTTGACTATTTTGAAGATCTAGCCAATTCTTTTCCACCCACCTTTTCTCCAAGTACGGTGTTTTTGGCTAATTTGCACAAACTAATTTTAGCCAGGGTGAACTCAGGCGTCCAAGAAACCGGTTTTTACCCGCAAGGTTATCCTAGCGATGGTTTTCCCTGGGGACCAACTTCAGAGCGTCGTTTTTCTCCTTGTCCAATCGATCAGGAAAATGTCGCTTTAGGAGAAAGCGAAACGGCTCAGTCAGCCAAGTACAATTTATTACAAATCTTGCAAGAACAAGGCGCCGGCGGCGCGGCCAGAGAAGCAATCGACCAGATTACCAATTTATTTACTGGAAAAGTGGTGTGGAACGCCGCCGGCGACAACTGGAATCAAATTCATAGCAGTAAAAGCTATTTAATTTTACCTGATGAATCAATGGATATTGATATTGGTCAAGCTTATCTTTCCTCGATGTTTTTGAGTCCAGAAATGTACAGCTCGATTATGTCAGGTGAAAACCAAATTTTTCCTTTTAATGAAGATGCTGGCGAGGAAAATTCTGAGCAACAACAGTTGTTATCCGCATTTTTACGAACCAGTGGTTACGATCGCCAATTTTTCTCAGAGGAGGAAGGATATGCACAATATGAAGAATCAGTTACTCAATATCGATGCTTAGATAGTGTGCTGGCAACTTGCACCTCTTGCAGCCGTGAAGTTGTGGTTCCAGCAACTACTGTTAGAACCTGGTGGGGTCCTTATCCGCCGTCCGCAGATGAACAAGGTTATCCAGCTACACCACCATTTTGTGTTGAATCAACCGTAAAAACCATCAGTCTTAGTACCGTCGAGGTTGAGGGCAAGCAGTATGGGGAAAATCCTGATAGTAATATTCAAGTGCCGGGTAGAACGGCCGCACTGCACGAATTTTTACGACGAATGGCCTTCACACCCTACCACTTAACTCAGGAGTACCTAGGTTTGGAGAAGTTTTATTCCGGTCAGCAGAGCTTTCTAGATATGATGGAGTTACCATTTTCAGCTGTGGGAGATTATTTCCGCACTTTAGTTGAGGATATTCATCATGCTTATTTGCCCGCACCTTCAAGGGGCACTTGCGATACGCCAGCTCTATTTGTAAACATTGCCGAAGCACAAGAAGCGGCTCAGCTATTAAGATCACTTTTTAGCTACCCTGGATTTATTGATTACCTAAAAAACTGGCCAGGAGTTTCTGAAAACGCAATTTTGCTTAATGATTGTGGTGGAATACCCTGTTACGAATTAATTTTGCGCACCTCAACCACCTTGGCTATGGGCGAAGGCCGAACTTATGTTAACCCCTTTGCCATATTTGCCGCGGTTCTGACAGACAATGGTCTAAACAGAGACCAAGAAATTGCTTGGCATTTTTCCTGTAATATTCCGGCTTTTAGCAATTACAACTTAGATGCCACCTATAATGGCCTCCAGTGTACAGTTGAAACCGATGGCGGGCACACCGTGATCAATCCGGTTTTAATTGCGATGTCAAGTCAGGAGTTTTATGGGAATATAGATATTTATAATACTTGTGTTCCCAGCTCAGCGGTTAAAAATTCGGCAGGCAACAGGGAGTTTTCATTTGCCGATGGTCTGGCCTGTTTTTACACCGTGATGCAGTCGCAGTATCGGCAGGAAAGAAGTGAATATGATTCATTCCGAGCTTACGGATATGTTGATCCAGGACAACTAGTTTATGATCGTCTAGCCGGTGATATGGTAACCATTTTTAAAAACTTTTTACGTGATAGCGGTAATAGCGGGGAAGGACAGGCAATTGCCGACCAAGTTGAGGAATATGCCACCAACTGGCGAGCCGCCTTTAATCAATGTCGATGATAACTGCTAAATCACTAAACCACCAAATCACGCTGATAAGCTAACCCAATAAGTGCTATGGTATGTTTGAATAATGACTAATCCAAGCTGGATTACAATCTATGAAAGTTAATTAGTACAAAAATATCGAAATACAATAATTAACGAGGAGTAGCAATGAATTTACTTTCAATTATCAGCACTATTTTTAATTGGTTTGGTAAGTCACAAATTTTAGTTGAGGAAAACAAAATTATTGATGTGGTTTTGCCGATTGATATCATCCAAGGAGATGGTACGCCGCAAGAAGATGTATTGGCTTTGATTAATTATGTCTACGATTTTTCTCAGATCGATAAAAAATTGGCCATTGAACTTGGTCTTTACTCGCCCGAGCAGGTAGTGGACAGAGTGGCGGTTGAAATTGAAGGCAAGGAAAAGTTGGCCGAGCAAATTGAAGTGCGCTTTATTATTAATGGCGAATGGCAAACCTCAAAATTTGTAGTGGTGGATCGGGCCGACGAAAAACAATTGGTGGTCTTGGGTAAAAATGACCTGCGTGGTTATTTAATCAGAATTCCAGAATAGATTTGCTAATTTTTTTTACGAAGCAGAGTTAAGGTGAAGATGTAGTCATTTCCATTTCTGTAGTTGATTTAGATGAGATAATATCGGCATGAAAATTGCATTAGGAATGTCTGGTGGGGTAGATTCTTCGCTATCAGCACATTTATTAAAGGAAGCTGGCTATGAAGTGACCGGTGTCTTTTTGCAATGCTGGCGAGCGCCTGGTTGTCGAGCCGATGAAGATAGACAGGATGCTCTTAAAGTAGCTCTTGATCTACAAATTCCTTTTCAGGTGCTTGATTTTGTTGAGGAGTATAAAGAAAAAGTTGTCGCTAGATTTTTTGAGGACTATAAAAAGGGACTCACCCCAAACCCTGACGTTTGGTGCAATACCGCCATTAAGTTTGGTCTTTTTTATGATTGGGCGATGGACCATGGCTTTGACGCCGTAGCCACCGGCCATTATGCCAGAATTGGCGAGTTTGGTGGTAAAAAAGCTTTGTTAAAAGGAATAGATGTTAAAAAAGACCAAACCTATTTTTTGTATCGAGCTGGACAGGATCAATTAGACCATATTGTTTTCCCGATTGGAGGAATGACTAAAAAGGAAGTTCGCCAGGCCGCGCGGGAGCGCGGCCTGGCGAACGCCGATAAGCCAGACTCCCAAGGTATTTGTTTTATTGGTGATATTAATGTCCGCGATTTTCTGAAGGACAATCTTGGCGAAAAACCCGGTAACGTTTTGGACGCGGGAGGCAACGTTATCGGTCAGCATCGTGGGGTGTGGTTCTACACTATTGGTCAGCGACACGGCTTTGAATTATTACCTAAGGTACGGCTACAAAATAATGAATGGAAACACATTTTGCCACCTCTGTATGTAATCAGCAAAGATGCTAAAAACAATACCATTACGGTCGGCTATGGTGCCAAAACCTTAAAATCACAAGTGGAAATTAGAGATATTTTTTGGCGTCGACCAGATTTGGAGCCAGAACTAGAACCAAAGCCTAAGAACAACGGTTTTGGCACCAACCCCAACTCCCAAACATCTACTTCTAAATTTTATTCTAAATCTCATTTTCGCGATAAATTGAGCCAGAATTATGAGGAGAGAGGGGCTGGAGCTGGTCGGTCGGCTTCTGTTAATCTACTTGTTCGCATCCGTCATGGCGGCCAACTCTACCCAGCCAAATTTAGCTGGTTAGACAAAGAAAATCACACTGGTCAACTTGATTTTGCTGAAGGCATCCGCGGCCTGGCGGCCGGCCAGGCCGCGGTCTTCTACCACTCTCAAAATAGTGAGGTTTGTCTGGGCGGGGCGGTTTTGCAATAAAAGATCGGTCTCCATAGGCTCGAAAGTATTTCCCCACTGTAAAAAAAAGATTTGTTGCTTTAAATTTTTAGCCTCACATTTGTCTCAGTCTTTAACAGACAACTATCCAGTTTCACTATCTATAGTTATAATGATTATTCAAGTATAGAAAGTAAGCCAAGTAAAAGGCTCAAAACTTCTGATATGTCTGAAACAACTACCTCTAGCCCATTCAAAATGAAATTAGTGGACGACGATTCTTCTTCGTCTGGCCCATCTTTATCAAGCACGGAAACAACCGAGCTTCCAGACGAACTACCTGGCGAGCTAACAGATAAGGACGCATCCATGTCTGGTGAGCCAGGATCTCATCACCGGTGGAAGTATTTAACAAATCAATTGTCCGAAATAATTAAACAAATTGAAGCCGAAACAGGAAAAACCGCTGGTCAGAATCCAAAAGAATTCTTAAGAGAATTAAAAAAAACCAATTACCCAAAAATTGCAGAAGAACTAAAAGTATTAGATAAAAAATTTCTTGATGAAAATCACACAAATAGCACTGATGCTGAATAATCTAAGAGTTGAGCAAAATTTCAATGTTGCTGTCTAATGTCGCTGTTCTTGAAGTTGACCTTTAACCGGTTTTTCCGATTGGTTTTCAGCTAAATCCCAAGCTAAATATCAAGTCCTGAATGCTGCCAGTTAGAATAACCCTCATCCACTGGATTATTTAATATATATTTTTGACAGGTATCAACGTCATTATCTTCTTCAAGAAGTCTGGCTTTATAACAGGACTCAAATAGTCGACCACTTTGTTTGTATTTGGCGTTGAAAAACAACACATAACGCTGTGTAATTGTCTTCATAAACCTTGTCATATCATCGATATTTTCTTGATAAATCAAGAAATGATAGTGATTATGCATCAAGGCAAAAGATAAAATTTTTATCCCTGAGAAACGACTCAAAGCACTACGAGCAATGCTTCTAAACCGCCAGTAATCTTTTGGTTGACTAAAGATGCTGGCTCGCCTGGCTCCGCGATTGTAAACATGATAATAGCTCTTTGGTTTGTAAATTTTGCGAGTGTTTAGTAATGGCATGGTAATTTTTCTATCTGCACGAGCCTATTTGTAGTTTTTAGCAAATAATAGTTACATAATCCTTGCAAACTGTAGATTGAGGGTGTTGCTTACACGGTTTTCGCCTCAAGAAAGTGACACCCGGGTGTCACTTTCTCGGCTAAAACTCTATGTAAGCAACACCCCACCCCCCCCTCTCCTTGACACCTGGCCAACCCCCTGTAAAATACAAACTCCAAGGCCACCAATTTGGCTGGCCAAGGTACTTTATGTAAGCTCGTGAACAAGTAAAGAAAGACAACAGCGTAAGCGTGTTAAGTTGGACTTGTTCAGGAGAAGGTAACTCTCAGCTTTAGATGAGTGCAAAAATCTCCAAATCTCAAATCTGTTTTAAAAGTTTAAAACTAAAACTTTAACTTTCTAAAGAGATAAAATCGAGCAAATCAACATTTCACGCCTACAAAATCAGCAAACCAAAACACTACACACACTGGCAGAATGTTCCTAATACAGGAAATATGCCAAGGTGTAGCGTTATTATTCAGTTATGGGCGGCGATATCGGTAGATTGGATTTCCAAGCTATCGGCAGAACCAAACACAACTGATTTGGTATGCGCTTAACCAGGCAGTTTAATATTTCCGTTAATTTTAGTGAGAATTTGATCCTGGTTCAGGATGAACGCTGGCGGTGTGCCTAAAGCATGCAAGTCGAACGAGGGAAACTCTAGCTTGCTAGAGTGGAACTAGTGGCGAACGGGTGAGTAACGCGTAGGAACCTACCCTTTAGTGGGGAATAGCCCGCCGAAAGGCGGGGTAATACTCCATAGTCCCGCAAGGGTAAAGTCGCAAGACGCTAGAGGAGGGGCCTGCGTCCTATCAGCTTGTTGGTGGGGTAATAGCCTACCAAGGCGATGACGGGTAGCCGGTGTGAGAGCACGTCCGGCCACAAGGTTACTGAGACACGGAGCCTACACCTACGGGTGGCAGCAACTGGGAATTTTGCGCAATGGGCGAAAGCCTGACGCAGCGACACCGCGTGTGGGAAGACGCTTTTCGGAGTGTAAACCACTGTGGCAGGGGAACAAAAAAATGAGGGTACCCTGCTAGAAAGCACCTGCTAACTACGTGCCAGAAGCCTCGGTAATACGTAGGGTGCAAGCGTTATCCGGAGTTATTGGGCGTAAAGCGTTCCGTCGGCTGGTTGGCAAGTGGAAGGTTTAAGCCTGGGGCTCAACCCCAGACCAGCTTTTCATACTGCCGATCTTGAGGGTGTTAGAAGAAGTTAGAACACTCGGTGGAGGGGTGAAATCCGTAGATATCGAGTGGAATACCAAGAGCGAAAGCAGACTTCTGGGGCACTCCTGACGCTCAGGGACGACAGCTAGGGTAGCGAAGCGGATTAGAGACCCGCGTAGTCCTAGCCGTAAACGATGGATGCTAGCTGTTCCTTCTTTATGAAGGAGTGGCGCAAGCTAACGCGTTAAGCATCCCGCCTGGGGAGTACGACCGCAAGGTTAAAACTCAAAGGAATTGACGGGGAAGCGCACAACCGGTGGAGCATGTGGTTTAATTCGATACAAAGCGAAAAACCTTACCTGGGTTTGACATGTACCTGCACGCCTCCTGAAAGGGAGGAAGCCTACGAGGGTGGTACACAGGTGCTGCATGGCTGTCGTCAGCTCGTGTCGTGAGACGTCCGCTTAAGTGCGGTAACGAGCGCAACCCCTGTCTTATGTTGTATTTCATAAGAGACTGCCCGGCTGCAAGCCGGGAGGAAGGAGGGGACGACGTCAAGTCAGCATGGCCCTTACACCCAGGGCAACACACATCCTACAATGGAGCCGACAACGGGTAGCGACGGGGTAACCCTGAGCCAATCCTAATAAACGGCCCCTCAGTTCGGATTGAGGGCTGCAATTCGCCCTCATGAAGTCGGAATCGGTAGTAATCGCAGGTCAGCAGACTGCGGTGAATACGTTCTCGCTTCTTGTACACACTGCAAAGCAAACCGCGCCTGGCAGCCATTATTTCAAGTGGGTTAAAGTCCCATCTTTGCTCTTCCAAAGCAAAGTAGCCAAAAAAAATTAGCAGTTCTTATCGGGTAACTGATGAGAGCGGAGGGCTTGAGGCAAAAGGCAGGGATAGCACAAATGAATCGACGACCTCTGCGGGCAGTTAGAGGGAAGTCCATAGAAAAGATTCGCTATTCATGTCTGGAATTGAAATCTTGGTGACCCAGGGAGATCCTATTAGGGTACGAAGTAATTACCTGATAGGAAGTCAGCATTTCCATAGTAGATACTTGTGAGTTTCGGGTACTATTTGGTACTATGAAACCACTTGCATTGAAGGGAAATACGTAATGCTGTCAGCATTACGGCTCGCTAAGTGCGGGAAAGCCGCACGCTTAGTGGGAACGCGTAATAACTTCGATGAAACGCAATCCGTCAAGCCAGCAAAGTCGGCAGCGCCCGAAGCGGGTGACCTTAACCTTCATTAGAAGGAAAGGCTCCGTTACGGCGAGGTCGGCGATGAGGACTAAGTCGTTTAAGAATATAAATTCTTGTGGCGACCTTGGTCAGTAATGATCAAGAAAAACCCTGCTAATTTCGGTGAACCCTAAGTTCTTTAAAACTTGAGCTTCGTATAAGATTCGGGTAAGATGAGAATATGGCAATACCGAGGGAAGTCGGGAAGCAAAAAAAGTTGACAAATACCAGATTATTAAGGTTGTTTAAAGAAAAATTATCTCTTACACAGTTACAAAAGGATTTTCTTTTTGGGACAATGTTGGGAGATGGATGCTTAATAACCTCAAGATCTGAAAAATCGGCTTTATTGCAAGTTAGACAATCTGTTAAGCAGAAAGAATATGTTTTATGGAAGTACTCTCTTTTCAAGGGTTGGGTATTAACTCAGCCTAGAGAGGACATCCATAATCAATCATATTATTTTCGAACCGTAAGTCATTCAGACCTATAATGAAGATCAAGAGACTTTTTTATAAGGGATCAAAGCGATTTGTTCCCGATAATATTTCTCAACTTCTAACAAAACCAATCAGCCTCGCTGTTTGGGCAATGGATGATGGAAACGGAAGTAAAACGAGGTGCTGTTATCGTATAAGTTCTTACGGATTTGGTGAGTTGGGGAATGTTTTACTCCAAGAATGTTTGGAGCGTAATTTTTCCTTACAAACCGATTTATATAGGGATCAAAAAGGTTTTTATATTTATTTTTCCAAACCAAGTGCCATTGAGCTCTATACGATAATAAAACCATTCATTTTGCCTTGTATGCAATACAAATTTGCCTCCTTGACCCCGTAGAGACTGATTCTTAAGTGATGAGATAGTAGCCTTTTGGCACTATAAGACGCAGGCCCCTTTTCTAACAAAGGGTGAAGATATAGTCCATGCCACTCGAAAGAGTTGGATAAACATGAACAAGGTATCCGTACTGGAAGGTGCGGATGGATTACCTCCTTTCTAAGGAGTTTGGGTGAGAGCCTCACGCCTCTCTTCCCGCGGACAGTAATGGCCGCTAAACTCCAAGTCCCGTGGACCAGTGTACCCGGGCCGTTCTGCCAGTCTGTGTGGTGTTTGGCTGATAAGTTGTCTTCTTTACTTGTGTGAGCGATTTTTATCGCCAGGGAAATTGTTGGGAAATTATTGAGAGTATCTCATTTATCTCCCATATCCCACCAATATCCTATTTAAATTATTCTCTGCTATGTGGTTGGCAGGTGGTTTTAGCTGGGAATTTTTTGATCAGCAAAAGTTTTAACCAGAAACTCGGTATGATCGGCTAATTCTTGGTTAATTAATTGGGCCCCAAGCGCGATGTCTTCGCGCGAGACATTGGCCGCGAAGCTTTTATTTTTAAGCTTCTTTTTTACCGATGAATATTTTAGATCTTTGAACCCATCTGGACGAACCTTGGCCACGGCATCTAAAAATCCGGATAGTTCGTCGCAGGCAAAAAGGTAGCGATCCAGCAGGGTGGTTGGCTCAACTCCGGTTCTTTGTGGAGCGTGCGACTTAATAGCCTGAATTATTTCATCCGGGCAACCAGCGACCGGTAGTATTTCCTGAGTGGCTTCTAGTGGGTGTTGGTCAGGATATTTTTCCCAATCTAGATCGTGAAGTAAACCTGCAATGTACCAAGTTTCAGGATCAATGCTGTTGCTAACGATTTCTTCACCTAATTTGTTCTCAGTTTTATTTCGGTTTTTATTTTGATTTTGGTCGGTGAGTAAATGTTGGGCGTAAGCTTCCAAAGCTACGGCTACCATATAACAATGTCGGCGCAGGGCTGGTGACTCAACATACTGCTTTAGCAAACTTTCTGCCTGGGATCGATCAAAACTGCCACTTTTGCCATCATTATTTGGTTTGCTTAATGTGTGATTGGCAACGTTATCATCACTGCCAGAAATTCTAGATGTGTCGATCGGCATGTTTGCTATAATACACCTTGTCTTTGCCAGGTAAAAGGCTGGGAAAGGCAGGCGCCGCCTGCGGCGGCGCCTTCCAGACAAAACCAAAATAAACCAACCAAATCACGAGAGTATAGCTCAGTTGGTTAGAGCGCAGTCCTGATAAGACTGAGGTCCCTGGTTCGAGTCCAGGTACTCTCACCAAAGCCCACAACACCTTTCGACAAAAACATACGTCTCTAGATATCTTGAGAAATGATTAAGAAGGTTATTGAGCAAGAAAGTATTGGAAACTGTTTTCTTGTTGCTCACAACTAACACCTTTCGACAAATCTTACACCTTTTGTTTATGCTTTATGTGTCATGAGGAGAAAGGTGTTGGGCCTAGTTATTACTGTTACAATATGGTCTTAGTCATTGTGGTTTAAATTAAATACCAGGGCCCATAGCTCAGTTGGCTAGAGTGCTTCATTTGCAATGAAGAGGTCAGGGGTTCGAGTCCCCTTGGGTCCACAAAAGCGGACTTATGAGATGATTTTTAATTTGTAGTAATTAAGTCATTAACTAATTAATACTAATGTTGTTGTTTAAATTAACTAATTGGTAAGGTTGTCTATCTTAATTTTGAAAAGACTTGTGCAAGTTTTGACGCATCATCCAGACTTGGAAGACTGCCGGATTGGATGGTTCTATCTGCCACAATTCTAACGTGCAATAACTTGAACTCATCTAATGGAGCCCAAAATACTGTCCAGCCTGCATTCATAATGTTGCCAACGTTAGCAAAATGAACATGATCACGACGATTTGGTTGTCTATCAAGGTAGGTTTCAACTGCACTTCTGATTGGATCGCCAGCTTTATTGTTTAGAGATATAAAACCTGACTTTCCTGGATGGGCAACCTGCACAGTATTCTCAAGAGCTGGAATATAAACCTGAATAGGTTTACAATCTCGACCCCGAACCATCAGTCGTTTGGGCTTAATATTGTTGTTAGCAACCAGGCCAATAACTAGTTCAGGACTGCATATAGGTTCGCAAGGCTTAACTTTTATTTCTTCTCCTGAAGGTGAAGAGCAAATTAGCTCATAATAGTTGGTAATTGAATGCTGTGGTGATAACCTAAAAAATCTCTCAACTGGTCTCATAATGCTTTCTTAACCGTAAAAATGTTTTGGAAATTATCTATGCTTTGGTGGAGCCATTAAAACGCCGCCTGTTGATCTTCCGGCTGATTCTTGGTCCAGATTTGAATCTTCTGATTCATTTAATTCACCGTTTAATGTTTCATTATTACCGTTATTACCGTCGCCTAAATAACTATCTTGAATCTGTAACAAATCAGAAAGATCTGGTCTTTCGGTTTGGTCATTTAGTGGAGTTGAGGCTGATTCAGGAAGAATGTTGTTAGTTTCGGCTTTATCAGCAGTATATCCAAGGCCAGCTCCAACCAATATCGAGGTCAAAATTGTCCCAAGCAGGACAAAGGCAGACTTAACATCCTCACTATTTTTAAGATTTCTAAAGACTGAAAATTCTTTTAATTCTTTTAATAATGAGCGTGTATTTCTTGGCATCTTAAGTTGTATTTTAACATACAACAGCCTATAACAAGAAAATAATTATTGTATTATTCGCCGAACCTAATAGCCGCTCCGCCGTTGTAAAGTTTTCTTACCTGAGCGGGGGAAAGGGCGTAGTTGTAGATGCGCACGTCATCTATTTGACCGGACCAAGAATTGGTTCCAGATGTACTACTAGCTCCTAAAACAGTAGTACTTGGGCTTAAATTGCCTGACCAAGTCCCTAAGCTATTATCCGTTGCACCTCGCTGTAATCCATTAACATATGCTTTAACTTCATCTGAGCTTGCATCCCAAGTGAGTGTATACATAACCCAGTCAGTATTTGTGATTGAGATGGTTTCCCCACTTCTAACAGTACCCGCCTCGCGGCGCAACTCAATGTCATTAGTGCCTAATTTTTGAAAAACAAATAAATTGTCTGGATCTACTTGGAAATAAAGCATACGTCTTACTGTGTCATCGCTCCAAACGCCAGCATCGCTAACTTTTGCCCAAAGCGAAATAGAGCCTCTGTCTCCACTGAAATTAGTATTAAAACCAGTTGAATAAATATCCACATAATCCCCATCGCCATCAAAATTCAAACTGCTACCAAACTTTCCTTCTGACCCTGAGCCCCAGGCAGAATTATCGACACTACAGGTGCCAATTCCTGCTGTATTTCCGCCACTAGTTGTTACTGTCAATGTGCCGTGGTTCTCATTGTCGCTTGAGTCATGAACAGTGTTCCCCTCACACTCATCAAATTTATAGTGAGCAATGGGTTCACCGCGATTGTAATCATAGGTAATTTGGGCGGGAGTTCGAGCGTAGTCGTAGATTTTAACGTGGTCAATTAAACCTTTGAACCAATGATCTTGATTGTCGGAAGCGCCAATGGCAGCTCCGTTGGCCCCAACATAAGCGTTGGATACACCTTGTGGCCCAGGTTGGCCATCAATATAGATGTCCCGCGAGCCAGAATTACTAACTACAGTTATATAATGCCACTCATCATCAAGAGGGAAAGTTCTTGAAACTGGATGATAGCTTCCATCATAGGCGGTAGAGATTAAATTACCGGTAGAGGTAATAGTTATTCCATTTCGATCTGTATCTGAGTTGTGGTGATTTCTAAAAATAGTGGCATTACCAGTGCCAAAACCATTAAGTTTAACCCAGGCATTAAAGGTGTAAGTACCATTGATAGTGACAGCTGGAATTAAAGGCAAATTAACCACACTATTTTCACCATTAAATTCTAAACACACCCCCTGTTTACACCCTGAAGTCCAAGTTGCCCCAGTAATACTCCCATCATTTCCATTTCCACTTGTGTCGTAAGCCGTACTTCCTGTTTTTTCATCAAACCTCCACTCCGCAACTGGTGGATTACCAGCACCATCAGTCAAATCGGCGGCCTCACTAACCTCGCCAGAACCGCCAAAAACCAGTGGTGAGCCAGAGTTCATATCCAGTCGGATTTGCTCGGCGGTGAGAGCAGAGTTGAAGATTTTGACTTCGTCAGCCACACCATTGAATGCATATGAGCTAACATATTTTCCTAAACGTAACTCACCCAAATAGCTGGAGGGGTCAATGTGTTCACCGCTATATTCGGTAATATTCTTGCCATCCAAATAAAAGGTGGTTGTGGAACCACTTCTAATAACTGCAAAATGTTGCCACCTTCCAGTTTGAAGGGATGATTGTGAGCGTGACTCTTGACTCTGATTCAATTGGTAGGTTCGGAATTTAATTCTTGCGTTGTTATCTACAAAAACCTCATACCCTGCACTGAGGTATTGCCCAAAACTAATCAAGCGAGCATTGGTTTGAGTCAGAGTGGTTGGATTTATCCAACCAAGAATGGAAAAATCTTCTGATGAAAAGTTGATATCACCTGTGTTTTGGATATTTAAATAAACATCCTCGCTGGCAGAAAAATCCAAACACCCATTTTTTACACACTCATTTGAAGCTTTCCAAGTCGGATCATCACTCCCCACACTAGCATCGGCACCCAACATTCCGTCATTATCAGCAATAGAGTCGTGGGCTGTCTGACCGCTTTGTTCATCAAACCTCCAATGAGCCACAGGCTGGGGCAGCTGGGCACCGCTACTTACGCCTGGACTGGCAGTGCCAGCCATATCCTGCCTGATCTGCTCCGCCGTCCGGGCGTAGTTGTAGATTTTGACTTCGTCCAGAGCACCATAATACTCATACGAAAGATGAAAATCACCTAGAGATAAATTATTTGTAGTATGCGAGGCGCTGGCTTCTGTCAAACTTGTATTTGATCCCTCAACTTTTCCATCTACAAAAACATGAAATCCTGGCGAGCCGCTAATAAACCCATTTCTATCCATAGCACAAACAACGTGATGCCAGTTACCATCAGCTATGTCTGTGGTCCCTGTCACATTATCAGCACCTAAACCATCACCATCTGAATAACTACATCTAGCAAAATTACTGGAGGGAATAAGTAAGGTATAACCTGGTGTGGATGTGTTATTTGAGCCTGTTCTAATGATGAATCCTGTTGAGTCAGAGCCATCTATTTTTACCCAGCCTCCATAGGAAAAGCTTTGTGTATCGTTAAATCTAAAAAGACTGTTGTTGGCAATTGTGGCAGTCTCCATAGTATCATTAACTGGATTACCTAAAGCCGAACCGTACTTGCCAGTTGTGTAAACAGCGTTACTAATAGTTCCATTTAATCCATTCCCACTCTTGTCAAAAGCCGTGTCACCACTACCCTCATTGAAATCCCAATATCCTACCGGTCCAGGAGCCCACTGATAAAGCTGTTTTACTTCTGAGGGGGAGAGTGCGCGATTGTAGATGCGGACTTCATCTAAGTACCCACCGTAATAGCTAGTCATACCAGACATTTGTCTGCCAATTTCTGTAACAACAGTAGGATTATTTAAGCTTGAGTAACCAGTGGCTTGCGAATGATAGATACCATCTGAATAAAAATTAAAGGTACCGTTGTTGTAGGTAATGGTTGCTAAGTGCCAACCGCTATTCTCAAAAAAGTTTGTACCACTAGTTGATGTTTGATAATTTGTGCCATCGTTTGAATGTTGCACTGTGGCGGTGTTGTTTGAGCTTTCAGCAATACGATATGATCGGTCAGTTCCAGATGCTAGGTATTTATCAATTATCATGTTTGTTCCGTCTCCAAATGTGCTGCTACTGTACCAAAATGACCAAGTTGCCTGAGTGGTTAAAGAAATATTGTTGGATACAGAAACATAGTCGTTCGCATTATCAAACGCCACCCCATTCCCAAATTTCCCTCCAACCTGATGGAGAATGGTGTAGTTGCAAGTATTTGGTGCGGCAGAGAAAGCCGCACCTACGGTAAATGTTTTAGTAGTACCATCGTAATCAGAAATTATCCGCTCGGCATCGGCAGACAGGGGACAGGTGGCATCGTCGGTAATAGAAAGAACCATACCGTTATAAGCATCGTCGGTGGAGGAAAGTGTGCCGTCTGTATCTACCAGCGTTGTGGTGGAGTTGCCTGACCCGTCACTTGTCCCGTTCTCCTGCGCATTGGTGAGGGTGCCGTTATTGCCGTTGCCGGATTTATCGGCGACAGTGGTGCCGGAGGACTCGTCCATGCTCCAGTAGCCTACCAGTCCATCAGACAAATTCCCCTGATCAGCAAGTCCGAGCACTGCAGCAAACTGATTATAATCCGCCTTAATTTGAGCCTCCGTCCTGGCATATGGGTAAATTTTTACTTCATCAATGAAGCCTGTCCAATCTTGACCACCAGTGGGGTGCCTTCCAATGGCCCAATTTATTGAATTTGAAATATCTCCCATATCATCAATCTGCGAATCTACCTCATGTCCATCGATATATAGTTTTATGGTGTCGCCCGAGTTTCTGACAAAGGAAAAATGATGCCAACGATTGTCGTTTGATATTCCTCCGTCAATTGTGCGGGAAGTACTGCCCTCAATAATGCATTCAAATTGATTGTCTGCATCAACACCACAGACTAAGCCTGAATCAGCACCGTCCCTATCGCCAATAAACCTAGCTTGAGTTGATTCAGCGCCCTGGTACTTAACCCAAGCAGAAAGGGAATAGCCTTCTGTGGAAAAATCTAGTGAGCCCGATTTTGTTACGGTAGCGTAATTACCTGCGGAACCATCAAAATACAAACACTTGCCATTTATACACATATCCTCTGATTGCCACCTGGGGCTTCCAGTAAAAGTGCCGTCATTTCCATTTTTTGTGGAGTCACACACATCCTCACCGCCGGGGCAAGTGTTATCTGCCCCCTCATCAAACTTCCAATACGCCACTGGTCCCGGTCCCACTTCCTCAGTGCCCAGACTACCAACTGTGATATTGTCATCATCATATTTTCTAATTAACTCCCGGCCTTCATAGTTGTCGGTGTAGTAAGCCTGGATATCTGTTGAGGCAGAGTAGAGGTCTGCAATTTCATCTGCAGACAGGGCGCGGCTATAAAGCCGCACATCATTAATATCCCCTGACCAAGGATTACTGGGTGTTGTAGAATTCGCTCCAATTAAAGTTAGCGTATTTGATAAGTTGCCAGTCCAAGGCGTTAAACCATTTTGTGTTGAGCCGTCCTGAGTGCCATTGAAGAAAACTTTGAACTCATCTGTATTTGTATCCCAAGTAACTGCCACCATAAACCAACCTGTGGTGCTTGTTGCGATCTGTTCATTAGTACCTAGCCCATCGGCTAAACGAATGACAAATATCTGATTGTCTAGCGCCCTTCTTACAATTTTTATCAAGTTGTTTGAATCCGAACCAAGATAAACGATTCCTCTTTCTGTCCCATCTTCCCACACTCCAGCCCCGCTGACTTTTGCCCAGACAACAAGTGTCCCTTCATCCGGATTAAAGACACTATTTAAATCTGAGGAATAAATATTGACATAATCATTGCTTCCGTCAAAAGTATAGGCATTTGACAAATGTCCGCTTGATGAATCCGCTCCAAGTGTTGGCCTATTGGTAGAGTTATCAGTGGGTATGGAGCCGGAAAGAGGGGAGATTTCAGTAACGGAAATATCGTCCCATTCAGCATAATTTGCCAAAGTTCCACCAACCACTCTTAAAGTGAAGTAGGGTGATGTAGTATGAACATAAGCATTAAAATATTGCCAGCTTGTAGAAGTAGTGCCTGTCCAGAACACATTTGTACTGCCTTCAGTAGTTAATGTAGGGGTAACAACTCCATCACTTCTAACATAACCTGTTACATAATAAGTTTTTCCTCTTGAAAGAATTGGTTGTCTGGCTCCCGCAATATGGTCATTATTATCACTAAAGGTTCTTAACACTCTTAATCCACCGTGAGGATCGCCAGTTTCTTTTGAGAAAGTCCCATCTGCATAAGAGCTCCACGCATTTGTATCCACTGCCTCCATGTCACCATCAATCGAAAACTCGCTGCCGTCAAAATCCCCACTACTGGAAATATCTACTTGTCTGACTTCAACATTATCGAAACTAACATCGGTAGTGCCTGTATTCCTATAAATATAAAGTGCAGCAGTTGATCCAACGGTAAATTCAATTGTGTGAGTGCCGGTGGTAGTAATAGAATTACCCACCTGAGTGCTGGCGACAAAAACCTTAATGCCACCACTTGATATGTCTGTAACTTCAATTGAAATTTCGTATGCTTTACCGACTGAGATTACATCTTGCCTTATTCCGATTAAGGTTCCGTCTGAAATAAGTCGAACTTGTCCACTATTTTCAGTAATTTGATTATTTACTCCATCTTCCCCGATAACAGTCCAACTATCTGGATCATCGCCGGTCCAATTTGAAAAATTACCATTAATAACAATATCCCTTCCTTCACTATCGCTCGGATGTTTCGCTTCCGCATAGCTTAAAGTAGTCGATGCCTCCTCCTGCATTGGCCAAGCTGCCGCCGCACTCTCCATATCGCGGATAAAAACTTTTTGGGTATCGGCGGTGGAATTAGCTGAGGGATTACCATAGTAAAAATATAGATCGGTGCCGTCAGTGGGAATACTTGGTACCTTTGTCCAGACCAAGGTTTCGCTAGTGTTGCAGGTATTTGGTTCAATCCAGTAGGGCAGAACCTGTCCGTTAATATTTGTAAACCTTACATCCTGACACTCGCTCTGGAGCTTGCCACTGGCGATTAAACTAGCGGTGTCGAGAGTAATCTTGACCTGAAAATCTGTTTTATTTTCACCTGATGAATTACCAACCGGTACTCGCTGGCGAAAGCTATATGAGGTATCAAACCAGCTGGCTTCTGCCTCTGGCGCTAGCCAGTTATAAAACAAGAAAGCCGGCAACAATGCCAGGATGGCCAGAATGCCGATTAGCAGCGGCCAGCGCTGGCGCTGGCCGCTGCTACCAATTCCAATTCCCAACCTGGATAACATAGATAAACGACCACTACCAATAACAGGCAAAGCTACCACCTTTGCGGACGATCTTGAGAGGTTTGCTTTAGTGGATTTTTTAGGTAATTTAAAGGCAGAAAACTTTGAAAACTTTTGCCAAAAATTCCCTCTAAAAATACTTCGGCAACCGTCTTGGAATTTAATCCATAATCCTGCCCAAAAACTACTTCGAAATCTGCCCCACAAACCACTCCAAAAACCGTCACCTTTTTTTCTTCTGGCATTAACGGTTTTTACTGGTACAACTCCCACCTATCCATTGTAGCTAATCTGCTAGCTGAGTCTCAACCTCGCTTGAGACGAGAGTTCCCACGTCCTCACCACGACAGGCTTGTAGCAGGTTGTCGTCTTTAAACATTTCCAGGACCAAGATTCGCATACCGTTTTCCATGGCCATCGATAATCCGGAAGTGTCCATCACTTGTACCTCAGGCATCAAGATGGCATCCTGATAAGTGATGGTGCGATAGCGCTTAGCATCGGAATGTTTGAATGGATCCTTATTGTATACGCCGTCCACCTTAGTAGCTTTAATTACAACATCGCAGTGTAACTCCAGGGCGCGAAGAGTTGCACCGGTATCGGTAGTAACATAAGGACTGCCGATGCCAGCCGTCAAGATCACCACTCGGTCTTTCTCTAAGTGTCGAATTGCCTTGTTGCGGATAAACGGTTCGGCCACATCAGGCATAGTCAGGGCAGATTGAACTCGATTATCCACCCCAACTTTATTGAGGGCGTCTTGCAAGGCCAAACCATTCATTACCGTGGCCAACATACCCATATAATCTGCCGTTGCGCGGTCAAAGCCAGATTTAGAGGCCGATAACCCTCTAAAAATATTGCCCCCACCGATCACAACCGCCACCTCGATGCCCATATCCTTGACGGCCTTGATTTTTTTAGCCACTTCTAAGGAGGCATCATTGGAGATGCCGCTTTCGCGGTCACCCATCATCGATTCGCCACTGATTTTGAGTAAAACTCGCTTATAAGTTTTGTCAGACTTATTTGGTGTAGCTTTTGGCATAAAAACCCTTCTGCTTTTGATTTTATTTGGAGATCAATTTTTTCACTTGGTAGTTTATTATTTGACCACCTCCGGAACCCCTCGGAGGTTGATGGTATTTTAGACAGATTGTTGTACTTCTGGCAAGCGGGATTGGGAGTGGGTGATGTTAGAGGAAGGTGTTGCTTACACGAAGTTTTAGCCGAGAAGGTGACACCCGGGTGTCACCTTCTCGAGGCGAAAACCGTGTAAGCAACACCCTAACCCGGAATTTTCCTACACCTTATCCACCCTCTTCCCAACCCCTGTATAATACCCACTATGTATTACCTTAAAGCTCTCGATTTACGCGACAAAAAAGTGCTCTTACGCATGGACCTAGATTTGCCGGAAAACCAGGATGGTTTCGACACCACCAGGTTAGAGTATGGCTTGCCTACCCTGCAGTATCTACTCAAACGAGGCGTAGCCGAGGTTAAAGTTATCGGTCATCGCGGCAGACCAGGTGGTAAAACCGTCAGAAAATTGAAACTAGCGCCGATAATAGACCTAATTAAGGAGCGCATCGACGAAAAGTATCACAGCAAGTTGGTTTTTGAGGAAAATCTCAGGTTTGCCCCGGGTGAAGAGAAAAATCTCAAAACCTTTGCCAAAAAATTAGCTAAGGGTTATGACATTTATGTTAATGAGGCCTTTGCAACGGCACATCGCGAACACGCCTCAATCGTGACGCTACCGACTCTGCTCCCAACAGTTATGGGCAGACAGTTCGAAAAAGAGATGAAGGTACTACGCCAAATTTTGTACGCGCCCAAGCGCCCGCTAACTCTAATTCTAGGTGGGGCCAAAGAAGAAAAACTTGAATATTTAGATAAGTTGTTTGAGCATTTTAACGTTTTCTTGGTTGGCGGTAAGTTGGCGCAAGGTCGAAAAGATATGGAAGAAACCAATCGCAAATTAATTGTTGGCGATTTGACCGAGGACGGCTTGGATCTTAACCAGGATACTATTGAGCAGTTTGACCGATTTATCAAGGCTTCCGAGACTGTGATTTGGAATGGACCGGTCGGCAAATATGAAGACCCTGCCCACCAAACCGGCACCGAGGCGATTGCCAACTCCGTGGCCCGAAGTAAAGTTTTTAGTTATGTTTGCGGCGGCGATACTGAGGCAGCTATTACCCATTTTGGCCTGGAACACAAAATGTTTAATCATATTTCCACTGGCGGTGGGGCGGTAATGAGTTATTTGGTGGACGGCACTTTACCAGGCTTACAAGCGATCGAAGCCAGTCAGCAGAGTTTTGACTGGGACAAGTTACTGGAGTTTGTAATTTAATCTATTTGATCTTTGACGTGTTAAGATCTGGTTTTATTTGTGTCTGATTGAATTTTTTTCTGCGAGATCAACATTTGAAATTATATCTAGCTTGACTAATTTTATCCTTCCAGCCTAAAGTGTATCTATTGTTAACAAAGTAATAGAAAGCTGGTTGTAGTATGAGACACCGTTCTAATGGTAATGGTCGTACTAGGATGGATGAGCTTTTTTTACTTCCAACTGATGGACATAATGGTTCGGAAATCGATAATTATGAAATCGAGGGTTCTGATTCTAATGTAGAAAATTTATCTATTGCAGATTTATTGGCGTTAATACAAGGACTTAACCGAAAGATCTCTGGCGTAGAGACCGAATTGAATCAACTTAAAGATAGACTGAAAGTTGCGATTCGCATCTTAGCTATAAAAGAAGGTGGATTCAGATAACAAATAGCTGCAAATAGACTACTAATCAGTAGCTAATTACTTTTTAACCTGGCTGATACAACTTTATCAACAACATAGTTTCAGAGCTGTCATTGAGTTACCATTAAACCACCATTGAGCTACCATTGAGCATCGGCAAATGTTAAGTTAAACTGAAAATATATGTCAAGCGGTCTGCCCGGATTTGCGATTAATGGTTTTGGTCGAATTGGTCGAACTACTTTAAGAGTTTGGTACCAAAAATGGGCGGAGTCTGTTAACAAAAATAACTCATTTAATAATTACGGCTCCTCATTTAATAGTAATATCTCTCATCAACCCTTTCCCAGATTAAACGCGATTAATACTTCCGGCTCAATGGAGGTTGAGGACTGGGCCCATTTACTGAAATTTGATTCAAATTATGGTCCTTGGCAGACCGAGGTTAGGGTTAATCGTTACCGCAGTGTTAAGGAAGTTAGTGATGAGTATCCGGAAATCGGTACTCTTGAACTGGTTAACCCAGAAAATTCAAATGGCGAGCCACACATTATTACGGTTACCGCCCAGCGTGATCCAGCCAAGATTCCCTGGTATCGCTATGATGCGGAAACGGTGGTGGAATCGACCGGTGCATTCACAAAACTTGCCGGTGCGGCCTTACACTTTGCTGGCGGAGCTAAGACGATAATTTTATCGGCGCCCGCCAAAAGTGAGGGGATTAATACAGTAGTTATTGGTGTTAATGAGCCTGAAGAAATCAAGTCAAAGCTTAACAATCATCCTCAGGGCAGTGTTATTTCCAACGCTTCATGTACCACCAACTGCATCGCGCCGGTGGCTAAAATCATGGTCGATGAGTTTGGCGTCGAGAAAGCCCTGCTTACCACTGTTCACGCTTACACCGACGATCAGAACCTGCAGGATAATTCGCATCGGGATTTGCGCCGCGCCCGCGGCGCGGCGCAAAACATCATTCCAACTTCTACCGGAGCCGCCAAGGCGGCTGCCTTGGTAATTCCCCAACTGCAGGGCAAGTTTGATGGATTAGCCTTACGGGTACCGGTGGCCACTGGCTCGATTTCTGATCTAACCTTTGTTACTTCCAGAGAAACCACGGTTGAGGAAGTGAACCAAGTTTTACAGGATGCCGCTAAACAACCTCGCTGGCAGGGAATTCTAACCACCTTGACTGAACCGTTAGTATCTTCCGATATCATCGCTCGACCAGAGTCCAGCCTGGTTGATCTAGAACTAACTCAAGTTTTAGATGGTAATCTAGTCAAAATTGTTGCCTGGTATGACAACGAATGGGGCTATTGCAATCGAATGGTTGATCTAGTTGCTCTAGTTCAAGCGTGATTAGCTAATTACTACTATCTAATTACTGCTAATTCTTAATTGTTATTTAGTTAACTCCTAGCCTGATCGGCCAGCTTAAGAATATTGGCAGCACCATCTCTGTATTCAGGTGGCAAATTAAGCGCCTTTTCGATAGCGGTTTCCAGCCAGGGAATCTGTTTTTTGTCGGTAGCTTCTAAATTATCACCGGTAATAAAGTCCAGTTGCTTGTCCAGCTGATCGATTTCCGCCTGTCTGGCGATACCAAGACCACTAAAAATACCAGCGATGTTGTCTTCCCACTCACCCCAGGACTCAAGCAACAACAAAGCGCACCCGGCCGCCGCTGCATCATAAGCCATATCGCCCGACGGCTTAGCTAAAACCAAGTCCGCCCAGGGGAAACCGTGTTTAATTAACAGTTCGTTGGCCAGCACGATATCGTCGGCATAAATTAATCGCAACTGTGCTGACTCCTCCGCAACCGGACTGATAATCACTTGATGTTTTTTTGCCTGCTTGGTAACTAGAGAGGCGTGATCAGGATTGGTGCCAGCGTAGTAAAGAATTTGAATTGGTCTGACCGAATCGTCTTTCTGGTTGTTTTGTTTATTTTGTTTGTTTTTGCCATTATTGCTTGGTATTTGATTAGCCAATCTGTCCAGTAAAACATCTAACGCCTGGTTTAATTCCGACTTATTAGTTCCTAATCCGCCGGTAGTTAACATAATTCGCAACGGTCGATTTTTCCACTCGGTGCTGGTTTTGTTCTTGGCCGCCTCATTAACTCGCGGATCGACAAACGGACCAGTCACCACCACGTGACTTGGGTCGATATTTTTACCACGCAAGGCCGTAATTTCTAGAAATCTTTCTCTGGTTTGATCATCAAAAACCGCAAAGAACATATTTTTTCGGTCGGCAAAATCGGTATATTGCTCCCGAACATGCGGATCGGTAACAGCCTGGACAATTGTTTTCTTGGTTTCTTTGGCCAAAATGTTACCCACCTCGATGTGAAAGGAAATGATCGGTTGTTTGGTTTGACCGACGAGTTTCAGCAGCGGTTGAGTGATGGAATCGGCCAGTGGCAGTTTACTGCGAGCCTTTTTGTCCAGAACGTTCTTTTTTATCTCCACTAATTTAGGGTGTCTGGCCAAAATTCTACCAACTAGTTCAGATATAAAGGCTGTTGGCCACTGCCGGCGCTTGATGTAATTGGTTGGGTCCACCAGCCAAGCTTTTTGAGGATTAGCCGGTTGACGATCCTGCCAGACTTCTTTTCCCCAGGCATTCATTGCTACCCCAATCGCCATTGAGTAATGTGCCCGACTAAGCACGATGTCAGGGTGATTGTATAAATCCTCTCGACCGTGAATCGTTTCCACGATATCCCGCCAACTACCTGATAAGGTGACGATTGGGAATTTAGTCTCTGCTAATAATTGCGAATCTTTTTGTAATAGATGTTTGGTGGTTTTTTTCTTGAGCGAACGAATTGGTAAGGGGTTAAAGTATTTGATCATCGTTTCATTATAGCGAAGCTGAGGGATTAGGCGGGAGCGAAAGTGGGAAGGAGGGGGGGGAGTTGAGAGGGAGAGAAGGTGTTGCTTACACAAGGTTTTAGCCGAGAAGGTGACACCCGGGTGTCACCTTCTTGAGGCGAAAACCGTGTAAGCAACGCTTACAATTCCAAACCTGCAAGGTTTTTGTAATTTTTATTAGGTGACGATTGCAGTTTTCAGTTTTCCCGTTGATACCAGACCAGACAATCAAGAAACAATGATACAATTCCTATGTGCCGGCTTACCCAAGCGGTCAACGGGGGCAGACTGTAAATCTGCTGGCTTATGCCTACGGAGGTTCGAATCCTTCAGCCGGCACCATAATCGCAAAATTATTTAGCCATACAAATAGGTAGCCAATAGGCAACCAAACAACTAAAAAGCCACCAGTTTTTGTATCGAGCTGATAAACAATTGCGAGTATAACTCCAGGCTAACTGGATAGCCAAAGGCCTATGATGTAATTGGTAGCATGAGGGTCTCCAAAACCCTTCGTCTAGGTTCGAGTCCTAGTAGGCCTGCAACATCCAAATCCACCCACCCAATCAACCTTTCATTATTTTGTTAAAATTTCTGGTAATGAATAACAGAATTCTTATTTTCGGAGATAGCATCACTTGGGGAGCTTGGGACAAGGAGGGAGGTTGGGCCACTCGTTTAAAAAAATATACTGACCAGCAAGCTATGGAAGGACTGGAGAATTATGATGCTGTTTACCCACTGGGGATTTCAGGGAACAACACAGTTGATCTATTAAAAAGATTTCCTATTGAACTTGAGAATCGGCTTAGTGATGAATGGAATACCATTGTGGTGCTGGCGATCGGAATAAATGATTCTAAATTTAATTTTGTAAGCCAAGAAAATCAGGTTCCGATCAACAAGTTTAACCAAAATCTCAGAGAGATTGTTAAGATTGCCAAACAATATACACAAGAAATTGTGGTGGTTGGTCTTACTCCTGTAGATGACTCATTACTCTATCCTATGCCCTGGAATCCAAATTATGGGTATAACAATGCAAATGTAAAAAAATATAATACAGCGCTTACCAAGTTCGCCCGCGAAAATAACCTTCCTTTTATTGCTCTTTATAAACTTTTAGCTGCATATGAGTCTGACGAGGCATTGCATGACGGATTACATCCCAACACCAAAGGACATAGGTTAATTTTTAACAAAATTGTTGATGAGCTAAAGAAAATGGAGGTATTACAGTAAGTTGGAAGTTTGAATAAGGCACGATACTTTCCGGAATGGAAAGGTAATCGTGAAAGTAGTTCAGTCGACAAGAATTCGTAGAAACATTGAGATGTTTTCTGGAAACAGCCAGTATGATTGGCTGATGAAAA
>Ga0334901_1000654_pt1 | contig 44922 bp, 41 predicted proteins | sample GraSluR3_MG_3_FD_207216 | JGI IMG/M metagenome (GOLD analysis project Ga0334901, IMG submission 207216) | Sludge microbial communities from methane-producing bioreactor in Wageningen University, Netherlands - Granular Sludge_15_08-R3 | ecosystem: Engineered > Bioreactor > Anaerobic >...
CCATTCTGGATGATATGCCCCTCTGAACTCTCCTTCGCCATCTGTATGATGTTTCTTATGTTCTCTTCGATCATCTCCCGGTTCAAATCATCCGGCACACGCCGTTCCAGATCGGAATAGAGTGTGGATCCATCACTATTGACCAGTGTGAATTGAATCTCACTCGAGTGATCTATGAAGAATTGATCCATCATGGAGAGAATATGTTCACCAGAGACGGCCATTCCTATGTTCGCAGCATGGGTATCGTCTCTATATACGGGTATGCCGGTAAGTACCCCCTGTCGACCATGGAATACTTCCGTATGCATTTCGGGTTGCACGAGCGGCGTAAAGTAGAAACCACCAGGGTCCATGGTACGCACTACTTGAGCCATTTCACGACTCGGCTGCTGAGTCGGGCTAGGAGAATCGTTCGATACGCGTTGATTCTCTGCTGCGTCGAATCCGATGAGGATGCTCCCCTCGGTATCGCTGAGAAACAATCTTCGAATATACGATCTGTTGTGAGCCATTCGAATGAAGAACTGTTCTACCTCGTTCCGGGTGCGCTCCGAGGGGTTTTCGAAATACAGGTTCACTTCATTTGCATTCTGAATAAGATGTAATGTGGTATAGTACTCGTTAAACACATTGGAGATCATGAAGTCCATAAGACGCAAGTGGCCAGTATGTTCTGCTATCACTTTATTCCGGGCATTCTCCTGTTCGACTACCATCAAACGCCCGACCATGACGAAGAACAGCAAAGCAATAGGAACAATCACGAGAAACCGTTTCAGAATGTTCAGAACTAACCGTTTCATCAGTTATATACTACTTTACCAACCAACAAATAACAAACAGAATATTACTCGAATCGAAGTGCTTCTTTGCCTGAACCGCCACTTCATGATACGATGACTCACTATAGGAGGAGTCAGATGAAATCATATAGAAAAGAGTTGCACTTCAAAATTCCTTCCAGAAGAGGGTTGGTGAATATCACGCAACAGGTGCAACAAGCAATCACTGAGAGTGCGGTAACCGAAGGTCTTGTTCTGGTGAACGCCATGAACATCACCGCCAGTGTCTTCATCAACGACGATGAGCGCGGTCTGCACAACGACTACGAAAAGTGGTTGGAAAAGCTCGCTCCCGAGAAGCCCTACTCCCAATACCAGCACAACGGTTACGAAGATAATGCCGATGCCCACCTAAAAAGAACCATCATGGGTCGTGAGACCGTGGTCGCCATCACCGATGGAGCCTTGGATTTCGGCACGTGGGAACAGATCTTCTACTTTGAGTTCGATGGAAAACGGGACAAACGGGTGTTGATCAAGATCATCGGGGAATGAAAGGTTGTAATTCTGACACATTGAAAGCCGATTAGAAAGAACATAGCTTCATTGATTTTGAAATTACCGGCCATTCATGATATCATCATTACCGGTACTTTCTGCGAACGGATAGGGATATTTTTGGGGATTTTACATGGAATTCAAGATTATCGAAAATCCTGATGTGTTGTAGCTGTTAATGAGATACGCGATCGATTACGTGCATACAATAAGGAATTTTGGGAAGAAAAGACGAAAGTCCAGTATTCATTAACAGCATGCGAGAACGAGTGCCTAGCAAGGGGCATCATATTCTCGTTATTCGGGCAATGGCTTGAAATCGAATTTTTCTGGGTCGATCAAGAATTCCGATTTCGTGGTATCGGCAGTGAATTATTGAGAAAAACCGAAGCCTTTGCTAAAGATAACGGATGCAAGACTTCGGTTGTAAATACCATGAGCTTTCAGGCGAAACCATTCTATGAAAAGCATGGATACACCGTGAAGTACACACAAAACAACTATCCCAAGACGAGCAGCAGATACTATCTGGAAAAAAGCTTGGAATAGTTTTTATGTATGTACAGGCTTGAACCCTCATGAAAAGATTTTCCACCTCGTATCTGTAGCATGTATTTGCATAACAGCTTCCTGTTCAATGATCAATCGATACAACCTACTATGTTACATCCATTGATTGACGTAGATGTTACTAGCGAATATCATGAAATATGTTAAGTAGCAGGAGCAATTTTTATGAATAGTTCTTCATATATTCATCGTTCAGTACAAGTGAAAGAAAAGCTGGCACATACACAATCCTTGACATTTAGGGAATCACGAGTATAATAATCATAAGTATATTGTTTGATTATTAGGAGGCTACCGTGTTCATAGGAAGAGACAAAGAATTAGACCTACTAGAGTCAATCTATGCTTCTCCTAAGTTCTCCTTCCTTGTCCTCTATGGGAGAAGTCGTGTAGGAAAAACCTCTCTTCTAAAGGAGTTTGCCAAGAACCATCAGGTAATCTTCTATTCAGCACAGGCTAAGAACGACAGCTTGAACCTCTCTGATTTCTCTAAGACTCTGCAAACGCATTTCACCGGATCATCCTTTGGTTCGTTCGCAGATTGGGATGCGGCTTTCCGGTACCTATCTAGCCAGATTTCGGACAAGAAAGTCGTCTTGATCATTGACGAGTTCCCATTCATAGCAGAAGAGAATCCAACGATTACATCCATCTTACAGCATGCAATCGATCATTATTTCAAAGATAAGAACCTCTTTCTTATTCTATGTGGCTCGAGTGTGAGTTTCATGGAATCTGAGGTTATGGGTGCAAAGAGCCCGCTCTATGGGCGAAGTACCAACACCTTGGAGTTGCTGGGCTTTGACTATCTACAGAGCGCTGCATTCTTTCCCAACTATACTAATGAAGAGAAACTGGTATGTTATGGGATACTCGGTGGGATACCATCCTATCTTGAAGCTTTCAGTGATACTGCTACTATCGCTCAAAATATTGAGCGAAACATCCTTAGCATGGGAGCTTTTCTTGCCAACGAAACACAGAATCTCTTGAAGATGGAACTTCGTGAACCTGCAATCTACAACAGCATCTTCGAGGCCATCGCAACGGGCTCCAGTCGCCTTAATGATATCGCACAAAAAATCCATGAAGAGCAAACTAAATGTTCCAAGTATATTAAGACGCTGAAAAACATGAAGCTGGTAGATAAAGTAACCCCTGCAGGACAGAAAGAATCCAGTAAAAAGAGTATATACCAAATCAAAGACAATTTCTTCCTATTCTGGTATCACTTCATCTTTGCAAATAGAAGCTATTATGAATTGCTTGGAGAAAAGCAGTCTGCTCTAGAGATCTATGAACAACTACCGAGTTATATGGGAGAAGTATTTGAAGATATTTGCACTCAATACCTCATTCGGCTTGCCAAGCTTGGAAAACTTCCTTTCGTGCCATACACCATGGGTCGTTGGTGGGGAACTGACAAGAGAACTCGAAAAGAGAGCGATATCGACATTCTAGCTTTCGATAAACAGCATCGAAGTGCTATTTTCTGTGAATGCAAGTTCCGTAACAAGGAATTTGGTATGGACGAGTATAACCACTTCATGGTTGCTACTGAGGTTCACCCCACTGTTGATAGGTGCTTCTACTATATCTTCAGCAAGTCAGGATTCACCAAAGCTGTGATTATCCAAGCAGCTCTTGATGGAGTGATCCTCGTAGGATTAGACGATTTGTTCCTTGATATCTGAAGTAACCTCCCCTTCTGCATCACTTAGCTTATAGGAGAATTTAAAACGGTAGTCTCAAGTCTCTCATCAGCTAAAACACTTATAATTCAGGTATTTTCATCTAAAAAGTATAGTATTGGAATACTACTGCCCCCTTATCAAACGCAGACTGAGCAAGATTTTTAGAACACTGTATTGACCAGGGCTTCGGTATGAACAGTAGTAAAAAGGTAAAGAGTGGTACTTGTCCTCTGTTACATTACCTATAATTATTAAGTACTGAGGTTGGTCAACCTGTGATGTACCGAAACACCCTGTTTCGGGTTTGAGTGTTAAAAATCGCGGAAGCTAAGGATAATAGGAGTAGGAGGATATGCTATGAGTGAATCTGTTTCCGTGCGATTACCAAAAGAATTGGTCGATCGTCTCGATAATTTGGCGAAACAAACCGGAAGAACAAAAACCTATTATATTCAGGAAGCCCTCCTAGAAAAAATAAGTGACTTGGAATTGGTATACTTGGCCCAGAAACGCGAAGAAGATCTCAGAGCCGGACGCAGCAGGACGCACACACTTGATGAGGTCATAGAGGCAAATGGGTTGGCAGATAGAGTTTGAGACACGAGCAGAAAAGAGCTCTCGGATTTAGACAACTCCGTAAAGACCAAGATTCTGAAATACCTTAAGCAACTCGAGGGATGCGATGAGCCCCGTGTCTTTGGCAAACCTTTTGACTGAAAACCTATCGGGCTACTGGAGGTACAGGATTGGCAACTACAGAATCAACTCCCGAATCTATGACTCTGAATTTGTTATTCTGTTGCTCGCCATTCGGCAAAGAGATGTTGTGTATAGGATCAAATTAAAAAACTCCTTCCATGATAAATAATGCAGTGTAACTAGTTCTCCTTAGTGAACGCTATGAACATCACCGCCAGTGTCTTCATCAACGACGATGAACAGGGACTGCACACCAGCTATAAAGACCATCCCTAATGGCACGGAAGACTGGTGTCGGCATTACCGAAATGGAGCTGGATTTCCCCTTTCGAATCGGCTATAGTCTTCCTGTAACAGAGAGGAGTGATCATGGCCACAATGTATGATTATCTGACTTGGCGTGGAGATTTGACATTCAGCCACGCTCCGGTGAACGAGGTCGATAGCCTCATATTCTCCACCCTTACCTATGCAGAGTACGAGCTGATAGTTCCGGATACAACAGGACCTTTTCCCCTGACACTCTCCGAACTTGCCGAACCCTACGCAGCATGCATGGAGAAACAGAAAGAGAAGATCGAGTCGCTCGGATTTTTCGCTGAAATCCACCACTTGCTCGAGCAGGTCGCACAGACAGAACGATTCGGCTCCATTCCATTGCAGCTATACGAAACAAAACTCAACGCAGAAGAATCCATCCAATTTGCAGCCATGGTGTTCACAGTGAAGAAGAATCTCCATTTCGTGGCTTTTCGTGGCACAGACACCAATCTCGTGGGGTGGAAAGAGGACCTGCAGATGAGTTTCATGGAAGAAATTGCAGCTCAGCATGCTGCAGCCGATTACTTCGAACGGATCTGTGGTGAACTCTCCGGAAATTTCATTCTAGGAGGCCACTCGAAGGGAGGCAACCTTGCCGTCTATGCTGCAGTGAAAGCCTCGGCTAAAAATCGGAAACGGATCAAGGCCGTCTACAACAATGATGGCCCAGGATTCCAGAGCAAGGTAGTGGAAAGCTCTCCTTACCAGAGTATGGTGAAAAAGATCTCCACCTTCATTCCCCAATCCTCCATTGTGGGAATACTGCTTGAACATGGAGGAGACTACACTGCTGTTGAAAGCAGTCAGGTGAGCATACTCCAGCACGACCCGTTTTCATGGGAAATTGAGGGACCTCACTTCAGTGAGGCTGAAGAACTGGGAAAGGGTGTCCTTGCATTGAAACAGGCAATCCGCACCTGGTTAAACAAGGTCTCTATCAAGGAGCGTGAGGAGTTTGTGAAAGGTTTCTGTGAACTAGTCGATGCAACAGGCGCCGAGACGCTCGAGGATCTTACCAGCGACAAGCTACAATCCGCGTATGCCATTCTCAAAGCCTACACGCATATGAGCAAGGAGACCCGCCTTCAGCTGAAGAAAACGATGGACCTCCTGTTCAAGGAGAGTAGAAAATCGTTCAGAGAAACCATTCGTGAGGAGATCGAACAACTCTTTCCGAAAAAACGTTCAGAAGAGATAGCATCAGAGTGACTCACCGTCACTCGCCATGCTCCCAGTCAAGCAGTCGCTTCTCTCCCTCGAGTTCACGCAGATCGGTGATATCCTGTGAGACCTCAAGTGTTCCCGCATAGGTTCCATCGGCATCGTACAGTGCATGATAAGAGATGCACACATACCTACCGCCGACAGAGATTCTAAAATCCGCTGAGTCACGCTCTTTCGCACGGAATGAATCGAGAATTCGCTGCACCACATGCATGCTTTTCGGCGGGTGACAATTCTGTACGGTGCGACCGATCACTGCTTTGGTTCGAGGGAATATTCGGTGTTCAGGTGTATTGAAATAGACTACTCTATCCTCTGAATCGACCAAGGTGATGTCCACTGGAAGATTGTTGAATATCTGAACGAGCTGTTTTGCACTCGGATTTCCGGTTATCAGATCGATCTGATCGGCAGCAGCCTTCGCAGATGAGGCATCGACCTGTCCCGTCTCGTGCTGTTCTTCAGAGAGGGTTACAAGCTCATTCCGTGGAATCCGTGGAATCACTGTGGGTAGAAGGACCTGTTCCTCTCTGAAGATCATGGATTTCATATCGAAGAACAGTTGACCGAACAGTCGATTCAAATCCTTCAGAGCAGTCGAAGGGTCATTCAGCGCACTATGCAGCTGCTTCAAATTCGAGCGGATATCATCGTGAATCGCCCACATGAGCTGTACGCATCTACTCTCATCTATGAACCGTTCTACTACCGGAAAAAGGATATTCTCCTTCATGGCATACTGATCGGTAAGTATATCGAGTTCTTTCAGCAACTCAAGTACTCGCTCTCTATCCGGCTGCTCGAATGTACCCTTGTTGAACCGAGAAATGGAGGGTTTTAACGACTCGAGTGTTGCCTGGATCTGGTCGTTGCGAGCTACAAGCCGATCGATGAATGGCAAACCTCGTTCGAATGGACGTGGTTCTGCCGTGAGCGACTTCGTGAATGAGTGAAGCATCCTAGTGACGATCACTTTGACCAGCTCGATATCATCTACAGCCTGCATGATGCTGTCTACCAGCACCATAGTCTCCTCTGGGGTCACCGTATCGAACAGAGGACGAGCCGACTCCAGATTCTGCCTGTTCGATGCGGGGTCGGTCAAACCAAGGCAGTACGGGAAGAGCGTGCTATAACGAGGTGAACGGACACTGCTAGCTATCTCCATATCAGGCTTCTCCGATCTTCGGCACGATACACATGAAGACAAATGATGCCTCACCTGCGTTCGAGACCTGGTGATCAATATCTGCAGGAACATATGCAACTGAACCGGGAGTCAACGGATAGTCTTTACCGTCCATGAACAGATTCCCCTTCCCCTCGAGTGCATACATGATATGAGGCCACCGATGCGCATGTCGTGGGGCATACCCCCCACTATCAAGGGTAAACAGTCGCATGACATGATCTTGCCATCCTTCATCCGGTCCGATCAATATCTGTTTCTCGACTCCCTTCATTTCGGGGTGACTCAGTCTCTTTTTCTCAATCTCATCTCGGTGTGATACAAACATACGTCCTCCTCGTAGACTCCTAAATCGCTAATCGTGACATTACCCAGTCGGTTCGCACACCACTCTCTCCAGTACTCGAACAGACTCCATTTCCGAGCAATGCCTGCACGACTTCCGCTATCAGTGGCTGAGCCACATGTTCTGGAGGATCGGGAACGCCTATGGTTCGCTCCTCTCCCTCGGTGCGCACCGTAAGTGGTGCAAACAGGTCCATAACGCTGAATGAAAGTGTTCCGAGCGATCCTATTATCTCTACCGAATCGTAGTCGCCCCACCCCTGGAAAGTCCAGATACCTGAGCCATGGACGCCCGAATCGAAGACCCAACTACCACTTACAATATCATCGGCCTCATAGTAACGCTCTTGCCTTCCCGCAAAACCTCGAGCCTCCACTATCGGTCCAAAGAGCCAGTCCAATAGATCGAGCGTATGACATGCAACGTCGTGAAACAATCCGCCCCCAGCAATCTTGGGATCCACTTTCCAATCCGATCCATATATGTATCCGGGCTTGAGAGATTGTGAGGCGACAACTGAAACGGACCGGACCGTTCCTATCGTGCCATCGGAGAGGAGTTTTTTCACTAGCGTGAATTTTGGTAGAGCTCGCCGATAATAAGCAACGTAGAGTGGAACTTGCCGCTCCTTGCAGTACTCGACCATGGTACGGCTCTGCTCATAGTGGAACCCCAGAGGCTTTTCGCAATAGACAGGTTTCCCCGCTTTGGCTGCTTCGAGGGTATAGTGCATATGAACATGGGGTGGCGTGGCAATATAGACGGCATCGACCTCGGGATCCTCGATCAGTGCTGTTGCATTGTCGTACCACCGAGGTACATTGTGACGTCTCGCATAATCTGCCGCTTTCTCTGCATCTCTGCGCATTACGGCCGTGAGCGTGGATCCGGGAACCTTCTGGAACGCCGGACCACTTTTCATCTCGGTCACTTGTCCGCACCCTATGATTCCCCAACGGATCGTACGCATGATTCACTCCTTTTTAGCGAATGATTCTTGCATGATACGGTATCTTTGGGCAATCGTCAAACAAGCTTTCCTTGTTACAGGAGATTATCACGCACGAATTGTGCCGCCTCGGCAGCGAGAGCATCTAGGTCCGGGTTCACCAGGATATCGCGCCAAACACCGATATCTCGACCTACCTGTCCACCTTTCATCACGAATGGCTCCATCACCAGAGGACCATCGAAGCCGATATCATCCAGAGCTTCCTTGATCTCCTTCCATGGCATTCGCCCTGTCCCGGGTGTCTTTCTATTCGTCTCACCAAGATGGAATGCAGAGAGGTACGGCCCGATGCGTCGAATGGCGTCACCGAACGAATCCTCTTCTATGTTCATATGGAACGTATCGAGGAGCACTCTACAAGCGGGATGATCGACTGCCTTCACATAAGCCAATGCCTCGTGACTGTCGTTGATGATGAACTGTTCGAATCGATTGATCACCTCAACATTCAACATGACCTCTCTCTCTCCAGCGTACGGGGCCAACTCCTTCATGCTCTGTATGCTCTGCTCCCAGAACGGTTGCTTCGAGTCGTATCCAGCAGGAAGTGTCGAAGGCCAATACCCGTGAATGGTGCCGCCGATCATACCGCCGCCCATGTTTGCGACCGAGTCGATCATGCGTTTCATGAAGTCGATACCGCGCTGTCTCACCGCTTCGTCGGGAGAGGAGACATCGTAGTCCTTTTGCAAGCCGATACCGTACGAGAGAAGCAGATTCTCATCATCGGCGATACGCTTCAACTCACGCTGTTTCGCAGAGTCCATCTCTACGATGGTCCCTCCGTTGAGTTCCAGCTGATCGAAGCCGAGCTTACCCACCTTTTTGATGTATGGGACAAAATCGACATCCCATTCGTGTGTCCAAAATGCATAATAGATTCCTACTGTTCTCATTCCGTTTCCTCCATCGTCATATCCAGATTTTCCTTTACCCACAGCCGTGCTGCATCGATCGAGAGCGCTCCTGCCGAGACAGCGCCTATCAACGCTGCCCCTACACCCGCACCATCATCGATATCGGCAACCACCAGCGGAATCCCGAACTGTCTCTCCAACTCTTGGGAGAAAAGGTGGTTCTTCCTCACCGCAGCACCGGTTGCGACAATGTGATTCACAGGTCGGAACACCTCGGGGGCATGCTCCTTGAATGTATAGAGCTCTTCGACAATCCCCTGTATCGCCGCACGCACCAGATTCCCCGGTGTCAGATTGTCCAACGTGATGTGTGTCAACGATCCACGAACGGAAGGATCGTGTCGGGCACCATTGAATCTCGGATCCAAGAACAAAGGCTCATCACCATCATCGCTCGCTGCTACCGATTTCATCATAGCAAAGATACGTTCGTTATCAACAGATACTCCTGCGGATGCGAGTATCGATGCAAAAAAGCGTTGAATGACCTCATACGTTTTTCCGGCAGTCAAAGTCGCACCGACGTGCAGGTATCCCGCGCCGAAGAACGGCCTCAACTCCATCTGGTCGGGGCACGCCGTATCGGTACTGAACACAGAAACCTGTCCGCTGGTTCCTATACTCACCATTGCCGAACATTCCCAGTCTGGTACCATGCCGAAGAAACCTGCCTGGTTGTCCCCGACAGCATGAGCGACCGGTATGCCATCTGGAGTCTCCCCTACCAACGTTAACGGTGTACAGGGTTCGAGAAATGGGAGCATGCTCGAGTCGAGTACGGTACGCAGAACCCCTGGATCGAACGAGAGCGATACCGGATCGAAGGCTCCATAAGAAGCAAGGCAACTGGCATCGGAATGGCGACTGCGCGTTCCGACCAACTTACCGGTAATGAATTCAAGGATACCACAGAACCCGACTGCATGAGACGGAACCTTTCCGAGTCTCCGATGGGCAAAATGAGTCAACAAGCCGTATCCCGATGGAAGATGGATACCCGTCTCCTGTTCCATCCGTTGCTGACTGGTCATACCATCGATGGATACCAAGGCACTTCTATCAAGCCATGTATAGAGAGGTGATACTGCCATCCCTTGTGCGTCATAGTAAAGAATGCCATGCACCTGTCCGGTAAGGCAGATAGATCCAATCGGCTCGTCGACAAGGGCAAGGAGTGATCGGATAATCATCTCGATCTGTACAGGATCCTGGGCATATGTATACGTTTCACCGGTATCGACTCTTGGATTCGAACGTGCATAGTGACGAATCTTCCTCTCTCGTGAAAGATCAATCACCACCATGGTGATATGGGTAGTTCCAATATCGAGACCAACATGTACCGCACTCACTCTTTGGTTCCTCTGCACCCGTCAATCTCCATCATATCCATACTTCGTGGAACGTCGTTCAACCAGGACACCAGCAATCCGCATGGTCCTTGGAGGACGAGTAGGGTTCTTGATTCTATCGAGCATCATCCGTACCGCTTCACTACTGATCATCTCTGTCGGTTGGGCTATGCTGGTCAATGGTGTCTTGATATGTGACAGATAGCTAAGGTTGTCGAAACCACTCACGATCAGATCCTTTGGAACAGAGACCCCCAAGGTGGTGAGCGTCTCCAAGAGTGCGATTGCAGTTCCATCGTTCGAGCAGATGATACCCTGTGCTCCTGTATCGAGGATTGACTGAATGAACTGGATATCCTTCGGATCTCCTTCATGGAACCTTGTAGGGTCTATGGGGATCTTCGCCTCGAACAGAGCCTCTCTCAAACCTATCTGCCTTAGGCGTATCGTTCTCGCCGACATGGGAGGAGAGAGGAAATGGAGATTCTGAATATTCTGTGTGATCATATACTTTGCGAGTATGTAACTCGATTGCACATGATCCAGACTAACCAGATCGTGTGCAGACCGTTTCGGAAAGTCGTAGATATCGGAATCGATGAGCACGACAGGCACGTGAGCCCGATCGAACGTCTCGACGATGAATGAGTTGATCTCATCTTTCAATGGAGTATATTCAATGGGAGAGAAGAATACGCCATCGACATTCAACTCGATATACTTCGAACAGATCTGACGGACATCCTGCCATAACGTGGGAGATGCAGGAACAAGCGACCCGCCCCATACAAGCGAACAATCTTTTTGTGCGAGAATGCGAGCAACTTCGCTACAGAACATATCGAACACATAGCTCATACCCAATCCAGGGAAAACTATGCCGAATAGTGCAGAATTCTCAGAAGCAGTCTGTATTTCATGTGAACTGTGTTGCCCTTTGGCTGTAAGAAACGAGCCCACCCCTTGTTGCCTCGCTATCAGATTGCACCCCTCCAACGAGGCCAAGGCTTTTCTCAAGGTGGGACGGGAACACCCATAGTATTCAGCCAACTCCTTCTCCGAAGGTAGTCGAGAACTTGCGTTGAACTCTCCAGAATAGATTCTGTTCTTCAGATCTTCATGGATAAACGCACTTTTCAGGACTTTCACTTGACTGCCACCTATATATTCAATCTCTGCACTTTGCTCTGTGCTACCTTCATGCTATGTACGAACTCTTCGTTTAGAGAAGAGTTTTCCTATCTGGTTCATAATATCTCTGCCCAGCAGCAGGATGATGATAATGGCTCCCCACATAGCAGTGATCATGAACGGGTCGAGTCTCAACAGATTCAGACCGGATGAGATCAACTGGAGAATGACCGCTGCAAGGATCATCCCCGAAAGCTTTCCAAACCCACCGTTGGGATCCACACCACCGAGAAACGATGCCAGAACAGCAACTAGCAGATATGACTCGGCGTAGTTTGCCTTCACCGAGTTCAGTTGTCCAATCATGATCAGACTCGTCACTGAGGCGAACCAAGCAGAGAGGATGTACTCCCACACAATGACCTTCGTGGTGTTCACATTCGAATATCTACAGGCAGTTCTATTGGCACCAGTCATATACAGGCGGACGCCGAACGCCGACTTGTTGAGTATGAAGTGTGCAATAATCACCACAATAATAAACACGATAATCGGCATGGGTATCCCCAATACACTTCCATTACCCAGGAAGATTAGAGAATTAGGAAAACCTGAGATGGTATACCCTTTTGTCAGGACAAGACTGATTCCCTGAATGAGCGTCATCGTTCCCAGTGTAGTGAGGATCGCTGGAATGTTGAGTTTTGCAATGAGCAACCCGTTTACAAGTCCGACGATCGTGCTGACACCGAAACCGGCAAGAATCGCAATGACCACCTGAGCAATGTTCGCATCGCCCATACTACCGCCGGTGATCGCATTCAAGACGAGATAGATCACGACACCATTGAGGTTTGCGTTCGCAATCAGACTCAGATTGATTCCTCCGGAGAGTTCACTGATCATCATTCCGATAGCCAAAAACCCTATGATCGGCAACTGGTACGACATGGAACGCAAGTTCCGTATCGTAACGAACCTGGTACCGTTCAGCAACCAAAGAAGCAGGAAGACAACAATCAATGTCACAACTAAGGAGAACTGTTCTCCCTTGCGAGCTCTTTTCATCATTTTAGAAATATCTACCATAGCCTTTTCTCCTACTCTCTTTTCAAGATGCCGCTTCGACATTGACGCGAATCTTCTGCTTCTGCTGCTGAATCTCCTGCATTGCATTCAGGAATACACTCAGCAGAATGATGAATCCGGTGAACACGTTATACCAGTAACTCGAAATCTGCAGGAGTGTGAGGCTGTTGCTGAGAATTGCAAACAGCAGTACACCGAGCAGGGTGCCAAGCACAGATCCTTTTCCACCTGTGATACTTGCACCACCGAGGATTACTGCTGCAATAACCTGCAGTTCCTGCCCAACAATGGAATTCGGAATAACTGTCTGTACAATGGAAACGTGGACGATACCGCCGATTCCAGCGATCGCACCCATCGAACCATACACGAACAATGTCGTGTTTCTACTGTTCACTCCGATTCTTTGTGCTGCAACAGGATTCCCGCCCATCATGTAGATGCTGCGTCCAAGCACAGTGAACTTCAACAGAAGTGCGACAACCAGAGCCAGTGCGAACCAGATTACTGTTGTCAGACTCAATCCCGATACCGCACCATTCGGAGCCACCTGCTTGAACAACATCGTGTTCGATATCTTCCAGAAGTATTCCGGAATGACATAGATGAGCTGACCCTTTGTGATCACATACATCAGTCCATAGAACAGGTTCTGTGTCGCGATCGTGATGATGATCGCCGGCATCTTGTATCGGTGGATAAGGTAACCATTGAACAGCCCCATCAACGTTCCCATGATAATGGCAAGGACGAATGCCAGGAACACATTCCCCTGCATGTTGTTGAGGAACAGATACACCACTGCGTATTGGACGACCTGGGCAATAGCTGTGAAAGAGACATCCACACCGCCGCTGATTATCACCAGTATCACGCCAAGGGAGAATATTCCCAACACCGTGAACGACTTCAGCAGGTTCACTATATTGGTATATGTCATAAAACTGGGAGAAAGGAGGGAAATAACCACCAGAAGCACGAGAATGGTGATGCCCAGGAGAGTCTCCCTGTTTCGTAACAAGTTCAATCGCGTCTTCATTTGCATGCTCCTTAGGATAGATTCTGCGCTATGACACGCTTCTGCTCATCGAGTTCGCGTTGGATCACGGCATCGTCGATCTCATCGCCTACCAACTCCCTGCCAAAGCGACCATTGCGCATGATGATCACACGGTGGCAATGGCTGGTAATTTCACGAGTCTCATCAGAGATGAGAATGACACCCATCCCTTTCTCCTTCGCCATCTGGTTGATGGTGGTGAATATCCCCGCTTTTGCCCCAATGTCGATACCTACGGTAGGGCCATCCAGAATGAGCACCTTCGGCCCCATGGCAAGCCATTTCGAGAGGACGATCTTCTGCTGGTTACCACCAGAGAGCATGCGAGCGACTTTCTCCTTGGTATCGGTCTTGATAGACATTCCTGCAATCCATTCATCGGCAAGTGTATCGATCTTGGAAGTATCGACCAGACCCAGAGAGTTTGTGTACTGATCCAACGTGGCGATTGCGACATTCAGCTTGATGGACTTGCTCATGACCAGCCCTTGGGTGAGCCGATCCTCAGGAACGTAGGCTATACCGTACTCCACAGCATCTTCAACACTCCGGATACGAGCCTCTTTACCGTCTATGACGATAGTTCCCGAATCTGCCGGAGCTATGCCGAACAGCGCAGAAGCCAGCTCGGTCCTTCCAGAACCCAACAGTCCGATGATCCCCAACACTTCTCCCCGTTCCAGGGTGAATGAGATGTCGGCGAAGTTGTTCTGTTTCGTGAGATCTTTGACAGCGAGAACCTCTTCGTGTGAAACACGTTCAACGACATTTCGCTCATGGATCATCGATTTTCCCACCATAAGATTCTCAATCTCATCGAGGGTGATGTCAGCCATCGAGCGGGAGGCAACCACGACACCATCGCGAAGAATGGTAACCGAGTCACACAACTCCTGGATTTCATCGAGCTTGTGACTGATGAATATCACAGAAATGCCCTGACTCTTGAGATTATTCACCAACCGGAACAGCTGGTTGATCTCCTGCCTCGTGAGAGCGGTGGTCGGTTCATCGAGAATCAAAAGCTTCGATTCATTGTTCAAAGCCCGTGCGATTGCTACAAGTTGCTGCTGAGCTATCGGAAGCTCTCCAACGAGTTCATCCTGGTTGATCACCACACCTAGATCATCCAAGATTCTGGTTACCCGTTCAGCATACTCCCGTTTGGTGAAGACCTTTCTGTTCTGCTCGAGTACGCGACCCAACAGGATATTTTCACGGACAGTCAGGTTGGGAAAGAGAGAAATATCTTGATAAATCACGCTGATACCATGTCTGATCCCGGTTAGAGGACCATAGGAAGTGATTCTCTTCCCTTCGATGGTTATATCACCTTCATCGGCAGGAAGCACTCCCGCAAGAATCTTGATCAGTGTCGATTTACCAGAACCATTCTCTCCAATCAGTCCGTGCACTTCTCCCTTCACTACACTGAAAGAGACATCTTTGAGCGCCTGTACACCACTGAATCGTTTGCTGGCATGTTGAATAGTAATGAAATCCATAAACGTCTCCACATAGCAACCGAACGGAGTTCTTCCGTTCGGTTGCAGGATCTAATTAGACAGATAGTCTAGAAATCGTAGTCATCCACGTTGTCTGCATCGACAATCAGAGGTCGGTCAAACAAGATGTTCATACCAGTGATTTCGGGAACACCAAGTGTAGGAATGCTGAGTCCCTGCTTGATATCTGCACGATTTCCATCAAGAATCTGCTTTGCGAGCCAGACCATTGCATAGCCTGCTTCACCGGGATCCCAAAGAACCGAAAGGCTAGCCGATCCATCTTTGAGGAACGGAGCGATTTCCTTCGGGCTGGTGGTTCCGATTACAGCAATCTGACCAGCGAGACCACGTTCGCGGAGTGCCTGTGCAGCACCAGGAGCGCCCTGGCTTCCGAAAGCGAGTACAGCTTTCAAGTCAGGATGCACGCTCAACAACTCGAGAGTCTTCTGTCGAGCTGCGTTTCTGTCTTCAGACACAGGCTGCTTGGTCGTAATAAGCTGCATGTCAGGATAGTTCTTTTCCTGATAAGCAATAGCCGCATCAGCCCAGATGTTGTGAGCAGGAACGGTCAACGAACCGACATAGACAACATACTTGCCCTTGCCATCAGTTCTGTCGGCGATTTCCTTCATCATGGTCTCACCGAACTTCACGTTGTCGATCATTTCGACGTTGAAGTCACCAGCTTCCTGATTAGGAGACTCATGTGTCAAAACAACGATTCCCTGCTCCTTTGCACGCTGGAATGCCGGAACGACGGAGTTCGCATCGTTAGGAACGACCATGATCGCATTCACGCCCTGGTTAATGGCGTCTTCGATCAGACGAACCTGCTGTGCTTCGTCCGCTGCTGCGGGAGCCTGCATGTAAGCATCTACTCCGTACTCATCTGCTGCAGACAACATGCCCTGCTCAAGAGCATTGAACCATGCTGCGCGAAGTTTCGGGATTGCCACCATGGTGTATTCACCATCGGCAGCTGCACTCTCCTGAGCACCAGCGGCAAACGCTCCCTGCATTGCAATGAGCATCACCAGACCGATAAGTAAGATTTTTCCTACCTTCATCATTAATACCTCCTAGAAATACTTCTAAAACTCTACCACAAAGTGGTAGTCATACACCTAATGAATGGTATCGTGACCCCAGGGCAAGCCCTGGACCCTGGAGGCTTCGCCTCCGCTGCCGCCCCAAGGGGCGGGCTATCTCCCCATACGTTTCCTGCACTCTCTCGGTAATGGACCAATAGTGATTGTTCCGCTACCCTCGTTTCGTTGGGAAATCAATTCCCTTCCTGGGATGGATACGTACGAATCGGTGGTGGAATCTCACCAGCGTTACCCAGTTCCAGAACAGCCCCGAGCTTGTCGGCAGATTCTAGATAGTAGAATTCATCATCACCGATCTTTCCACTCTGGATCACCTCATACCCCTTCGCCTCGTACTCCTTGACCGCCTTGGCGCAATCCTTGTAGTACAACTTTACATGCTGAAGCCCGTAGCCATGCTTTTCAATGAACTCATTATAAATGCTGTATCCATCGAGGGGCTGCATGAGTTCATACTGGATAGGCCCTACCCAAGTGACTGCGAGCGCATAATGCTGTGTATTCGGCTTACCTCGATACACCGAATCTCTGACCGTTTCAGGTCCATATTCATAGATATCCCAAGGTCCGAATCCGAAGTCTTCCCAAAAGTGCTTCATCGCCTTGTCTATATCCTCGACAACTTGCGCTATCTGTACAATCTGTCCATCTTTCATACTCGCAACCTCCCTAAAGTTATGCGAACGCGTGGGGAATACCCTCGAGATTCGTGTGTCGGTAGTGCATCTCTTTGACATCGACATTGTATCGCTCGATCAGGAGCATGGTTACGATATCGGTGAAGAGGAACATCGACTGTTCCAGAAGCGATGCCATAGGTTGAATGGATGGGACTTCCAAGTCCCCCCCAAAGATCTGACCAGGGACGCGTACGGTGAAGTCTGCCAACTTGCCATGTTCGTTCTCAGGATGAGCTGTGAGCAGTCCGATCTTCGCGCCAGCTTCTTTCGCGCAGGTGATCACGTTCAGTTCAACGTTCGTCACCGCACAGATTCCGAGCAGAAGGTCACCATCGCCTATTCTGGGCGTGGTCGTATCATACACGATGTACGTGTCGAATCCCATGTGCTTCAATCGCATGGCGAAGCCTCGTACTGAGAGCGCCATTCTCCCCATCGCATACAACTGGATGGTTTTTGCCTTTCCGATCTCTTCAATCAGCACGTCCAGCTCCTGCAAATCTACCTTGTCCAGGACTGTTTTATTTTCCTGAATCACTGTGTCGACCAATTGTCTATAGGTCATGGTACCCTCCATTGCATGTAACTAGATAAATGGTAAATCAACGCATATCAGTTGTCAACAATTTTTTTTCTACATTTTCCAACAAAGAAAATCTGTGTACAGGTGTTTTCTGAGGAGCGTAGAACCTATTTCCTTATTATATAATTATTTATAAATCCTTCTGCATTACAGGCAATATATACGACTCTCTTTATGAATTATATAAGCCAATCTTAATTTTCCATGTTCTTTACAAGTTGATTATTTTGCTCAATCTATATCGGCAATTACTCTTCTGAGGGAAATATCTTCTCGGGATCATGCCTTCTCTTCGGTCTTTCTATCAGTTCGAGGGTCGTTCCAAACAGATCTTCGGTTTCCAGGTAGGCAAAATACCCATCGCCATCGGGTCCATGTCCCCCGCCCTCCATGGATACTTCGAGTCCTGCTTCGCGGGCCTGTTTCAAAGCCGTATCCATGTCATCTACGAGAAAACCGAGATGCTGAATACCATAGCCGTGCTTCTTGATGAAGTCGGTATAGACCGTGTCCCCTTCGAGATGTTGAATGAGTTCAATACGCATGTTCCCGAAATAGGAGAGTGCGACCCTCATACGGTACTCAGCAGGTTTCCCATAGCGTTTCATAGTTGTCAGCAATGGTTTTCCGTAGGTGTAGAAATGCCAGGGACCGATCCCGAACATGGTATGATACTGTTGCACGGTTGCATCCAGATCTTCCACCACATAGGCAATCTGAGCCACTCCCTGCTCAAGAAATGGCAAAGTCTTCGTCATAACACGCTTATCCGTTCCACTCATCTCACTGCTCCTCTCTCTTCTCTTTACCAAGCAATCGTTCTCCGACTGCGCCACCAGGATGAATCACGGCGAACTGATCTTTCGTATACCCCGTCATCTCCATTACGGCTATACACAGAGCATCGAACATAGCAATGACTGCCAAGATACTCGTAGTTGCAAGCATGTTGAACGGATCTGCTTCTCGCTCCACCTGCACATGAAGCACTCTATCACTTTGTTGAGCCAAAGGAGAGTCCAGACGTTCTGTGACGGCAATGATAGTGACATGCTTCTGTCTCAAGGCTGGGATAAGCTGAACTACTTCCGATGTGCCTCCACCTTTGGAGAGGAGGAAGACTATATCGCCTGACTGTACAAACCCCATGGCTCCATGTACCGCATCTGCCGGATTCAGGTAGCAGGAGGGTCTCTCGATACAGGAGAGAGAGTGTGCCAGTTTACGCGCAGCTACTCCACTGGTTCCAACCCCGCTGGTGACCACCCGCCCTGTATGGTTCGCAAGCATTCGTACGATATCACAGAAGACCTGCTCGTCGTAGACCTTCTCCATCCGCTCCATCTCATATGCAGCGGTATCCCATACTCTCTTGGCTATAGCCTTGATTTCACTCGTTTCCATACGAGAAATGAACCATATTCCTACGCAACTTGCAAGAGGTGATCGATTCTCTGATCGAGGATTTCATTCTATGGTTGTGACAGTTCCCACCATGTTCTGGAAATAGCCGGGACACGCTTGGGCAAGGAGAGCTTCCGCTTCATCACCTGTGCAATGTGATACACCCAATCTGGGTATGGATCGTTCGGAGAGGTCCTTTACGACGGCATCGCGCCGTTCTCGAGATGCATCATACAGATGGATTCCCCCGAGTAGGGCATAGATAGGTTTGGAAAAGCGTGAACGGACCGAATCGACGATATTGAGTATCCCGGGGTGTGAGCAACCGACGAGCAGGAGCAACCCCTTCGGGGTATCGACAACGAGCGCGATCTCATCGGCAAAAGTATCCAGAACCTTGCCGGAGCCGCGATCCAAGACGAATCGCGGGTTTGGCTTCTCTATTGGATGGATCTGATCGAAGTTCCCGATGAGCCAGATACCCGGGTGAATCATGACCGTATCGCCACAAACCGTATGCCACATGATTCCATGATCATTTATATTGCTAGTGTTGAATTGCGTACCGAGAAAGCGCATTCCATCTGCCTCATCGGCGTATTTAGGGTACTCGAATCCTTTTCCGGTCCAGAGAGAGAGTGACTGGTACGAGTAACGCTCTAGAAGCGGGAGGAGTCCTCCTCCATGGTCGTAGTGGCCATGACTGATGACTATGTGGTTGATCCGAGAGAGATCGACACCAAGCGATTGTGCGTTCCTCATGAAGGCGTCACTCTTACCGGTATCGAATAATATCCGAACAGAGCCGGCCTCCACAAAGCAAGAGAACCCATGTTCGGATTCCAGACCGCTATTGGCCGAGGCGTGATTATCTACAAGCGTAGTAAGTGTAACCATTACAAACCCCTATCACTTGTATGATACACAACCAACGAGCACCTCGCAAGAACAATTGCTGAGGCGCCCGCTAGGTTCATCTATTCACTATCCTGCGGTGGTAGTACCTGCTTGAGAAATTCCAACGTTCGTTCGTGTTCAGGAGCACTGAACATCTTCTCGGGAGTTGCCTCCTCGAGGATGATACCGTCGTCCATGAATACGACTCGGTCGGCCACCTCTTTCGCGAACCACATCTCATGGGTCACGACAACCATAGTCATCCCCTGCTTTGCAAGATCCGTCATGACCGTAAGGACCTCTCCAACCAGCTCAGGATCGAGAGCACTGGTCGGTTCGTCGAACAGCATGATCTTCGGATCCATGGCAAGTGCCCGTGCAATGGCGACTCGCTGTTTCTGCCCACCGGACAGCATGGCGGGATAGACATCGGCCTTATCGCTCAGGCCAACCTGCTCTAGTAGATCGAGAGCCTTCTTTCGAGCCTTATCTTTCGGCACTCCCTTAACCTGCACCAGTCCCTCCATGACATTTTGTATCACAGTCATGTGTGGAAAGAGGTTGAAATGCTGGAACACCATGCCAAGATTCTGTCGAACCTTGTTCAGTTGGCTCTCCTGATTTCGTATACGTTTCCCTTCGATGAATATCTTCCCGTCCTTCGATTTCTCGAGGAAGTTCACACATCGCAGGAGCGTACTCTTACCACTACCGGAAGCTCCGATAATCACAACGACCTCACCCTTCTTCACACTGAGAGAGACGTTCTTCAAGACATGGAGGTCACCGTAGAACTTGTTCAATTTCTCGATTCGGAGAAACGGGGCGTTCGGGTCGATGGTCTCTTTCTTCTTTCTCTTGATCTGTTTTTTCTGTTGTTCTTGCTCAGTCACGGTCGCTCACCTTCAATCTGGTTTCGATTCGATGGATGACAAACGAGAGTACACTGGTCATCAGAAGGTACCAGATACCCACAATGATGAACATCTCCATGTACATGAATGTCGAAGAACCCATCTGCCTTCCACGAAGCATCAGTTCGGGAACAGCGATTGTAGAAGCCAGAGAACTGTCTTTCAATGCAATGATCAGCTGATTTCCGATTGAAGGGACAGCACGCTTGAACGCCTGCGGAAGAACGATTCTTCTCATGGCTCTGCCCTTGGGCATGCCCAGGCTTCGTGCAGCCTCCATTTGTCCATAATCTATGGACTGGATGGATCCACGGAAGATCTCTGCAATATAGGCTCCGTTATGTACTCCCAATGCGATGACCGCAGATGGGATCGGAGCGATTGTCACGATCGAGGTCAATCCGTAGTACACGATGAAAAGCTGAACCAGCAGCGGTGTTCCTCTGATGAGAAAGATGTAAGCACGAGACACGGCTGAGATAGGACGATAGCTCGACAAGCGTCCCAGAGCCACTACAAGCCCGATTACCAGCCCCAGCAATACGCCGAGACCGGTAATCTGCACCGTGTACCATGCGGCTTCCCCGAAGAGGAAGAACCGTGAGGGGATTGCCCCCAAGTCCCATGGTATTATGTTCATGTGTTAATTCTGCCTTACTTTCGGGTGATATCTTCGCCGTTGAACCACTTGGCGCTAATCTCGCTCAATGTTCCATCGTCGTGCATATCCTGCAGGGCAGCATTCACCCGTTCACGGAGGTCGTCGTCATCCTGGTGGAACGCGATTCCCATGACCTCGGCTCTGAGAACCGAACCCAACGCGGTCACATTCTCTCCGCCGCGCATCTGAGTGGCTGCATTCAGCCCAACGACACGGTCGGTCAAGACACCGTCATTTCTTCCATTGATCAGCTCAAGAAGGGTCTGATTGTCATCTTCGTAGAGCTTCGCCTGTACACCGAGTTCCACAGCATCCTGTTCGAAGGTGGTTCCGGTAACCAGACCGATCACGTGGGAACTGTTCAACTGATCTACACTATCGATACCGCTATCCTTAAGCACGAAGACCTGAGCTCCGCTGTAATAGTAGGGAATCGAGAAGTCTACACGCTGCTGGCGCTCTTCGGTAATAGCCATACTACCGAGAATACCGTCGTATCTGCGGGCTCGAAGACCTTCAATGATGCCATCCCAACTGGTGGTCACATATTCCATCTCCATGCCGAGTCTGTCTGCGATCTCCTGACCTACGTCTACATCGAAACCGATAACGTCACCCGATTCGTTCAAATAGTTGAATGGAGGGTATCCTCCAGAACCTGCAAAGCTGATGGTATTGTCCGCGGACTCTTGTTGTCCTTGGGCGAACGCACTGGGCGCTACAATCAAAAGTAAAATTCCTACAGTTGCCAAAATTTTCCACAATCGTTTCGTATTCATCATATCTACTCCTTATATGGTGGATTTCCCATAGTATAACACCATAGATAGCGTTCCGGCAACCCCTGCAAAATTTTTAAATGAATACCTGATATGAAATTACTGAATAACTTCCTATATACTGTGAAGTTATGACAGAAATGTGGAGTCAATATCGAAGGAAAATTTAATAAGTAATTTTTTGCTTTCTGACTCTGTCAAGGGGGGGCGTCGTCTCTGCTATAAATAGAAGTCGACAAGGAAAATATTCCAGAAAAATGTCACTGATTGCATGGGAATATTGTAAAAAACACCAAGTGTTCCTGCCCGCTCTCTCATGACGAACTGCGGTCCACCTACAGATAACGGTGTTATGCGAAGAATTGGGCCGTATGCATCCATTTCAGGAAAATTCCCTATGAACCCCAACCCTGCATACATATTGGCGTATGAAGGAACTTCAGTCCCGTTCGCATGTGGATGCACTGGTCCCAAGAGAGCGAACGAGAGCACTGCCCCTCCCACCAGATCCGAGAAGGGCTCAGGTGTGATCTGAGTCCCTGCAAAGGCCTCCACTTCCCACCGAGATCCGAATCCGACGAGTGTTCCAATCTGAGCATGAGTGCCTTCTGATACCATGGTACTAGAAGGGTGTGAATCGAGCGTTCCAAACGAGAAGCCGAAGGACGCAGCAGAGAGAGCTCCTACCACAACAAGCAGATATCCTAATGAAAAACCAATTCTCCGTTTCATAGTCTCCTCTACCACAAATAATGGGTTATCTCGAACAGGCGGATACCCCACCCCCATGAATCGTGTGTGAAATCGCGTAAGAGTTGCACGCCCAACACCGATATAACCTTGTCGCCGAAGTACAGGGTGAGCGGCTGAGCGACGAAGACTGCTGTGGTAAGTGCAGCTGAGGATCCCAGATCGAATGTAAGATAGGTATCGATCCGAGGCGCTAGAGCACTGTCACGTCGAAACATGCGATCGAAAGGATGATCCTGGATCAGAAATAGGCTGGATCCGGCACCAATCGAGAGAAGTGGCGTATGAACGGCGGTCCGAACTGTCGGAAAGGTCACACCCAGATGTACTGCAGGGCCGGCAGCAAGGTCGAAAGGTAGGTACGTACCATGAAACGAGATGTATTCGTCATAAGCAAGTGCAGGGACGACATAGCCATCGAGTGACACCTGGTACCCGCCATGCCAACGTGCCACCACCGTTTGAGGAACGACCATGATCAGAAGAACTATCACGCTGAGGCGGATCACGTTTCTTCGTAGCACCATATTCACCCCCACACCTGCATGAGTATGTAGTTATACCAGCTACGAAACGTTCTATACGATTCAGCCTCTTCTCTTGTGACCAGTCGGCTGTGTTTCAATAATTCTTGTACATACTCCATGGAATAGGACGCGACTCGCTCATCTTCGAAAAGTACATTCAACTCTCTACTGAAAGTCTGTGACCTGAGGTTATAGTTTGCGCTACCGATAGTGGTAAGAGAACCATCGGCAACCATGAGTTTGAGATGAAGAAACGCACCATCGGGAGAGTCGTACATGTACACGGTCGCTCCAGCATCGAGCAGGTCCAGCACACCGTATCGCGAAGCCATCTCATATTTCGGCTGACTCGAATGCTCGGAGAGCATGATATGTACAGGGATTCCACGTTCGGTGACGAACCTGACCCTGTCCAACAGTGCCGGAGTGAGGAAAGTGTAGCCCTGAATGAGCCACAACTCCTCTTCTGCGTATACACTGAACAGGTCGAAGAGCGTCGTGATGCTCGAACGATTCGGCCAGTGGTGGTCGAACAACCAGAGAGTGGTCGTCTCGCGGTCATCCGGCAGTCTGGAATCGACCGGAAATTCTTGAGCATCCAAGGATGTTGGGCTATACCTATTCCAAGTATCCACAAAGGTGTCGATGACTGCTTGAGTCGCCCCGGGTGATACTACCTCTGCCATGGTATCGATGTTTCCGAGTCCCTCAGGCCAGTCGAGGCTTGTCTGATTGATATTGATGCCTCCAACAGCCAGAAGCTCGCCATCGACCACCCAGTATTTCCTATGATCGCGATCCAGGAGATTGGGAACGAAAAACAGGTTACTCATGGTAAGTGAGTTATATTCCACGAAGGAGAGCCCGAGTTCCCTGAGGTACATGAATGCTGCTTTTATGCGGATGTCGGTCTCAGGAACCATCTGGAAGTTGGAAGAGGAGTCAATGAGGATGTAAACTCGCACACCCTCGGCTGCCCGCTTCGCCAAGGCCTCCCATACGGGATTCGTTGAGGCATCTTCCACCCCGAGAAATGTTGAGACCAGAATATAGTCTTCAGCGCTCTCTATGAGTTCAAATGTTCGTTCATTCCATTCGGCTCCGGTATTGTAGTAGACTGGCAAAGTACTCTCATATGAGGGAATTCCCTCCCGGACCATGAGCGAGGAGACGGGAATTTGTTCATCTCGCAACGATTGCAACTTTCCCGTCGTGGAACAGGAGATGGTCACCACCAGAATCATAAAGAGAACTATTGTCATATGTAGTCTGTTACGCCTTTGCATATGCAGGGACTATAGCAGAATTTTTGCATGTGACGGAAGAGCTTCGAGGAAAAGAAAAGGTAACTTTTTTTGATATATCATGATAATAGCTCCCATTTATCAGATGGGAACTCCAGTGAGACTCGTCTTCTTGTATACAGTGTGTCCATAGATCTGATTTACCGTCTGGTCTATCATCTCATCGATCGTAGAGAGTTCATTATAACATTTGCCATCAGTCGTATGGGCAGTACTCTGTGGCCAGTCGAGGACACCCGTTCTCATAAAGTTCACCAGATCTCTCTGCACATGCTCTGCGACAGAGTAGATCACGTGCTTGTCATGATCGAGCAGAAAAAGAGGCCGGACCAACACCGGTTTGAAGTTTCCGAACACAAAGGGGAGATCACTTGAGTGAATCGCGTGCAAGCCATTCATCCGAAGAACTGCAGTCTCGAAGTCGAATCGATACATCCAAGCGCCCTTGTGCTGTGCGAGCGCCTGAGCGAACCAGAGGCTCGATATCCGGAAAAGGAGATCGGTATAGAACATGGAGCGTCCTCGCTCTCCGTAAGCAGCGTGGTAGGCTTCTTCAAGCTGTTCGAGAACGGCATCCTCTTCTCGAGCCAATCCGTGCTTGACTATAGTGTGGACATCGAGCAACCGAGCAAGCGGTTTGATCGCTAAAAAGCCCATCTCCTCTTTGGTGGTGCCGATAAGGAGAGGAACGGATACCAGCCCTCGTTGTGCTGCGTCTATCGGCATTGCCGGAACAAGGTCCCGATCCACGGTGATACGGAAGGTTGCCGCACCCATTCCATATGAGCGGATGAACGCCTTCTGTCGAGAAATGAGCTGATCCCACGATAAGGAGGTTAGCTCACGGGCTGTGGTTATCTCTGAATATTCGAGAAATGATCTCGTCGTTGCTTTGCATGTATCAGTCGATTGCAACTGGGTGGGACCGCCACTCATCATGACAGCACGATGAAAGTAAGAACGGATACTGTCCATAGTGACCAGCGCACTGACCATTGTCGCTCCAGCGGATTGTCCTACGAGTGTCACGAGTTCGGGGTCTCCACCGAAATCGGCAATGGCGTGGTGGATCCACCTGAGCGCCGCAACGATATCCCGAACCCCATTGTTCGAGCTGAACTGTGGATCGAGTTCCGAGAAATCGAGAAATCCGTAGACACCAAGGCGATAGTTGCAGGTGACCACCACGATATCCCAGGTTCTGGCAAGATGGGCTCCGTTGTAGTACGATTCGCTTCCTGCTCCGTGCTTGAACGATCCACCATGAATGAAGAAGAGTACTGGTCTCCGTTTCGCATCGAGTGCAGGAGACCAGATGTTGAGTGTAAGACAATTCCAGGAGACGTTTTTTCTCAAGACACTCCGCTGTGGACAGATTCCACTGAACTCCTTTGCCATGAGTACACCGGACCATCGGGTGATTGCTTCAGGTGGTAAGAAGCTCGTTCCTTCATCCAACCGCTGAGCATAGGGTATGCCCCTCCAGTTGTAGACACCATGATCCACGGCGCCCTGCACTACGCCGTAGGAGGTTCGAACCTTTGCCTCTTCTCGTACCATGACTCCTCCCTGTTCTTCCGAGTGAAGCCCTCCTTCTGATTGTAACATATCCGAATTCGAGCTTCACCATTTCATGGGGAAATACTACTAGACAGAACTGCGATTTTGATTTATTGTGCTTCTTGAACGGGCGATTAACTCAGCGGGAGAGTGCTACCTTGACGTGGTAGAAGTCACTGGTTCAATCCCAGTATCGCCCATAAGGCAACCGATTCTCAAGAGAGTCGGTTGCTTTTTTCTACTCGCTTCCAGCCCATCCTATGCTGCTCCTGCAATCACACACCCATACACGGGATCATCGTGGAGCGATGTGTCATCATAAAGTTATTATTGTTAAACCCTTTATCTATCAATACTGTTTGACTCGGCCCTACTGGTACCATACACTATTATCATGAAAACAAATCGTCGTATCTTTATGCACGTAGGTTCAATCCTGGTTGTTGTGATACTCGTCTCGGTCCTTTCAGGATGCACGACACCTATTTCAAGAACAAGGCTGTACGATGGTGTTACCAGCGCCCAGATCATGTATGAATCCAACGAAGCAGGGACCCACTGGATCCGACCCCAGGAGTTGACATACAGACCGCAAGCACTCGTAAAATACGAAACGAAGATATCGCTATCAAGGCATCATTACATTCATGAGGCGGTAATTTTCGGCTATCCAAACCCGGGCAAGGAGGCAAGTCCTTTTGTAACCAGAGCCATCTCCGAAGCGATGATCAAATACAATGCCGACGGGTTTCTTCTCTCTACGTACAATATAGAGTATATCGATGACTATAACGACACAGCACATGTATTGATCCATGGGCGCCCCTTGGAATTGGTCAACCTCGGAGAAGTAGAGATCGAACGTGCCGACCAAGAACGGTTCATCACAAGAGTTATCGTAGAAGAAAACTCTGAGAAGGGTATAACGACAACGACAACGACTACCGCTCCGGCTGCCTTACAAAGCTCCCAGGGGCTCATCGCATTTTCACAAAACGATTACATACAAAGTAGCTACGCGCCTCAATACAGTCCCGATGATGGCAAATCATCCAATGCTGGTAAGATTCTTGCTTGGACCGGAGGTATAATCCTAACGGCCTTGGTGATCGGAGCGGCCACTTCAGCACAATATTAGTGACCCCTTTTCACTATCCACACTCTCCATTGGTGAACATGAATATCTCGTGAACGAGAGAAGGAGAGACACGGAATGAAGAAAATCTATACCCCCGAGTACATCGAACAAGCGCATAAGGCAACAATCCATCACGAAAGTGAAATGCTCAACAGCACTCACTGCACTTGTTTCTACTGCGGCTATCAGTTCGATCCGCGTACTGAAGCGGACTTAGCATGGCTAGACGAGACTAGCGAGAAGGGGAAGACCCTCACCTGCCCCATGTGCCATATTGACTGCATCATCGGGAACGCATCGAACTTTCCCATCACAGATCCTCAATTCATCCTTGCCTGCACAGAATCGTGGTTCGCAGGCTACAGCAGAATCAGCGATGGAAGACCGATTGAAAAAACGCAGCTGATCCATATCGAAGTCGACTGAGTTCACAAAATCATAGCGGAACGATCACCGCTATCTCAGTACTCCAGCTTCGTAGCCGGCATTCAGTCTGCTACGCATTGCCGTCACCGTTGACTAGTTCTTGAAGGATCTTCGATACTCGCGAGGGGACATGCCGGTATGTTTCTTGAAGATAAAACTGAAATAGTGTGGATCGTTGTACCCCGCTTCATACGTGATATCCGAACACCGCATGTCACTCTCGACGAGCAACTGCTTTGCCCGGCGAATGCGTACCTGTGTCAAATACTCGATGAAGGTAGTACCGGAACCTTGGGAGAAGATGGTACTGAAATGGTTAGGACTCATATACACCTGTTCAGCAACAGATTGCAGTGAGATATCTGACCGCTGGTACTGCTCGTTGATGCACTCTTTAGCTCTCTGGATAATTGCATGATGCCTGGAATGGATGCTTCGACCCGCATCCGGAATATCAGATCCATCCGCCTCATCCTCCTGAAGATCTTTTGCACCGATAATACCCTGCTCCTCAGTCTGAGCCATGTATCGGATTGCCCTATTCGCATCGGCATAGGATCGTTTCGTCTCATGTAGGTGGTTCACCACAGATCCGATACCGACCGATACCAGACACGCCGTATTCCGCTCGATCTCGAATCTCAGTGCCTGAGCCAGGGGATAGATCACCTCATCGAGACGCTCTTCACTCATATGCTTCACTAGAAGAATTTCCCGCTCTACACTCTGAGAGAAACGGAGAATCTCATCTCGCTCTCCCACGATCGAAGCGAGAATGGTCTTTGCCTTCGCGCATTGGCTGAAATCATCCGATTCGATCGTGAAGTCAACCACCATAACAACATATCCTCCTGGTAGCAGGTCGACTCCTAACTCTTGAGATCTCACGATAATATCGACACCCTCGAGTAATCCGGTGAACAGATCATTGAGCAAGTGTGCCCGTACGATCTCGTCGGATGTCTGTGCGCGTATCTCAAGCGACTCCACATGACTCAGTCGCTCCCGTTCCTCTTCTATCTGGCGGGATACCTTCTCAAGGGTTCTGATCATCTCTGCAGCAGAAACCGGCTTGAGCAGATACTCCTCGACCCCGATGGATATCGCCTCCTTGGCATACTGAAATTCGTCATGCCCGGAGAGTATGATGATCTTCATCCAAGGCTGGTCCTTTCTGACGATTCGAGCGAGTGCTAACCCATCCATGAACGGCATCTTGATGTCTGTGATCAGAATATCGGGCTTGATATCACGAATCACAGGCAATGCGATCTCACCATCTGGAGCCTCTCCGACTAGCGTGTATGGGGTATGCTCCCAATGGATACAATTGCGAATCCCTTCACGAGCAACAATTTCATCTTCAACTAAAAATACGCTATACATGATCTCCCCGCTTCGGCAACTTGAAGTGAACCTTCGTCCCCTCTTCATAGATACTGGTAATCTCCAGCTTCGTGGAACTCGTGTAATACAACGCCAAACGTTTGTTCACATTGTACAGACCATAGACATCGCTGACTTTGGAGGCCTCGAGGTCGTTCTGCATGAGGCTCTGTATCTGCTTGAGTCTCTCCGGAGTCATCCCGATGCCAGTATCCTCGACCTGAAAGTGAAGATATCTTTTGTCCTGCCAGCCTGTTACAGCAACCGTCCCCTTCCCCCGCTTGTTTTTGATACCATGGTACAGAGCGTTCTCCACCAGTGGTTGCAGGAGCAGCTTCAACATTGGCTCTCCATCCATGGCTCTATCGTAATCGATCGAATAATCGAGGATATCCCGGTATCGTATCTTTTGTATGGTAAGATAGTTGCCAATATGCTCGAACTCATCTCGTACAGTCACCCACTCTTTTCCTCGGTTAAGCGATGCCCTGAAGAAGTTGGAGAAATTCCTCGTCACTGAGATGACCTGCTCATGTTGGTGTCCTTCAGCGAGCCATACAATGGTATCCAACGTGTTGTAGAGAAAGTGTGGCGAGATCTGAGCCTGCAGGGCACGCATCTCCGATTTTTGCAGATTCTTCTGTTCCTGAATATTGATATCGATTAACTCGTGAATCTTCTTAGCCATCGTGTTCAAATTTTCAGTCAGGTTGTTCAACTCCTCGACATTCGGTTTTTCTGCCCTCGCAGACAAATTCCCCGATGCGATCTCATTCGAAAGCTTTTCCAACTCCTTGATCGGCCCGTTGATACTGCGAGATACCGACTTCTGCGTGTAGATCGCGAAGAGCATGACTACGATCACAAGGAGAATCTGGAGCATGGAGAGCAGTACCGCTGTACTCTTGATCTGTTCGTTCGTCTCTGCTGCAAGCTCGATCTCCAGCACGATAAAGTCCTGCAGAATGTCGGAGACCAGCTCGGCTACACCACGAATCTCATCGAGAATCTTCTCGTTCTCCGTAACCAGGAAATGCTGCTCCATCTGCATGCCCAGTCGATCGACATATTGGGTGAGTGTGTTCATCGCTCGACCGATCACCTCAAGGAGCTGCCGGCTCTTGGTAACCTCGGTATTCAGCTTTATCTCCTCCAGTCGTTCGTTGATATCATCGATGATCTCGTACTGGCGACCCTCCGAAAAAGCCTTGTTTCCGGCAACGATATCCCAGAGCTCGTTCGAGATATCCATCTGCACGATCTGATTCACACGATTGGTCCGGTTTACGTTCGTGATCATCCGGTCATACCGCACTGTCTGGAACCAGGAGAAGGAGAGACTCACTACCGGTGCCAGTATCATGAGGATGATGATGATCACATAGGAATTCTGGATAGTCTGTTGGATACTCGTGTTGTTGAGAATCTTTTTGAAGAGCCTGTGCTGTGATTCTCGCGGTTTCATGGAATCAGTATCCTCGTGGCTCAAGCGACGAGAGGTCGTCTGTTTCATAGAAAACTTCTTCATCAACATGCTGGAATCTCGGGATACTCTCCCCTCGTGCGAGCTTCCTAGTCAACTCCATGATCGCTGGACCCATTTTCGGATTGCACTCAATCACGCAGTTGATCTCCCCGCGTCTGAGAGCATCGATTGCAGCTTGTTCGGCATCGATGGTCACGAGCACGATATCGGAACCCGGTTTCATATCCCGCTCATACATAGCATCGATGACACCGAGCGTCATGCCATCGTTATGCGAGTAGATGGCATCGATATCCTCGTACTCGTTCAGGATTCTGGTCATGATCTCGTATCCCTTGGATCGAAGAAAGTCCCCAGACTCGGTGTGGATGATCTCGAACTCGGGATGATCCGAGAGAATGTCACGAAATCCCGCTGCCCTTCCGATTGCGGGAGAGGAGCCCTCAGTTCCACTAATCTCGATTATCCGGATAGGCAGTCTATCGTGATGCGAAAATTTATCGAGCAGGAATCGAGCAGCATCCCTGCCCTCTCGTTCGCTATCGGTGCCGATGAACCCTGCATAAAGATCCTCATTAGCCGTCTCGATCTTCCGGTCGGTGACCAGCACAGGAATACCGGCATCCTTGGCCTCCTGCAAAATATTATCCCATCCGGTAGCGACGATCGGAACGAAAGCGATGACATCAACCTGATAGGCAATGAATGAACGCATCGCCTTGATCTGATTCTCCTGTTTCTGTTCAGCATTGTCGAATAGGAGCTGAATGCCACTCTCCTCTGCCGCCTCGATGATAGACCGGGTATTGAACTTTCTCCATGCACTCTCCGCCCCTATTTGAGAGAATCCCAGAATGATTCCGTTCCTCGGCGGATCGGTAGAGAGCTCCCCACCGTCGCGCTTGCATTGCGTCAGCACGAACACGGAGAGGAAGATGAGCATGAGACACAGCGTTACTGTGCGTGAAATCGATTTCCTGTTTTTCATACGAGACCAAACCAAATTATATCAGCTCAGCCTCAGAATGCAATGGAAAGAATCCCGTGATCGACACCCATCACAGAACTGTGCCAGAACCGAGTAGGTCCTGGCACAGACTAGGAGAATCACCTACTGCTTTCTATTAGCTGTTTACGGTGACCTTCTTGTTCGTGTTGATCAATTCGATCTCTTCTGGTGTGAAGTGTTTTTTCTGGTAGTGAGCTCCTAGTAGCTTAGAGAGGATGACCAATGCGACAGCTCCGATGATCAGCAAGAGCCAACCTACCTGAATGAAGGAAGAGAGCAGATACAGCACACCGGAAATAGCGGCTACCAATAGCGCGTACGGCACCTGAGTCTTCACGTGAGCAATGTGGTCTGAACCAGCAAATATCGATGCCATGACCGTGGTGTCAGAAATTGGGCTACAGTGATCACCGAAGATGGCTCCTGCAAAGATAGCTCCAATGACAATGTGGATCATGGGCAGTCCACCGATCGAGTAAGCGAGTGGCACACCGATCGGGGTCATGATAGCCATGGTCCCCCATGACGTACCGGTCGAGAACGAGATGAACATACAGATGATGAAGACCAAGAATGGGAGCAATGCAGGACTCATCCAGCTCTGGGTCGACTCTACAACGAAGTCCGCGGTTCCCAGATTGTCTGTGACTGCACCGATCGACCAGGCGAGGATCATGATGATCAGAGCCGGCAACATGGTGCGGATCCCACCCATCACCGTATCTTCGATATCCTTGAAGCTGAACTTCTGGATGATGGCGAGGATGATTCCAACGATGGTCATGGCGAATGCAGCCCACTGCAGTGCGATATCGACTTCCGTGTCTGCAAGTGCATCCATCATACTCTTACCTTCTGCTCCACCGCCGGTGTACCAGAGTGCCCAGACACCGACTCCGATCAGTGTGACCAGTGGGAGAATGAAGTACCAGATATTCGCCTTCTCCTGATTGATCGGATCGCCAAGATCCATCTCAACAGAGGAGAGAGGAACTGCTCCATCATCGAGGAGTTTTCCAGTCTTCAATGCACGCATCTCTGCTTTCGCCATAGGGCCGAAATCTTTCCCGAAGATGAAGAGCGGTACAGCGAGTAAGCTGAGAACACTGTAGAAGTTCCACTGAATCGAGGAGAGGAAAGCGAAATAGGGCTGTGTCTCGACGAAAGACATGGACACGAATGCGGCGGCGATAAGTGATACCTGGAAACCGATCCAGTCGGATACCGGTCCAATCGTCGCCATGGGTGCCGCTGTGGCATCGAGTATATAGGCAAACTTCTCTTTCGAGACTCGATACTGCGCGTTGATATCCTTCGAAGCGTTACCAGCGATGACTGAGTTCACATAGTCGTTGAAGAACACCACGATACCCAGAACCCATCCGAACATCTGCGCACGTCTTCTGGTGTTGATCTTGTTCTTCAGAGCTCGAACGAGTGCGTAAGAACCACCAATCTTGTACATGAAGGCAGCACCGATACCGAGAAATGCCACGAGTACGAGGAATCGGGCATTCCAGCCATCAACCATCACATCCTTCATCCAGGTGAAGGACAACGCGACTGCCGCAAATGGATTACCGCCACTGTAGATGAGCCCTCCAACCCAAATACTGAAAAACAGCGATATGACCACTTTCCGAGTGATGATGGCCAGAATAACAGCTACGAGCGGTGGTACAATAGACCAAATTCCAAACATACGATAACCCCCTTTATTATCATCGTAATATATAGCCGATTATTACACGGAAATTTTGGCACGTCAAAGCAAATTCTTACCTCAAATCAGATAAATGTAAGAGGTTTTCTTATTTTTTGCCGAAGTGTCTCAACATGTGAAACCAAGTCCAGGAGAATCGTTCGGGTAGACTCGTCCATCGATGATGTTCACTGCATTGTAGGAGGGGTCATCGATGAACTCCACATGCCCATCGAGATCGGCGTACTGAACATTCGGAGAGGCAAGCGCGACATGCAACCCGGCAGCGATCCCGAGCCCTGCCTCATCCATGCAACCGACCATCGTCCTTGCTCCGTATGCAGAGGCAACAGCATCGAGCTGCATCGCCCTGAGAATGCCACCGGTCTTCGCCAACTTGATGTTGAACATATCGGCTCCACCGGCATCGATCACACTGAGGACATCTTCCGGACCGAGGACAGCTTCATCGGCCATTACCCGCAGAGATCTGTCTGCTCTATCTGCAAGACGAGAGAACGACGACAGATCCCGCTTGTTGCACGGTTGTTCGATGAACTTCGCTCCGACTCGATTCAACACCTGCATGCACTGAAGAGCCTCTTTTTCGGTATACCCTTGGTTTGCATCAAAGTATATCTCTATCTCAGGTCCGACTATCTCACGAATCAGCACCAACTTCTCCTGGTCCTCGTCTACTGAGACACCACCTTTTATCTTGAGAGCACGGTATCCACGTTCAACCCACTGTTTCGCTTTCAACACCGTATCGGGAACACTTTGAATGCCGACAGTGATACTGGAAAGGATACTCGTACGTTTGCCACCCAGCAGCCGATAGAGAGGCAAGCCAGACTTTTTTCCGAGAATATCGAACAAGGCCATGTCCACCGATGCCATCGCCGTAGGCTGATCAGGCAGCGCTGCCAACAGCCGGAAAAGTAGGTCTCGGTAGGCAAGGGGGTCCTCCCCGAGCAGCAGCGGGACAGCAATATCGTGCAGAGCTCTTCCCACTGACTCCTCGTTCTCACCGGTCACCTCTTCATCGTACGCACTGCAACCGAATCCCGAGATACCCGAATCGGTATCGATGCGGATAAAATAGTTCACGGTACTCTCGGTCGTCGAATAGGCTATCGTGAACGGCTCCTCTAGGGTCAACGTCACAGGCCAGACTTCGCAATGAGTGATCTTCATGCTTCACCTCGCTTGTTCATCCGCTCAAGCAACATCTCCACGATCGGTGTCAGATCGTGTGTCAGGCCATCGAGTGCCAGAAGCCCGGTCTCCTGTGCGACACGCGCGCACTGCTCGTCAATTTCGTCGGGACGCATCCCCTCATGGTTGATCGTTATGGCGACAACCGGCTTCTCACTGATCAGTTCCACTGCTCGAATCTGGGTCTCCAGCGGATGCACCGGCGTCCCCGGTATGCCGTCATAGTCCTTTCGTCGTGGAGCATGCTGCATGATGATGACCTGCGGCTGACTTGCGGCGAGAATCTCGAACCCTCCAGGGTAGAGAGGATTCATGAGACTCCCCTGCCCCTCAATGACCATGACCTGGGGTCGCTCGTTGTCCCAAGCCTCCAAAATCGCATGCTCGATCTCTCCGGCAACGAAGTCATTGATCAGGGCATCCATTCTCACTCCGTAGCGAGCACCCTGCAACCAAGCGGTCTGACCGGTGCCTATCAGTTCTGTTGCAATACCCCGCTTCCTGAATGCTTCAACGAATTTCCACGCAATGGTTCGTTTGCCAATCGAGGAATCGGTTCCGAGCATAGCGATCCTGAAGGATTCAACCTCCTTGATCCGCCCGGTATAGCTGTGCAACTCATGTCTTGGGGGTGTCTTCCGAATGTCTCGAATCTGCACACCGCGCTTCTTGGCCAATCTAGCGAATTCGGGATCATCGGAGAGGAAGAAGTGCATACCACAATCTACATGCAATCCGAGGTCGAGTGCATGCAGAACATCGGCATGCATCTTCTCTGTAAGGCGCCCACCATCGGTTGCGATACCGAAGACGAAATGAGTGATCGGGGTCTGACTTTCGCGAAAGCGACCGACCGCAGAGTCTATATCGGCAAAGATCTCAATGCCGTTCGGCTTCCCTTCAAGTACATCCCCTGCATCCTCCCCCGGATGTTTGCTATCCACAAGACCGACTACATGATACCGCTCAGTGAACCGGACAAGCCCATGAGCGGTCTTCCCCCATATCGTATCGAAGTATTCATCACAATACACCAATGCATTACCATCTATCACAATCTCCCTCCTAGCCTCAATGCATTATGGATACTCCAGATTGCCCAACATATCAAGGGAGACTGCCCTGAACATGATTTTTATTGTGCAGGCCCCGATTGCTTGCTATGATTGAGCCTGGTCGGCACTGAGAGGAGACTTGCAGTATGAGAAAAACCCTATTGCTACTAGCATTGATGTGTTGTCTGGTCTCCGTGCCACTGTTCGCCAATGTGCAGGGTTCGTACACGAGAAAATCGATCACCGCACTCGATTCGGTATGGGTGTTCCCCCAGTCTCGCAGACTGGTCCACAATGAGTGGGCCTTCGATATGGATCGGTTCAAGATGTTTCTCGAGCACTATATAGAGTTGCCACGATTCGACTACAACGAGATTCCCGATAGTCTGAAACGCTCCTTCTCAAACAAGGCAAACTCCTTGTACGATATAGATATATACAACCTGACCCATCTATTGGAGACGACAGTCGTGCAGGAGATCGTCTCGGTGCTCAACGACCCCGATATTCAGGAGGCTCGGAAACGGAACTTCAAGGACGAGGCGAGTTTCCAGACCTTCGCAGCAACGAAAGCGAAGAGTTTCGGCTATACGTCGGATGAATTAGCTACCCTGTTCAATTCTGCCTACATTTATCTACCATTCATCTCCTCTGCCTATGTGCAAAGAAGCGAGGAGGGTCTCGATACAGTCCATATCAATGGGGGTGTCATCTGGTGGAAAATCGAAGTCGACGAGCAGGGAAGAACCTCGGCCCGTGAGGTCCTCACAGCCACCACCTGGGCCATGAGCGTGATCGACTATGACCGGGTGGTGCATCAGTTCTCGTTTGGAGAGGTGTCTTGGTATGTGAACCCGCTCGAATACGCTGTGTCCGATGCCATGGTGGCCTTTGCCAGAAACCTCTCGGGAAAGACCAGGAGCCTCGATGATTTCAAGCTGCAAGCTCAGATAGTGGAGACCAGTGGCCGACGTCTTGGCTTCCCCATCGGGAGAAACGAAGGTGTCCACTTGGACGATGGGTTCTACATCATAGGCTTCCGTGAGGATTCCGCGGGGAACGCCGTCCCCTACGAGAAGGGGTATGCGCGGGTCACAATGACAGGGTGGAACGATTTCGATCCGACCGAGATAACCTATGCAAGACAGATCATGGGAAGCAGAGCGAGTCTTGGCGATGTGATGATGGAGAATCCACGTCTCGGTATCGATCTCGGTCTGACCGCAGGTCTATTGGTCGGAACCCGAATCGATCCGATCCATACGCGCTATTCTGGAACCGATGGAATCGATGCGACGTCCACGAACCAGATAACGCTCAATGCCCGCTTCGCCTACAATCTTGCACCGATAGTGAATGTATCACAGCTGTTCGTCACCATGGATGTCGGCGTAGGCTTTCCGCTTGCCGACTCCTCGGTAGATGCCTCGCTCAACGTACTCTCTCCGTACCTTGGCGTGACCAAGGCATTCGGTGGTCGCATCTATGCCGCGGCAACGGTAGGTGCAGGGCTCGATATCGTGACGATCGACTATGACGAACCCTTAGACGAAGTCTCTATCTCTCACCGCGCGTTCGGCCTGAAAGCCGAAGTCGAGGTGGGCTATCTGATCAATCCGAATCTGAAAGTATCTCTATACGGCGGGTACAAACTCGGACTCTCGCCCTACTCGTCCAAAACCGAGTTGAATGGAAGCCATGTTGCGCCCCCGAATTCCGATGACCTGCAACTCGGCGGCGTATCGGCAGGAATCGGGGTCACCTACTCGCTGGGATCGTTACCGATCAATATCTTCGGATTCCTCGATCCTCTGAAGCAGTACTGACAGGAGTGTATATGAAAACGAATGGAATACGTATCATCTTGATTGCTCTTCTCATTTTGGGCACAGGTTGCCAGGGAACCAGTCAAACAGGCAGCTCTGACCTCCAAAGGACACCGGACATTCCGGTGTCCAAACGGGGAACCGTACTCGAGATGGTCTCCCCCTCGGAAGTACTGGTTGAGGCCTCTGGCGAATACTACGGTGTCGGGGGCAGCGTTCGGGCAAAAAGAAACGATGTCGATTCCAATGGGACAGACCAGGCTCTGATCGATGCCCGGAGAACCGCAATCTATGTGATCCTCTTCGAGGGATCCGATCCTGTGCTCAGTACGCCACAGGAACGAGCAGCATTCCAGCAGCAGAGTGCCTATTTCTATCATCCCGATTCGCTCAGGCGCTATATCACCTACGAGGATACCCTTTTCACCAGTCGAGTACTCATGGAGGATGGGACTGCGATCCGTGTCGCGAAACGGTTCAGGATCAACAAGGATCGCCTCTTGAATGATCTGAGCGACCGCCGAGTCATGGTGGCCAGAGAGCAACTACTCTCCACTGCAGGAACCCCCATACTCATGGTCATGCCCGATGCTCGAACCGGAGAGAGTCCGCTTGCGGTTCTGGCAGGCGACACGACTGCGAGACAGGCTGCTACGGTCATTCAGGGGTATCTCACGTCTAAAGGTTACGAGATCGTCGTGCCAGAGCAGACTGCCGAGTTGACCAACCTGATCCGTTCTCAACAGACGATGAGTTCGGGACAACCCGATTTCGCATATCAGATTGCCCTTTCGATCGGGAGCGATATCTACCTTACCTTCTCTGGATACGCACAGGAGGCATCTTTCGGCACCACCCGCTATGTAGCAACGGTGAACGCCTACGAGACCACCACCGCGAGACTGCTTGGCTCCGAGACGGGATACAGCAAGGAGCGGAAGGGAGATCTCATGGTATCGGTAGAAGAGGCCTTGAACGATGCTGTGGACAAAGTCCTCACCCGAGTGATGAACTACTGGAAGGAGGATATGCAACGTGGAGTGCAGTACAAGGTGATTGTGAGTATAACACCCGGACTCGACTCGTACGATATCGACTCGATACAACTGGCATTCATGGATGCTGTCTCAGACGTCGCACTCAGTTCCCGGGAGCTTGTTCTGACCAACGAGACGATCGACTACATCATCTGGGTCGATTCTGCGATCTATGATCGAGCACTCGGCGTCTATCAGGCACTGAAGACGGCCTTCGAGCGGTATGGAACTGGAGCGGTCATGGGAAGGAGTTCGATGAACCGGAAGCTCATGCAGCTCACCATCGACTACTGACCCACAAGGAGAACAGAAGCATGAAGAAGATCGTTTTCCCTTTGATCATCATACTGATCGCGCTCGCCGGATGCGCTTCGACCACGACCCTCGAACCGAGGGCTACCGACGTTACCGGGGAGGTGCAGACACCCCAGTGGTACCTCTCTGGTCAGGTTCCAGGCTACGGAACGCAAGAGTATCTGATCGGAACCGGTCAGGGTCCAACTCTGGAGGATGCGATTGCTGAAGCTCAATCGGTTATCGGCGGTCAGCTCAAGGTCTCGGTGGACTCCACAGTCGAGTCGTTCAGAAAGGAGAGCAACATCGATGGTCAGATGAATTTCTTCGAGACGTTCTCGGAGAGTTCCACAATCACCGTCAATGAGACTATCAAGGGGTCTCAGATAGCAAAACAGGAGCAGGTCGCCGGGACCTACTATGTCTTCGCGGCACTCCATATTCAACGATACATTGCTCAGTTGCTCATAGAACTCGGAGATATCCAGCGGCAGGTGACCAGCCAACTCTCCCAGGCTAGAAGCGCTGTACAACGGGCACTGGTTTTCGAGGCCATGGATCGATACAGCTCCGCATATGACCTGCTTGTCGACTACTATACGAAACGAGCCTATGTGGAGGCGCTCGCCCCGAACCAGGTACCACGAGGTATCACCAGTGCATCGGAAGTGGTCTCCGAAATCAGATCCATGCTCAGTGCGATCACGCTCTCGGTGGTCTCAGGGGATGCCCAGGAGGCCACACTGGGATCAGACCTACCCGAACCGGTGGTCTTCCAAGTGGCCTATCGAGCCGCAGGAGGACAACAGATCCCTGTTGCAAGCATTCCGGTCACACTCAGAGGAGCCGATCGATCATCGCTCGGACGATACACCACAGATAGCAACGGGAGGGTTTCCGTATCGGTTCAAGCCGTCCCCTCGGCACGAACCGGAGGCTCAGTGAGCGCTACCATGGACATGTACGCCATCATGGGTCCATTTGCCGGGTACGTGGGAAGGCCAGAGGCTCAAGTTACCTATACGATTACAAAACCGGTGCAGCAGCACACAGTCTCACTTCAATTGATCGATGCTGCTGGGAAGCGAATGCCAAGCCTCGAGCGAAGCGTTGCTCGTGAATTGGAAGGACTAGGAGTAGCTGTGCAGGCACAAAGCGATTGGAGTATCGTAGGTATCTGCTATGTCGTTTCAGAACAGCACATGAGCTCCTTTCAAGGGACACAGTACCTCGCCTCTGTAGAACTCGAACTTGAACTGTTCGATCCACAGTCGTCTCGACGCTCGAGTGTTGTGTTCCCGAGCAGCGGGATGAGCTTGCAGCATGCCGATGACGCCATCGTCAATGCCTGTGCCTCGGTGCGAGTCGATGCCAAACGTCTTGCTTCTCTTCTATCGGCGATCGAGTAGCACTACACAATCGGTTGCAGAAAGACATTCTGCATGAAAAAGAGGAGTATGTAGGCGAGCAGAGCCGATACGATCGGGGTGGCGATCCAGCCGAGAGCGATCCTTCCTAACAGGGGGAAGTTGATAGTGCGCCACCCTCCCTTCACCATACCGATACCGAGGACAGCACCTACGCAGGCTTGTGACTGCGATACGGGAATGAGCGGAAGCGCTGGCAGTCCCCGTGAAAGGAGAAACTCGGAGAGCGTGGTCGAAGAGAAGAGAAACAGGACCATCGATGTTGCGAGCACCACCACGAATGCAGAAACCGGTGAGAGCTTGAAGAGGTTGTTCCCTACAGTCATCATGACCCGCTTCGAATAGGTTACCACTCCTACCGATATGGCTATTCCTCCGAGCAGGAACAGTTGCTGTTCTCCCGATAGCGAGAACATGAAGAACTCCCTGGCAGGAAGATCCATCGTACCGATGAACACCCCCATGACATTGGCGATGTTATTCGCGCCAAGCGAGAATGCACCGAACGCTCCGGCTAGCAACAACCCGTTTCGCGTGTACCGATCGAGGAGCAACAGATGTACAGTCGACGTATTCACCAGCTTTCTCACAACAATGAACAACAGAGCAGCGAATATACCTGCGAGTATTGGACCATAGATCCAAGTACCGATGATTCTGGTGAGAACTCGCATATCTGTGGCTCTTCCGGTGAAGAAGTTCCATCCTACGATCGCTCCGACAATTGCCTGAGAAGTAGAGACTGGAAGTCCACTCTTGGTCATCCACATGACCGTGACTGCGGCACAGAGAGAGAGGACGAACGCTCCAGGTAGCTGGTCTATGACACCGAGCGCCCCGAGCCCATGCGAGGCTCCACTTCCGGCGATCACCGCTCCTAATGTGATGAATAGACAACTGATGATCGCAGCGGTCCTGAAACGAACCATCTTGGTGCCGACGGCGGTTCCAAAGATATTCGCGGCATCGTTAGCTCCAAGAGACCACCCCATGAACAGGCCACTCGAGAGAAAGATCAGACTGAACATATACGCTCCCCTACACCATTCGCTTCACTGCATAGACGAGGAGGTTCTTGGATATATCCTCCGAGATATCGGAAAGACTAGCGATCCTCCCACAGAAATCTCTGATCTGCATCCTGTTTGCCAGAAGAGGGATGTCGGCAGATTGGAACACGAACCGGATCAGCTGCTCTTCCAATCCATCTACCTCTTTCTCATAGAATTCAACTCGGTAGACATGCTCCTCCACTGCCTTTGTATGATTGAACAGAGAGCGGACGGCGAGCATGAGAGACTCGACCGCTTTGGTCGAGTACTCGGCCATGAGCAAAAGATTCTCCCGGATGCATTTGGGAAACTCGGGATTCTCCATGGAGAGTTCCAACAGTAATCGCTTGATATAGTCGAGAATATCATCGAGATCGTCCATGAGCATATAGACATCTCCACGGGTGTCGGGAATGAGCATGAAGGCATAGAGTTTGTATTTAATATCCTTCAAGTCATCATCACCCTTTCGCTCAATTTCGGTGACCTTCTGGATTCGCTCATCGAAAGCCCCCTGCCTACCGTGAATGTAGTCCTTCATCGCCTCACCGAAGTGGAGACTCGCAGCAGTGATTCCCTCGAGATACCTCTCGATATCCCCCATGAGCTCCTTGCTCTTGTTGGTGAAAACTTGCATTCCTTTTCCCTTCATTGCTGCACCTCCTGAAAGCATGTTCAACTTATTCGGCAGTAGTGTGCCATGATATCAACAGAATTCGTGAAAAGCAACTTTTCAATTATGGAAAAGCTTGTTACCATGGAGGACATCTCATTACAACTCAGTTTCTTCAAGGAGGAACGTATGAAAAAGATTTTGGTATTCGCTCTTGTGCTCGTTCTGGGCTCAGTGCTGTTCGCCGGCGGGGCGCAGGAGACAGCAGTGCAGGATGACACTCCGACCATCAGACTGCTTACCGATGCTACCGGTATCGACGACAAGTCGTTCAATGCTGCTGCTTGGCGTGGAATCGTCGAATTCTACGGTGACACCGTGGACAATACACCGAATCGTGGCAGATACTACGACGTGGTGACCGCACAGACACAGGATATGTACATTCCTAACCTCATGCAAGCTGCCGATGAGGGGTATGACATCATCATGGTCACAGGATTCACTTGGGCCGATGCACTCGGAGAGGTTGCTCCACTCTATCCAGAACAGAATTTCGTCATTGTCGATGTAGACTGGGTCGGCCAGCCGAATGTTATGGAATTCATCTACAGCGAAGAGCAGGGCTCTTACCTCGTAGGACTTGCCGCGGCATTGCAGGCAAAGGCAGAGGGAGTGAACAATCCCCGGTTCGGCTTCATTGGTGGAGTTCCCGGTGCAACCATCACTAAGTTTGAGATGGGCTATGTACAGGGCATCCTCTCGGTATTCCCCAATGCAGACATCGTCGACTACTATGCAAACGACTGGGGAAAACCCGAGCTCGCGAAAGCTCAGGCAAAGAACTGGTATGACAGTGGTGTCTATGCAATCTTCTCGGCAGCAGGTGGAACCGGTAACGGAACCATCGCTCAGGCTAAGGAGTATCGCATGCAGGGCCGCAATGTGTGGGCAATCGGTGTTGACAGTGACCAGTTCGAAGATGGAATCTACTCCGGTGACAAGTCTGCAGTGCTCACATCCATGTTGAAGCGCGTGGAGAACTCATCTCTGTACTGCCTGAATGCAGTCCAGGATGGAACATTCACCGGTGAAGTGGTCAAGATGACCATGACAGACGAAGGTGTCGGATACTCAACAGCCAACCCAGAGCTGAAGGCCGAGGTCGTTGAGGCTGTCGAGGCTGCCAAGCAGGATATCATCGATGGCAAGATCACCATCTACGGAACCTATCGGGATGCATTGGCCGCTGGTGCTGCACCGGCAGGACTTGCTGCTCTCGATGACTAATCGATCGCGCGAGATTCATTAAGAACAGAATCGCGGTGGTGCGTCGTTGTTCGACGCACCACTTCTATCCGGAGAGTATCTCGCCGAGACTCGCCGGACGGAAGACCTGAGGGAGGTACGATTGTGGAACATGCCATTGAGATGATCGGCATCACGAAAACCTTTCCCGGCGTAATTGCAAACGACAATGTGACACTCGAAGTTGCGAGTCAGGAGGTGCATGCCCTGCTCGGAGAGAACGGAGCCGGAAAATCCACGCTCATGTCCATTCTGTTTGGAGCTTACAACGCCGACAGCGGTACGATTCGAATCCACGGGAACGAGGTCGACATCAAAGACCCGAACGTGGCTACCGAATTGGGGATAGGAATGGTGCACCAACACTTCAAACTGGTGCACAACTACACGGTAACCGAAAACATAGTGCTCGGTATGGAGCCGAAGAATCGTCTCGGTGTTCTGGATATCAGACAAGCCGAGAAACGAGTCGCTAAGCTCTCCGACATGTATGGACTTCGAGTCGACCCCACCGAGCTGGTCGAGAACATCACTGTAGGTGCTCAGCAGCGGGTAGAGATTCTCAAGACCCTCTATAGGAATGCGAAGATCATCATTTTCGATGAACCCACAGCGGTCCTCACGCCGCAGGAGATCGACGAACTGATCGAGATCATCCGTCGTCTCAAGGCAGAGGGGAAGACTATCCTCCTTATCACGCACAAGCTCAAAGAGATCAAGGCTGTCGCCGATCGCTGCACGGTCCTCCGAAGAGGCAAGTATATCGGTACGGTCGATGTCTCGACTGCAACCGAACAGCACCTGGCAGAAATGATGGTAGGTCGTGCGGTGCAATTCGAAATAGAGAAACAGCCGGCACAGATCGGAGATGTAGTACTCTCCGTCAGAAACCTCTCAGTCGCCGACGGGTTGGGGAACCTGAAACTGAAGGACTTCTCAGTGGATGTCCATCGAGGAGAGATTGTCGGTATCGCAGGAGTCGATGGTAATGGTCAGACCGAGTTGCTCTATGGACTGTCTGGACTTTCGCCTGTAGTCCAGGGAACCATTCTACTCGACGGAAATGATATCACCCATGCGACAATTCGGAGACGAATCGAGCTTGGCCTAGGCCATATTCCAGAGGATAGACAACGCCATGGACTGGTGAGCGACTTCACAATTAGCGAAAACAGTGTACTGAAGAACTACTATAAGGCTCCATTCAGTAAGAAGTACGGAATATTGGATTATGAGAAGATCGATGCCGATGCAGAAGACCTGATCGAACAGTTTGATATCAGAGCTGGGCGTGGAGTCGGCACGATAGCAGGGAGTCTCTC
>Ga0334901_1000655_pt1 | contig 44906 bp, 41 predicted proteins | sample GraSluR3_MG_3_FD_207216 | JGI IMG/M metagenome (GOLD analysis project Ga0334901, IMG submission 207216) | Sludge microbial communities from methane-producing bioreactor in Wageningen University, Netherlands - Granular Sludge_15_08-R3 | ecosystem: Engineered > Bioreactor > Anaerobic >...
TAATGATGGAAAGGGCCTTTGCGGCATCCGCTCCGGCGGTCTCTTTTAGGCCTGCCGGGTCGTCTTCGGGTCCTACTATTATAAAGTCATTGTACATAACCCTGTGCCTGTCCACACCGTACCCGTCGTTTACAAACTCGATTTCGGTAGCCTCGGCATGTACAAGCAAAACGTCCGCATCGCCGTTTTTGCCCATCTCCATTGCCTGGCCGGTACCAACCGCCACCACGTTTACCCTTGTGCTGTACTTTTCCTCAAAGTGCGGCAGTATATCATCCAGCAGCCCCGAGTTCTCGGTGCTGGTGGTGGTTGCCAGTGTGATGGGACCCAGAGGCTCTTCCTGGGGCGTTTGTTCTTCCGGCTCTTCGGGCTGCGGCGTTTCTGCCGGGCCACAGGATACAAGTGCAAAGATAAGCAACAGTCCAATTGTAAGTACATAATACTTTTTCATTTTTTCATACCTCCAAATGTTTAATAACTCCGGCTCAACCGCCCGCAAAAACCCTGGCACCGGTACGCCTGCTGGATAAGGAGGTTTGCTAAATATAACCCTCGGCAGAAACCACAGATTGGCTGCTTTAAACAGTCGGCACCGCTATAGGCTGTACTTGGCTTTTAAAAAACGGTATCCACCATGTGGATACCGTTATAAATTAGCCATTTATAACTCCTTTCCAACACGGGAGGCATAACGGTTTCCCGTTATACCCTATCGGCTTGGCGTCAAGGTCTCCCGTAGACATTCAAGCTCGGAGTTCTATTTGTTTAATTATACTATAAATATACCGGGATGTCCATAAACAAAGGCATCTATCAGTAGGCCTTTACCAATTCCAGTTGGCCGCTGTACGGGTCAATAAGCAGGCCGTGAACTCCCACATCCTCCGGGATGAATTCGTAACTCTTTATTGCCTTCACGGCTTTTCTGATGTTTTCCGTTTCATCCGAAATAATACCCGACCATTCTTCCAGATTTATCGAGGCTATCACATTTTCATCAATCCCGCGTTCCCTCATCGCATTCTCAATCTGCGAGGCAGTCAGCCTCTTCATCCCGCAGTCTTTATGTCCCACTACAAATACTTCCCTAATGCCCATAACGAGCACGCCCAGGGCTATACTTCGTAAGACATCACTGCAGTTCTTGATGATAGTGTTACCCGCATTCTTAAGAACTTTTACCTGGCCCCTTTGAAACCCCATGGCATCCTCTACAAGGCCCACCAGCCTCGTGTCCATGCAGGTGAATATCATAGCCTCCTTCTGAGCATGCCCGCTTATTTCCTTGTCCAGGCCCTGTTTTTTACGTTTTTCCACATAATTTTTGTTATAGCTTAAAATCTCGTCCAACATCTTTACAATTCCCTTCTTTCTTCAGCTATTCTATGAAACCCCGAATAAACGTTAAATCTTCTGCCCCGCACAAAACCGGCCAGAGTAATATTGAGCTTTTCCGCCAGCCTTACCGCCAGGACTGTGGGCGCAGACCTTGAAGCAATAACCGGTATGCCCCTTTTGGCAGCCTTGACAAGCATCTCGGACGAAATTCTGCCGCTGGTAAGAGCAACACATTTGGCAAAATCAAGGCCCTCTTTCACTGCGTGGCCGATAACCTTATCCATCGCGTTGTGCCGGCCAATGTCTTCGTGATAAATTTCTATTCCTTCCCTGGTACCGATGGCGCAGCTGTGTACTCCGCCGGTTTTCTTGAAAACCTCGGACTTTTCGTCAAATTGTTTCATCAGTCTCAGGATGCTTTGGTACTCAATTCTAAATCCGTCGTCTTCAAGCACCCGCGTGTCTATAGAGTCCTTCGCGTTATAAAACACCGGGCCCCTGCCACAACCGCTGGTAATGGTGCGGCTTCCATACAGCTTTTCTGCAAGCAGGCTTCCGCCCTTCAGCCGGATTTCCGCAGTACCCCTTTCCTTATCAATTCTTATGTTATCGATATCCTCATTCTTTTTAATGAACCCTTCCGACAGCAGAAAGCCGGTTACCAGGTATTCAAGGTCCTCCGGCGAACACAGCAGCGTAACAAACTCCTTTCCTTCCAGAAACAGAGTCAGTGGATACTCTTCCACCACAATATCGGTGGTATGCTGTATGCCTTTATCGCTGCACCTTATTATATCAGTGTCTTTATAATAGGGCACTGTCTATCCCTCCGGCTTCCATAGATGTTTTAAATTCCTCAAGGTCCTTGATGTGGTTCAGATTGATAAAAATATCAAGACCCGGACTGTACTCCCTCACTTTCTTCTCACTTATCTTAACAATATACTTTTCTCTTATCACGTCAAATATTTTATATTTTCCACTTTGTACATTTGTCTTAATATCATACGCCAGGTCCTTATTGTACAGGGCATGAAAGGGCTCTATCCAATCGCCCTTCTCTGAAATAACCGCATGGGGCAGGTATTTCGCGGCAGTTTCCATCATGTACTTTGCATAATCCGGTGAAATAACCGGCATATCACAGGCGGCAAGAAATGCGTACTTGCTTTTTGAAAGCATAAGTCCGGCATGGATGCCCCCCAAGGGACCGGAACCTTTTAAAATATCCTCGGTTACAATTACATCCAGACCGGTAAACTCTTCCGATTTGTTGGTTACCACTATTATATCCTCAAATACTGCCCGCAGCTGCTGTATAATAATTTCAACAATGGGCTTGCCGCGTATTTTCATAAGAGCCTTGTCAAAACCCATCCTTGTGCTTTTACCCCCTGCAAGAATGATGGCTGTACCGAATAGTTTCATATCTCCACCGCCCCTGTTAAATAATCAAAAGCGCCGGCGGCGCTTTTGATTATTCTTTTTGCTTTTTTATTATACCATTTATTTGGCTGCCTGGGCAGGCACCTTTTCTTCCTTCTTGCTGCCCTTGTACACGTACCAGTACACCCAGCTTACAATAACCGCGCCGCCTATAATGTTTCCTATAGTAACCGGTATTATGTTATTCACAAGGAAGGTGCCCCAGTTTATGTTTGCCAGCGCTTCAGCCGTAAGGCCGCTAACCTGCGCAAACTGTGCGTTGGCCTTCGCCATTATTCCCACCGGAATAAAGTACATGTTGGCTATGCTATGCTCAAAGCCTGACAGCACAAACAGCATTATCGGGAACCAGCATGCCCATATCTTGCTTATAAAGTCCTGGGCACCCACTGCAAACCATACCGCCAGTACCACCAGAATATTACATAAAATTCCGCGTATTACCGCCTGACCGAAGGTCAGGCTTGCCTTGGCACTGGCTACCTTTATCGCCGTGGCACCCAAAGCACCGCCGCTTGTGGTCAGAAGCCCCGATCCTATTATCAGAACTGCCACCAGAATCGAACCTATGAAGTTGCCTATATATACAACCACCCAGTTTTTCAGCATCTGGTTCATTGTTACGTCCTTGTTCAGGTACGCCACCGCTATCAGGTTGTTACCGGTAAAAAGCTCCGCTCCGCACATTACTACAAGCATAAGTCCTACAGGGAATACCGCAGCACCCACAAACTTCGAAAGGCCTACATTCTCCACGCTGTGGGATACCATGCCGCATGCGAACGCTCCGAAGGCAATGTATGCGCCTGCGAATATTCCAAGCAGCAGCATCTGGGACGTTTTAAGCGAACACTTGCCTTTGCCTACACCTATCATTGCATCGGCTATTGCCGCCGGTGCCAAAAATCTCTTTTCCATTAGTATAATTGCTCCTTTCTATTATTTATTTCAAACAGGGGGTATGGGGACACACCTTCATATTCGGTATTCCTCTATGGCCAAGGAATGTCCCCATTAGAATTCCCCGCTGCGGTATGTCCCCGATTGATAAACTAGCTTGCCTTTTCAACCTTGACGGCACACACCTTCAGCTCGGGTATCTTGGCTATCTCGTCAAATACCGGGTTGGTCAGCTTATTTGCCGCACCTTCCCCAAAGTGGAAGGGCATGAATACAACACCGTCTTCAACCATATCGGTTACCTTTGCTTTTACTTTGACGTTACCCCTTCTTGATGTCACCTTCACCCTGTCGCCGTCGTTTATTTTTAGCCTTTTGGCGGTATGGGGATTAATCTCTATATAGCTTTCCGGAACCTTGGCCTCCAGGCCCTTTACCCTCTTGGTCATGGTCCTGGTGTGATAGTGGTATAGAACCCTGCCGGTTGTAAGAAGCAGCGGATACTTTTCATCCGGAAGCTCCTTGGAAGGTACATAATGTGCGGGTTTAAACGTTCCCTTGCCCTTTGCGAATTTGTCCTTATGCAGAAACTTTGTTCCGGGATGGTCCTTGGACGGGCAGGGCCACTGCAGGCCTGCGCCCTCAATTCTGTCATAGTCAATACCTGCGTAGGAGGGTGTAACCTCCGTTATCTCTGCCATTATTTCAGCGGGGCAATTGTAGGTTTTATCATAGCCCATAAGGTTCATCACATTCATTATGATTTCCCAGTCGGGTTTGCTTTCGCCCACCGGCTTAATGGCTTTTCTTATCCTCTGCACCCTTCTTTCGGTGTTGGTGAAGGTTCCGTCCTTCTCGGCAAAGGATGACGCGGGCAGCACCACATCCGCCAGTTCTGCAGTCTCGCTCAGGAATATATCCTGTACCACAAGGAGATCCAGGTTTCCCAGAGCCTTTTCAACGTGGTTTAGGTCGGGGTCGGATACCATCGGGTTCTCGCCCATTATATACATGGCTTTAACCCTTCCGTCGCCCGCAGCCTCAATCATCTCGGACACCGTCAGGCCCACCTTGTCCGAAAGTTTGGCATCCCAAGCCTTTTCAAATTTCTCCACCGCGGCTTTATCGGTTACCTTCTGATAGCCGGTAAACACATTGGGCAGGCATCCCAGGTCGCAGGCACCCTGCACGTTGTTCTGCCCCCTTAAGGGGTTTACACCGGTACCTTCCCTGCCCATCATACCACACAGCATTGCAAGGTTGGCGGTCGACAGTACATGCTGCGTGCCTGTGCTGTGCTGCGTAATACCCATCGCATAAAACAGCATGGAATTGCCGCCCTTGGCGTAAAATCTTGCCGCAGTCCTAATAAGGTCGGCAGATACGCCGGTGATCTCTTCCACCTTTTCGGGGGTATAGTCCTTAACTACCTCTTTGAGCTCTTCATAGTTTTCGGTTCTTTCCGCAATAAATTCCTTATCCTCCAACCCTTCCTCAATAATCACGTTCATCATTCCGTTTATAAGGGCCACGTTTGTTCCAGGCTTAATCTGCATATACACATCGGCGTATTTTTTGAGTTCAATTTCCCTTGGATCGGCCACCACAAGCTTAGCGCCGCGTCTTGCCGCCTGTTTTATCTTGTTACCTATTACCGGATGATTCTCGGTGGTGTTTGTGCCTATTACAAATATCATATCGGTGTTGTCTATTTCCGAAATACTGTTTGTCATTGCACCGCTTCCAAATGCTGCTGCCAGACCGGCAACTGTGGAAGAGTGTCAGAGACGGGCGCAGTGGTCAACGTTGTTGGTTCCCACCACTGCCCTCATCAGTTTCTGGAACAGATAGTTCTCTTCGTTGGTACACCTAGCCGAAGAAAGACCGGCAACTGCATCGGCACCGTATTTCTCCTTGCTTTCCTTTATTTTGCTTACTACATGGGACAGTGCCTCATCCCACGTCACCTCTTCGAACTGTCCGTCCTTTTTAATAAGAGGCTTTTGCAGTCTGTCAGGATGGTTTATGAATTTGTATCCGAACTTGCCCTTCACACAAAGAAGACCTTCGTTAGCAGGCCCGTCCACCGGTTCAACTCCTACCACCTTGTCGCCTTTAACTACAAGGTCTAGTTGACACCCTACACCGCAGTACATACAGGTGGTGGCAACCTTTTCCACTTCCCACTCCCTATACTTGACATCCTTTTTGGCTGACAGCGCGCCTGTAGGACAATTTGAAACACAGTTACCGCACGATACGCACAGCGATTTGTCCAGAACCTGTTCAAAGGGTGGTGTGATGTGCGTAGCAAATCCCCTGCCCGATTTTCCTATTGCATCGACAACCGAAAGCTGACTGCACACCCTTACGCACTTGCCGCAAAGGATACATTTGCTTGGGTCGTAGGTATAGAATTCATTTGTATCATCCACCGAGATTTCTCTTCTTGCACCCTCAAAGGCGTGTATGTCTTCGTCCAAAATGTCATACCTGTAGCTGTAATCCTGCAGCTTGCAGCTGCCCGCCTTTTCACAGGTAAGGCAGTTGTACGGGTGGTTAGCCCACATAAGCCTTAATATTTCCTTCCTTGCCTCCACCACCCTGGGGCTTTCGGTATATACCACCATACCCTCACCAGCGGGTGTTGAGCATGAGCACACCAGGGTCCTTGCTTTCTCAACCTCAACAACACACATTCTGCATGCTCCATCGGGTCTCAAACGCGGGTCGTAGCAGAGTGTAGGTATATCTATCCCGATACTTTGAGCGGCCTGAAGTATTGTCTGTCCCTGAGGTACCTGAACCTGGATGCCGTCAATAGTGAGATTTATCATCTTCATACCGTTTACTCCTTTCTTTGACAAAATTGATACTCAATATGGTCCATATGCCTGTGCCCAGGCAGAATTCCTGTCTGTGCCTTTGGGCAGCCGCACATTATTCAAAATAATCAGTTTCTAATGCCGCACCGCACTATCTCCTGCTGATAGCATCAAAGGGACATTTTTCCTGACAGGTACCGCATTTTATACACTTGTCCTGATCAATTACATAGGGCGTCTTTGCCTTGCCTGAGATACAATTGGTAGGACAATTCCTGGCACAGATACCGCAGCCTTTACATTTATCTGCATCTATTACGTATTCCAGCAGGGCGGTGCACACGCCCGCAGGGCACTTCCTGTCCCTGATGTGGGCCTCATACTCGTCTCTGAAGTACCTTATTGTGGACAGTACGGGGTTAGGAGCCGTCTGGCCCAGGCCGCAAAGGGCGGAATCCTTAATATTTTTGGCCAACTTTTCCAATCTTTCTATATCTCCTTCTTCCCCCTTACCCTGTGTTATCTTTTCAAGCATTTCAAGCATACGCTTTGTACCCTCTCGGCAGGGTGTGCATTTCCCACAGGATTCGTCGCATGTAAACTGGAGGAAGAATTTTGCTATATCCACCATACAGTTATCTTCATCCAGTACTATCATTCCGCCGGAACCCATCATTGAGCCTATTTGCACAAGTGTGTCATATTCTATCGGTACGTCTATATGCTCGGCGGGTATGCAGCCGCCGGAAGGTCCGCCTGTCTGTACCGCCTTAAATGCCTTGCCGTTTGGACATCCTCCGCCTATTTCGTATATTACATCCCTTAAGGGGGTACCCATGGGTATTTCCACCAGACCTGTATTGTTTATCTTGCCGCCAAGGGCAAACACCTTGGTCCCTTTGCTTCTTTCGGTGCCTATGCTTGCGAACCATTCCGCACCGTTCCTTATTATCGGACAAATGTTTGCAAGGGTTTCCACATTGTTTATTATCGTGGGCTTGCCCCATAGCCCTTCGTTGGCCGGGAACGGCGGCTTGGGAGTGGGCTCTCCCCTCTTACCCTCAATAGAGTTAAGAAGCGCCATTTCCTCTCCGCATACGAAAGCACCGGCACCCATCTTGAGGTCTACATCAAATGAGAACCCCGTGCCCAGTATATCATCGCCCAAAAGTCCGTATTCCCTTGCCTGCCTTATGGCTATTTCAAGTCTCTTTATGGCAATGGGATATTCTGCCCTTACGTAAATATAGCCCTGGTCCGACCCGATGGCATAACCGGCAATAGTCATTGCCTCCAACACCGAATGCGGGTCTCCCTCCAGAACGCTTCTATCCATAAAGGCACCGGGGTCACCTTCGTCGGCATTACATACAACATACTTTTTATCCGATTTATTAGGCGCCGCAAAGGACCATTTGACTCCGGTGGGGAAACCTGCTCCACCTCTACCCCTTAACCCGGAGTTTTTAATCTCATCAATAACCTGCTGCGGAGTCATTTCGGTCAGAACCTTTGCAATGGCCTTATATCCATCCATCGCAATATATTCGTCTATATTTTCAGGGTCAATAACTCCACAGTTTTTAAGCGCTATCCTGAACTGCTTTCTATAAAAGTTAACATTATCAAGGGATTTTATAACATCCCTATCAATAGACTCGTCGTATACCAGCCTTTTAACAATTCTTCCTTTGAGCAGGTGCTCGCTTACGATCTCTTTAACATCTTCCTCCTGTACTTTGCTGTAAAAAACACCTTCGGGATAAACGATAACAACGGGACCCAGCTCACACAGACCGTGGCATCCTGTCTGTACAACTTTTATCTCTTTTTCTATCCCTTTATCCTTAAGATGTTTTTCAAAAGCATTTATAACTTTTTGAGAGCCTGAAGAAGTACATCCGGTACCTCCGCAGACCAGCACGTGTGAACGAAATATGTCCATTATTTTACCTCCCCCTTGACCTATCCGAATACTTTATCTTTCTGTCCAAACCTATTTATCTCTGTTGCCTATGGCGTATTCGGTAACCACATTACCGTTAACAATGTGTTCTGCTACAATTCTGGCAACCTTGTCAGGAGTCATCTTTACATAGGTTACCTTCTCTTCATCCGGTCTGTACACTTCAACAATGGGCTCATACTCGCATATCCCGATGCACCCTGTTTGCGACACTATAACATCCTGAAGACTCCTCCTGTTTACTTCCTCAACCATGGCTTTCAATACGGGCCTTGCGCCGGCTGATATACCGCATGTGGCCATACCCACGACCACCCTTGTACCTTCCCTCTCCTTACGGATGTTTATCCTCTCAAGGGTTTTTTTCCTAATTTGTTCAAGTTCCTGAATGGTCTTCACTTGATAACACCTCCATTATACTTTGATATAAATTTTTATCTTCTATTGATACTTCTTCAATATCTCGGGAATCCTGTCCGGCGTGAGCCTGCCGTATACATCTTCGTCAATCATCATGACAGGGGCCAGGCCGCAGCATCCCAGGCATCTGGTAGCCACCAGGGTAAACTTCCTGTCCTTTGTGGTTTCACCCATGTTTATCCCCAGTTGTTCCTGTATTTTGTCCAGTACCAGCTGCGCACCTCTTACATAACACGCCGTACCCATGCACAATCCGATTGAATGCTCTCCCAGCGGTTCAAGGGTAAACTGTCCATAGAACGTAGAGATACCATAGATATTCTGCAGCGGTACGTTGAGCCCGTCGGCAATATACTGCTGAACTTCCAGGGGCAGGTATCCGAAAATGTCCTGTGCCTTTTGCATTATGGGTATAAGGGAACCCGGTTTGTCCTTATACTCATCAATTACTTGCTGCAGTTTGTCGAAATTTTCCGGCATTTCCACCGGGTCAAGAATCTCTTTTACTGCCATTTAATTCCCTCCCTCTAATATATGGAGTCATCTGTTAAGGAAGATGCTCCCAATGACTATGTTTGTTATTTATCTATCAATTCCTATTTCCATTTTAACATAAAAATTTTAAAAAAAATAGAGATATTCAAAAATATTGAGTATAATTTCTGTTTTTTTTGTAAATACTATATAAGTTTACTAAAAACGGGGGCTTTACATGATTGTTATATAAAGGGATATGCTGATTATCCGGGATTCAACTGTCTGAATGGTATGTTTATAAATACTTAAACAATAATCGTGCCTGTTTTGCATATATCAATATAGATTCTTATTATTATGCATGCCAATCAATTGACGGAAACCAGAGGTTGTTATTTGTGTATCAATATTATCTTTACATAATATATTTGTACAAGTTGTTATTCTTAATTGATACTAATTTTCTGTTCCAGAGCAAAAAAACACGCCAAACGTGTTTTTTTGCTCTAAATTCTCAATAGTAAAAAATGAACTGTAACCACCGATACCATAAAAGCCCTGGGTGGATATCAACCTGTATGAGTATTAATACTTATTCATATCCGCTAAAATTTTCAATATAAATGAAGCTATAAGTCCTCCTGCTGCAGCCGTTAGAAACTGTGGCCAACTGAACATAAGGCTCATCATCTTTGCGGCCGGTTCGGGTATCATCACTATACTTATTGCGGCTTTTACCAACAGGTAAAGCGCCACCGCTTTTACAAAGGACGACAGCCCTATAGCCATCCATTTGTTCTTTTGATAAAACCTGCCATACAGAACCACCAGCACCAGGTTGCCGGCTGCAACTATGGGTACCATCCACACAAAGGCTATGTGCTGCTGCATAAAGGCTATTATCGGAGCAGTAATACTTATTATTATCCCACCCCACAGTCCGACAACCACCGAGGAAACGGCAAGGGATGCATTGACAAGGCTTCCTATAACCAACGTTGAACCCAGTCCCGGAAGGGTAATAAGCGGCCTGATCATCTGGCACACCACTGTTACTGCAAGCAGCAGCGCCGTTCTGGTCAAAAACTTAATATTGTTCATATGTTAATTACCTCCCTTTTCCATAATTAAAGCTCTCTCTTTGAAATGGATGTTTTAATGCTTACATTTGATAGATTCCCGAGTTTTCCGGTTAAACTGTTTATTTGGTCTAGGGTTGCCAAAACCGTAATGGCAATAACCGATACGCCCTCTTCCTCAAAGGGTATCCCCATACGTCCCTTTATTATTTTTTTGTACCCGGATACGATACTGTTGAATTTACCCTGCACTTCCCCCGGGTCCTCCAGTATGGCACTTATAACCGCAATGCGTCTTTTCATGGCCTCCTCCTTCCCCTTTTTTGTTTTATAAAAAAACTTCCGCCGAAACGGAAGTTAGGATTTCATAAGATTATCCCAATTCCCTTTCGGGTTGGACATATCCTTCCCGTCAGGTATAGGTAAGTTTTTGATGAACAGACAGCCCGAGAAAACATCTCAAACTATCTGAACCATTTATCAGGCCATTTTGATCCGCCTTATATTTATTTATTCTGTATATCTGTTCTTATTAGTTATTTATACAATTTTCTCCCTCTTTGTATAATGGGTATGGAGCAGCTTATGGGCCTTGTGGCTGTTTGGTTCTTTGAAGTATTCTTCGTATATCTTCTTGATCATTGGGTTCTCATGGGACTTCCTGATTTGCTTATCCTTATCCTCTTCATATATGGCTTTTGCCCTCTCCACCCTTGGGTCGATTTCCATCTTGGTCTTTGCATCCACTATGGGCTGACCGCCGCCGTTTAGGCATCCTCCCGGACAGGCCATCACTTCTATGAAGTGGTATTCCTTTTCCCCCGACACTACTTTATCCATAAGCCTCCTTGCGTTGCCGGTACCGTGGGCTACCGCTACCTTGACTTCCAAATCCCCCACCATTACCGACGCTTCCTTTACTCCCTCAATGCCCCTTACTCCTTCAAAATCGATTCTGTCAAGGGCTTTGCCGGTAACCACCTCGTATACCGTCCTTAGGGCAGCCTCCATAACCCCTCCTGTGGCTCCGAATATTACTCCGGCCCCAGAGGATGCTCCAAGGGGGTTATCAAAGTCCCGGTCCCCCAGTTTAACAAAGTCAATATTCGCCTGTTTTACCATGCCGGCAAACTCCCTTGTGGTAAGTACTACGTCCACGTCGGGACATCCGTCCTTCATAAACTCAGGCCTTTGGGCTTCAAATTTCTTGGCGGTACAGGGCATAACCGATACAACATAGATATTTTTCGGGTCGATGTTGTTCTTTTCTGCAAAATAGGTTTTGATTACCGTTCCCATCATCTGCTGCGGGGATTTACATGAAGATAAATTGTCAAGAAGCTCCGGGAAATTATGCTCACAGAATTTTACCCAGCCCGGGCTGCAGGAGGTGATAAGCGGCAGCTTCCCTCCGTTTTTTATCCTGTCCAGAAGCTCCATTCCCTCTTCCATTATGGTAAGGTCGGCGGTAAAGTTTGTGTCGAATATTTTATAAAACCCAAGCCTCCTGGCTGCCGCCGCCATCTTGCCGGTAACCCTTGTGCCCATTGGCATTCCGAATTCCTCTCCCAATGCCACCCTTACTGCGGGAGCCGTCTGCAGTATCACATATTTGTCGGGGTCGGACAGGGCATCCCATACTTTTTCTGTGTCATCCTTTTCCCTTATAGCCCCTACCGGGCAGTTAACTATACACTGGCCGCAGTTGATGCAGTTGACCTCTCCTATACTCCTGTCAAAGGTGGGTTTTATCATGGTGTTAAAACCCCTGTTGGCTGCGCCTATGGCATGTACCGACTGTACTTCTGCACATACGCTTTCACATCTTCTGCACAGTATGCATCTGTTGGCGTCCCTGACAATGGAGGGCGATCCCAGGTCAAGATCGTACTCTATGTTTTCCCCATCGTATCTTATCCCGTCGACATTTAAATCCCTCGCCAGTTTCTGCAGCTCACAGTTTCCGCTCCTTACGCAGGTATTACAGTCTCCGTTGTGGTTTGACAGAATAAGCTCCAAGTTTATCTTCCTTGCATCCCTGACCCTTTTTGTGTTTGTATGGACTACCATACCCTCGGACACCGGCAGTACGCAGGACGCTTGCAGGCTTTTCGCCTTTTCGACTTCAACCAGGCACATCCTGCAGGCACCGATCTCGTTTATACCCTCAAGGAAGCACAGGGTTGGAATATCAATATTAATGCTTCTGGCCGCCATGAGAACCGTATAATCCTTCGGGACTTCAGTTTTAATTCCGTCTATGGTAAGGCTTACCTTTTCCACGCTCAACACTCCTTTTTTATTGATTTGGCTATTTTTTTGATATAGCATCAAAGGGACATTTTTCAATACAGGTCCCGCACTTGATACACTTATCCCCGTCAATTACATAGGGTGTATTTTTCTGGCCGGAAATACAGTCAGCGGGACAATTCCTGGCACATATGCCGCAGCCTTTGCACTTATCCTCGTCTATCACGTATTCCAGAAGGGCGGTACATACGCCCGCAGGGCACTTCCTGTCCCCGATATGGGCTTCGTACTCGTCCCGGAAGTATCTAATTGTGGACAGCACCGGATTGGGGGCTGTCTGTCCCAGGGCACACAGGGCGGATTCCTTTATGTTTAAAGCCAGCCTCTCAAGCCTCTCTATATCTCCTTCCTTCCCCTTGCCCTCAGTTATATTGGTCAGGATTTCAAGCATACGCTTTGTGCCAATTCTGCAGGGTACACACTTGCCGCAGGATTCGTCACAGGTAAACTGCAGGAAGAATTTTGCTATATCAACCATGCAGTTGTCTTCGTCCATCACTATCATTCCGCCGGATCCCATCATTGACCCTATCTGTACAAGGGTGTCGTATTCTATCGGTATATCTACATGCTCGGCCGGTATGCACCCGCCGGAGGGGCCGCCGGTCTGCACCGCCTTAAAGGCCTTACCGTTGGGACATCCGCCGCCTATTTCGTATATAACGTCGCGAAGCGGTGTACCCATGGGTATCTCCACCAGCCCGGTATTGTTTATCTTACCGCCCAGGGCAAATACCTTGGTCCCTTTACTCCTCTCGGTGCCGATGCCTGCAAACCAGTCCGCCCCTTTAAGTATTATCCGGCATATATTGGCGTAGGTTTCAACGTTGTTGAGAATGGTGGGCTTTTGCCACAAGCCCTTTACCGCCGGGAAAGGTGGCCTTGGCCTTGGCTCTCCCCTTCCACCCTCAATTGAATTCAAAAGAGCCGTTTCCTCGCCACATACAAAGGCACCTGCGCCCATTTTCAGGTCTATATCAAAGGAAAATCCTGTACCCAGAATGTTTTTGCCAAGAAGCCCGTATTCTCTGGCTTGCTCTATGGCAATTTCAAGCCTTTTTACTGCAATGGGGTATTCGGCCCTTACGTAAATATACCCCTGGTCCGACCCAATCGCATAACCGGCAATAGTCATTGCCTCCAACACCGAATGCGGGTCTCCCTCCAGAACACTTCTATCCATAAAAGCTCCGGGATCACCTTCGTCGGCATTGCAGCAAACATATTTCTTATCATCCTTCGAATTGTATGCAAACTGCCATTTCATACCGGTGGGGAAACCAGCTCCACCCCTGCCTCTTAAGCCCGATTTCTTTATTTCCTCTATTACCTGCTCCGGTGTCATTTCGGTCAGCACCTTGGCAATTGCCTTGTAACCGTCCATAGCTATATACTCATCGATATTCTCGGGGTCAATCACGCCACAGTTCCTTAGGGCAATCCGCATTTGTTTTTTATAAAAATCCACCTGGTCTAAGGACTTGATTTGGTCCTTGTCCAGGGATTCCTGATAAAGAAGCCGTTTTACTATTCTTCCCTTTACAAGGTGTTCCTTTACAATTGCCTCCACATCCTCTTCTTTCACCCTGCTGTAAAAGGCTCCCTCCGGATATACAATAACCACCGGGCCAACCTCGCACAGTCCAAAGCAGCCTGTTCTGACTATTTTAACTTCTTTCTCCAGTCCTTCTTCCTTTATCAATCTATCAAAGGTGCCAGCCACATTATGTGACCCTGAGGAAGTACAGCCTGTGCCGGCACAGATCAGTACATGAGAACGAAATATCTCCATTTGTTTACCTCCCCCTCTACATTAAGAAATATTTACTTTATACCGCCTATCGTATACTCTGTTACGGCCTTTCCGTTTACTACATGTTCTGTTACCACCCTTGCAACTTTGTCAGGGGTCATTTTTACATAGGTTACCTTCTCTTCCCCCGGCCTATATACTTCTACTATGGGCTCATACTCGCATATTCCTATGCACCCTGTTTGAGACACTATAACGTGCTGAAGACCCCTCTTGTTTACTTCTTCAACCAGGGCTTTCAGTACCGGCCTTGCGCCGGCCGATATGCCGCATGTGGCCATGCCCACAACCACCCTGGTACCTTCCCTTTCCTTTCGGATGTTTATCCTCTCAAGGGTTTTTTTCCTTATCTCTTCAAGCTGCTGAATGGTCTTCACTATAATACACCCCCATTATTGTTTATGCTTTGATATAACTTCCTCTTATCGCCATTTCCTCTACCGGAACTGCTACTTGTACTTCTTCAGTATCTCGGGTATCCTGTCGGGAGTTAATCTGCCGTATACATCTTCGTCGATCATCATAACAGGGGCCAGCCCGCAGCATCCCAGGCACCTGGTAGCTTCCAGTGTAAATTTCAAATCCCCGGTTGTCTGCCCTACATCAACACCTAGTTCCTCCTTTACCTTCTCAAGTATGTTCTGCGCACCTCTTACATAGCATGCCGTCCCCATACAAAGGCCTATTGTATGCTCGCCCTTCGGCTCCAAATAAAACTGTGCGTAAAATGTAACTATTCCGTAGATTTTCTGCAGGGGTACACCCATGCCCTCGGCTATAAATTTTTGTACTTTGATGGGCAGATAGCCGAATATATCCTGGGCTTTCTGCAAAACGGGTATAAGGGCGCCTTTCTTCTCCCTGTACTCGCTAATCACCTCCCGAAGCCTTTGAAAATTTTCCGGTATGTCTACTGTATCCCGGACCTCTTTTACTGTCATTGGTCTCCCTCCTATGATTATGTTATATATTTGTCTATATTTATGTTAATGTATTAACATACAATCTTTAATGATAAATATATTTATTTAATATTTATTATCTTTTATTATCCTAATGCAGCATATTATATAAAAACCAGGATGTATTTAACGTCATCTGCCAAAAAACAAAACCGCCCCATGGAAATATGGAAGCGGTTTTTGCCAAAAGACGCCCTGCTCCTCTTCTTTCCACGCTGGGAGGCATATCCGTTTCCAGATATACCCTAACGGTTTGAAGACCGTGGTCTAATCCTTTAGGTCAACAAACTCGAAGAGAATTATTATTCATTTGTCATTATTATAACAAAATATTAATGGATAAGCAACAATAATTACGTTTTATAGTTTAATTATTAACAATAAATTAAAAACAACCCTCCATTACAGAGCAATCAAACCTTTCCATACAGAACTTCCGCTTTCTCTTCCGTTCCTTTCCTTATTACTATCCACATATTAGCCCTGTTTTTGATCATCCAGAAATCCGTAATTCCTATGGCTTTCATCAGGTCCTGATAATCCAAATTTGTATTGTTCACCTTTTTGACCATGTTTTCTCTCCAATACCGGTCCCTTTTTTGCATTTCAATGTCAATTTTCCTTTTTAGCTCCTCGGTACCGAAGCCTCCCCCTACATAGGCTATCCCTCCGGGAACCAGTACCCTGTATATTTCTCCAAAGGCTCTTTTCTTGTCCTCCCAGAAAAACAGCGAGCCTCTGCTGACTATCAGGTCTATGGAACCATCTTCAACCGGTATGCTACGAACATCGCTCCTAAGGGTCTTAACCCTGCTGCCCAGGCCGCCGTTATTTATATTCTGCTGCGCTATAGACAGCATGTCTTTGGAGTTATCCAGCAAAAATACCCGCAGGTCGGTTATTTTTGCAATTTCTATCCCCAGATGCCCAGTGCCTGCACCCACATCAAGGCATAAGCCATTGGTTATCCCGGCTCTTCGTATAATTTGTTTGGCTATCACGGGATATACGGGAGCAAATACTTCCCTGACTGTCTTCTCATAGCTTTGGGCATCGATGTTTACCTTTTCATTTTCTCCGTTCCGGCATAATATTTTTTGGATTCTATCCAGCACCACCGGATAAATTTTATCCCTGCTTTCCTTATTAACAACAAAAATACTGACATCATTTCTGCTCCGGATGCTGTTAAGGAAGGGGATATCTTTTTGCTTAAGCACACCAAGAACCGGTGTATCGGAATCCAATATTTCCAGTACCTTGTTTCGGAACAGGGCGGCATTGCTTTCAAAGAAACCCAGCTCATCCATCACAATCAAATCCGGCCGGGCTTTAACGCAATCTGTCAGCAGCTTTACCCCGTACCCGTCAAAGGTGGCAGGTATGGAAACCCAGTGGCTTTCATTAATACACCTGCCGATAAAGTTGTCCTTCGGCTCTTTATATTCATTTTTGATATCCTGTATATAGAAACCCGCCAGCTTTTTCCCTTCATAGTACCGGGAAGTTCTAAACCCTGTTATATTGCAGGATGATGACAGATTATCTATTGTTCTGTCAATCAATGTGCTTTTCCCGGTATGCAGGTCTCCTGTCAGAAAAAAATTATTGCCCATCCGTTCCCCCCCCTGTAGAGTTATTTAAACGGTTTCTTTTCACTGCTCCAATCGGCCGGCCCGTACCATTATTAGCTCTCCCGCAATGCTTATGGCTATCTCGGCGGGGGTCTCTGCCTTTATCGGAATACCTATTGGCGTGAATATTCTTTCAAGGGTCTTCTGCGGTATACCGGCCTCAAGCAGCCTGGCGTTAGTGCTGGCAATCTTTTGTCTGCTCCCTATCACACCTATATACAAGGCGTCGGTACGCAGCACCTGCTCTAGCACAACAAGGTCGTAGTTATGCCCCCGGGTCGCAACGACAACATAGTCGTTCCCGGTAATGTCAACGCTTTCCGACACCCTCTCAAAGTCACCCACCAATATTTCCTCCGCCATGGGAAACAGCTTTTTGTTTGCAAACTCTTCCCGGTCGTCCACAACTGTACACCTAAATCCTATATGGGTCAGAACAGGAACCAGCTCCTGGGCTATATGTCCTCCGCCGAATATAATCACTTTTCCCGCCCGGACAAGGGGCTCGCTGTAGTATTTTCTTCCGCCTGCGTTTATTTGCAGGCTGCGGCTTTTCAACAGAGGCTTTAGTTCATCCTCCGTCAATTCCAGCCCGACCAGCCCGCTGTTTCTGCTGTAAACGCCCATACTCCACGCCGTTTCATCGGTGATATCGGTGATTATCCACGAGTCCTCGTCATTGTCAAGCAGCGTAAGGATATGCTCCACAAGGGACAAAAAAACTCCGTCATTGGCGGATATAAACTGGTAATACACCACCGCATCGCCGCCGCAAATCATGCCCAAATCCCCGACCTGTTTTGGTGCAAGCTTATACCCCCTGGTATAGGACCTCTTCTCTTCGAGTATCTCTTCCGCAAGCTGACCCGCCTTGTACTCTATGGCGCCACCGCCTATGGTACCGTACAGACGGCCTTTTTTATTCACCAGCATTCTTGCCCCGGCCCCACGGGGTGTTGACCCTGAGCTTGCAATGACGGTTGCAAGTACGCTATCGTCTCCATCCAACATACACTGCCTTATGCCCTTAAAAAGTCCTTTCACTCCGACAAACCTCCTCCATCATTGTATTCCTGCTTTAGAAGTGCAAATAATCCGTCCCGGCAGCCGATTTCCCTTTCCATGATGTCCTGCAATGCCAATGCTGTTCGATAGTTTTCCTCTATCGATTTAAGGGCCGCCGGGTCTTTACAAAAAGAATGCCCTTTATCCAGGAATCGCTTTTCCAGCGGAACAATCCCGTCATCACCCACGAATTTGTCTGCAAGGTATACAACCGTTACTTCGGATACCCTGCTCCGTTCTGCCGGGTCGGGCTTCATGTGCTGGCGTACAATTTCCGCTATTTCAACATGGCCTTTACTCAACAGTAAATCCGCCCCCGCCCCGGCATGGTTAGGCTTTGTTCTTTCTATATCGTGCAGCAGCGCCGCCGCTTCAATGGCCTGTATATCCAAGCTGTATCCTCTGCCGTTCAAAAGCTTTCCTAAACGAACCGCTGCCTTGGCAACCAATTGACAGTGTTTCTGCACCCCTGCCGGCACGCAACAATCCGACAGAATTTGTAAACACTGCTCCCTTGTTGGTATCACTGTAAACTACCGCCCTTAGCCGTTATATTTTTGGAAGATAACGCTTTTAAATAGTATCGCCGTCATCTAGCCTCTTTTTGATAACGATAAAAAAATTTATGAAAGTTAAGCTCGCTAAAATAAACCACTTCCTGCTTAAACCGATGGTATGCCTCCAGCAGCCCCTTTGCCTCTTTTGTAAGGCTGGAGCCGCCCCCGTAAGCACCGCCCGAACGGCTGTCCAGCAGCGAAAATGCAAGCTGGCTTTCCGCAATCTTTACAAGCTTCCACCCGTGGCTGTAGGAAATACCCATGCTGCAGCATGCCTGGGCCAGCGAGCCGGTTCGGGCGACCTGCTGCAGTAGGGCGGCGGTCTTGTCATCGAAGAAGGTTTCCTTCCGCTGCAGGCTGACCTTTACAGAGCATTCCACCGGCTTTTTCAATGCCAGGCTCTTTGCATAGCTTTGCAGAAGCTGATAATCCTCCGGCCTGTCGGCATCAATGGTCAGTCCCATATCCGGAAGTTCTATTACATCCTTTGCACCGGCAAATGCCTCTATCGCTCCCTTTAGACCTTCCCCGCCCTTATAGGAAACAAGCTGGGGTATTACATCACTTTTAATAAGGACGGGGTGACCTTTTTTTCCGTTATGTGCAGGGATTAGAATGCTGCAGCTGCTGTAGTCCATATACCCCATCATGGTAAACAGGCTGTTACGGGAGAAAAGGGGCACGTCACCCGGCAAAAAGAACACGCGGTCGGTTTTGCCGTGGATAGACTTAAGTCCCATGCACGCAGAATGATACATATCGGTACTGGCATAGTTTTTGTTGTATACGAATATAACATCAAGATCGGACAGGTGTTTACGCAGTTTTTCGGCATTCTTGCCTATAACAACCACCACCGGCGAAACTCCCGCCGACCTGAGAGCCGAAACCGCTGTCCTAATCACCGTTGAACCTGAAAGCTGCAGCATTGGTTTAAAGGATTTCATCCTTGAAGACAATCCGGCTGCTACCACCACCGCTCCGGTTTTCATACGACTACCCCCTTGTTTGCAGCAAATTAATAAAACAATTCTGTCTTTGAAGAAAAAAATCCATCCTAATCATGATAAGAGCAGCAATAATCCGCAACGCCTTCGATTATTAGTTTGAAACTGGAATTGGCAGGCACAACAAAGCTGTCGCCTTCCTTAAAGAGAGTATACTCTGTCTCTCCCATGCGCATTATCTTCATCTCTCCGCCCAGCACCTCCATTAGTTCCTCGCTGCCTGTATTAAACTCGTACTCTCCCGGCAAAAATATGCCAAGAGTCTTTCTTTCACCTTCCTCGGTGAAGATTGTTCTGCTGGTTACCCTGCCGTCAAAGTAAATGTTTGCCTTCTTGACTATTCCTGCATTTTTAAATTCCATGGTTTTTCCTCCCCGCAAAATATTTTGAATAAGTCCAAAGCTATCGCCGTTCTATGTAAATACGCCTCTTGGCCGTACCGGTACAGGGGCTGACCCTGGCGTAACATACCTGCAAACTCACCCCGCGGGCAATACTTTTATTTAAGTATCCCAAAAACCTGTCACGGTCCATATTATTTGTTGCATCCACCGTCAGGCTTAATACGTTCCCCCGGTCTGAAATTATAAGCTTTGCACTATAGTTGCGAACTCCGGGAACCGCAAACACTACCTCATCCAGCCTGTGAATGCTTAAATGTCCCGCGCCCTCTATAGGTATGGCGTTGGCATACCGGCCCATGACCTTGTCAAGCCGGGGCAGTATACCTCCGCAGGGACAGATTCCTTCCAGCATCCGTGCCATGTCGCCGGTACGGTAGCGTATGAGCGGCATGGCCTCCCGGGATAGCGTTGTAATAACCACCTCGCCGTACTGCCCAGGAGCGGCCTGCCTTCCCGACTGCGGGTCCACGACCTCAAACAGAAGGTCGGCATGACGCAGGTGATACCCAAGGCCTGCGCTGCATTGGACACCGCCGCCAAAACCCGTTTCGGTCATCCCGTAATGGGTAAACACGCGGCACTTCCACCGGTCCTCTATACCCTTTATAATGCTCTCCGGCACATAGTCGGCGCTTAGCAGCACGCTTTTGGGGCGCAAATTTCCATCGGTCCGGGCCATATACATTACCTCGGCGGGTATCCCTACCAGGCAGTCAAACCCTTTGGCCGCAACTATCGCCCTTTGTACATCCTTCACGTTGCCGTGGATATGAGCCTCTGCGCCAATCCGTGCCAGCGCTTTCTTAAGCAAATCGCCTATACTGTACTCGGTTGCTCCCGACATCAAAACAAGGGTTTTCTCACCGCTTTGCGTCATTGTAGACATGCCGCAGGCGAAGAAATCCACCGTTTTCTCCATGTCCCGGCCGGTGAAGAAAATCCTTTTTGGCCTTCCCAGGCTGCCGGAGGTAAAAAGCGTAACAATACGGGACACCTCCCGCTGGGGCACGCACAGAAAGCTCTCCGGGTGAAGGGCGACATCCTCCGGCCGGGTGAATGGAATATACTGCATATGGTACGGCGTTTCAAGCCCTGAAGTATCAACGTCCCGAAGTCTTTTTGCGTAATAGGCGCAATTATCCCGCGCGTATTCTATGGTTTCTTTTACCCTTTCCATCTGCCACCTGTTAAGGGTTTCCGCCGTAAGCCGTTCCTTTAAACCGGTACGCTCCGCCACCCATGCCTGGACCGGTGAGGTCATCTATATGCACTCCTTTTTAGCTATAATAAGGCAGTAACCGCACTTAACCGCCCGCATCTTGCAGCAGTCGGTTTTTAGATTTGCGTACAATGCATCTAAACCGTACTCCAAAACCATCTGCCCCCAGGTTGCCCGCAAAAGCCCTGAATAATCTTCGAATAGTTCAACGGAAAAATGGCTGCTCTCAAGCTCCCTGCACAGGTCTTCCCGGGAGGCTACCCGCCCCAGCAGGCCGCACATCTGCGCCGGTTCGCCCCGGGCATAGATGTCCGAGATTATTAAGTATCCGCCAGGCTTCAGGATACGGTAGACTTCATGCAATACCGCGTCAGGGTTTTTCATTTTGGACAGGCTGCACTCAAAAAGCATCCCGTCCATCTCCCGGTCGCCAAAGGGCATGTGCACGGCATCGCCAAACCGCAGCCGGTCGGACTGCGGGTAAGCCCTTGCCTTTGCCAGTGCCAAAACCTCTTTATCCTTTTCGATACCGTAAACATCCAGGCCGTATTCGTCCGTCCCGCGCCTCACGGTGGCACCCAGCCCGCAGCCCACATCCAGCAGCTTCGCACCTTTTTTAAAACTGCAAAACTCCAGGGCCCTGTCGGTTATGGTAAACCCTCCCGGGCGGCAAACCCCGGTGTTGCAGACATCCGCCTTGTTCATGATCATTGCTTTTGCCACCTCGAAAGGTAATAGGAGCAAAAGGGCACAAACCTATCCCTATCGAATACATGGAGACTGCACCAGCGCAAACGCTCCAGATCAATGTTGCCGGCATCCTGGAACGCCATAGCCGTCACGGTAAAGCCGTGGGTCTTTACCCGCCGCAGGAAATATTCCATGCTGTTTATGTCCGGCTCTTTACCGCAGCAGCATGACGAATTACCCTTACCCTGCGACTGCCGCTGCCAGCGGCGCGATATAAAGGCCCGGTTTTTATCGGCAGTAGTAGGGCTGCAGCATCCTTCCCCTGCCCGTTCCCGGTGCAGCAAGGGTACAATACTGTCCGGCATCACAACAAAATTACCGTGGAAACCGCACAGGGGATGGTTGCATCGGGATGGAATTATGTTTTCCAGCTTAATGAGCCCGCCGGCCTGCTCCTCAATCGCAATAAGAAGCTCATCCAGCGTAAAACGCATGTCATCCGCGGGCAGCTCTGGTATACGGCCAAGGAAGCTTACCGGCTGGAAATGCACGCCTCTCACCATTGGTGACCGGGCTATGGCAAATTTTAGTATATCCCCTATGTTGTGGGTGTTAACCCCGGGAACCAGCGTTGGTACAAGGGTTACGCCTATATTGTAATGCGCACAGTTTTCAATGGCCCGTTGCTTTATTTCAAGCAGCCTCCTACCCCGCAGCTTTTGGTATATGGCATCCCTGGTGCCGTCAAATTGCATGAATACAAAGGATAACCCCGCCCCGGCCAGCTTCTCAAGATATTCCTCATCCTCCGCCAGGCGTATACCGTTGCTGTTAAGCTGCACGTACCTGCACCCGGCTTCCTTAGCTGCGGCAACTATCTGCGGCAGGTCGTCCCGTACCGTGGGTTCACCGCCGCTAAGCTGCACCAGGGTTTTGCCCGGTTTGGCCAACTTGTTTAACCAAAGGCGGATTTGCTCCAACGTCGGGTCGGGGCTGTCCCCATTATCCGCGAAACAAAAACGGCAGTTAAGGTTGCAGCGGTCGGTCACCTCCAGCAACGTGCAGCAGGTGTCCTGGGCATGGTACGAGCAAAGGCCGCAGTCGTTGGGACAATTAGGGTTCCCTTCATCACCCGTTTCTCCCGCATTTTTGGTCCAGTCATCCATATCCACATACCCGCGCCATATAACGGTGGAAAACTCTCCATGCTCTGGGCATTCCTTCTGCATGTAAACGCTGCCATTTATTCGCACATAACGGGCGGTTAGCCTCCTAAGGCACTTGGGACATACACTGTAAGTATTTCGGATAATTTCCCTCTCTACCATTTACTTGTCCTCCAGTTGCATTTCCACTTCCGCAATCCGGCCCTTTGCCAGGTCCTCCGGGATATAAACCTCGCCGCATTCCGGACACCTAAGAACATCGGCATGAAAGCTGTGACCCAGGTACTCGAAATAGGTCTTTTGGGCTTTAAGCTCTACGTTGCACCTGTAACAGGTAAGCGTCTTTTTTTCTTCCATGCCTCTAATCCTCCTCAATTTTCATCCGGTGACCGTAGGCGTTTAGCAGTTCAAACCCGTCATCCTTCTTGCGGTATTCCGCCCAGTAGGTCATATTCCCGATCATCAGGTGCCCGGTGTAGGAGTTGGTGCCTTTGTCCACGACCTTCCTGCCGCTCGTTTCGCAGTGTTCCACCACTTTTTCAATATCGGTTTCCAGCAACATTTCATCGCTGAGCTTTTGCCTAAGCTCCGGGGAAATGTATAGTTTTACCTTGTTTTCCATTTGCTCTTCCTCCGACTTCTCATTCCAGTATTCCTTAAGCAGCCTGCGTTTAAGCTGCGCTCTATTGTATCTTCGTTCCGTCAGGGTGGGGGGCTTTCGCTCGGCGTCATTTATGCCGAATACCACATCCAGTATGTGATAACACTTCTTTCCCGCCGATGCAAATATGTCCCGGCAGTTGGCACAATAGGCTATATAGGGATGGTCGTTTTGCGCAATTCTTACCTTGACCACTTCACGGGCGAAAGAGGGATTGGCGGCCGACACCTGCCCGCCCCAGCTGCAACACCGGGCATATTTCCCCTCATAGGGTAGCCGTTGTAGGCTAAAGCCAGCCATACCGGCGATGTCCCGTACCGCCTGGTGGAGCCCTGATTCATTCCTGCTGGTACAGGGGTCAAAAACCGAAACGGTTTCACCCTCACCATCCTTTGATGGGGAAATACCCAGTTCCGCTATCAGATTATAGAGGAGAACGCCCCGAACTTCGGGTAAGTTTTTCCCGAACATTTCATAGCAGGTGGAACAGGCGAAGACCACGATTGGCTTTCCAAGGGAAACCCAGTCCCTTCGCAGCTTTTCTATTACCTCATTATGAATGGGCCCTTCCCCCGCCCATTCGGCGGGGGCGCCACAGCAGCTCAGCATCAGGGCGGTATCGGGATGGTGTGCCTTAAGCAGCCGATAGCTCTCGGTGACATACCGGGGATCGGAGGCCCCCAGTTGGCAGCCCGGGAAAAATACGTACCTGCTTTCGGTGTACCACCCCGGCAGCCTGCAAAGTGCCGCTTCATCGCTGTTTGTAAACTCCATATCCCTAAGCCAGAAGTCATGGAAGGCCCAGGGCATGGCACCCTTTTGGCGCATGGCACGGTGGCTTTGAAGCAGCAAGTTGCCGGAGTCAATCCCTTGGGGACAAACCTCTTTACAAAGGCCGCACTGGTTGCAGGTGGATATAAGGCGCGTTGCCACGGTACCGTCCCCGTCCAGCGTACCGGGATGCACTGTAATCTCAACTTCTTCCCCTATACGCCTGGGAAACTTGCCGTAATAACGCATCAAATCGCAGTGACGTATACAGGCGTCACAGGCGCATAAAAGGCAGCGCTTGGCCTCCTTCATCGCATGGTCCTTGGTAAATGGATCTCCTTTGTCGGGCAGCACCTGCTCCATGGGAGTAATAAAATCGGGTTTAAGCTGTATTTTGGTTCCTCTCTGCTCCGGGGGCTGGTTCATGCCGCCGGTCTTTATATACCGTTCTATGGCCTTTGTCACATTAAGGCCGTCGGCTATGGCTTCTATTATGTTGCTTCCGCACAGCTCTCCGCCAAGGAAAACGCCAGGCCTTGTACTGGCAAAGGCACCTCCGGCGCCGGGCCGCAGTCCGAAGTCTGTACCCTTTGAGCCGGTGGCAACGTACACGGCATCGAAGTCCAGCTGGTCCAGGCTTTTTATTTGGGTATTAAGAAGCAGCGTATACTCTTCATACATAAACTGCCTCTCTATTTCAGCCAGAAAAATCTCCGGGGATAAAAGGTTCCACAAATGTCCCCCTATTCTGTCCGATTTTTCGAATACGGTAACGTCGTACTTTTTGGATGCCAGGCGGAGGGCACACCCAAGCCCGCTTATACCTGCCCCTATTACCGCTATCCTTTTATTTTTGGCGGGCAGGTTGTAGCTGTTCGGGTTAAGATTACGGGCATAGTCTATGGCCGCCCTTTCAAGAAGCCTCATGGCAACCGCCTGGTCCTTAAAACGCCTGGGGCATACATCTTTACAGGGCTGGTGGCAAATCTGCGCTACTATGCCGGGAAACCCGACCGCGTTCAGGTAGCTCCTGTAAGCGGCGTTAAAGGCGCCCCGCTTAATTTTGGGAATAAAGTCCCGGATGTCCAGCCCGAAGGGACAGGCAGCTGTACAGAAAGCAGGCTCATTTTGCAGGCATGTTTTAATTTTCTCTTTAAACTTTTCCATAACTAGAAGAATCTCTCGCCGTCTCCGTCGCCCAGCGGAATAAAGAAATCGTCTCCCCCGTACTTAACGGGATTGGCTTTCATGTCTTCAAGGTCATCGTACAGGTCGGAACCCAGGAAGTATTTCTTCGGCGGCTCAATCTTACCGCCGGCGGCTATTATATCCAGTCCCGCCTTTACCTTTTCCGGCGTGGCGGGCATCTCGTAGATACGCACACCGCAGGCGTTATATATGGCGTTAAGAACCGCCATATGCCCGGAGGACTGGAAGGCCTCGGAAGCACCCGATGAACCGAAGGGGCCCTCCTCATCCGGCCGCTCGTAGTGAATTACGTTTATCTCGTCCGGGATATCCTTGATATACGGTACACCGGCACCGTACATGTTTGCATGTTTTTCCACATCATCATAGTTTTCTTTCAGGGCAAAACCTATGCTGTGGGATATACCGCCATAAGCCTGGCCGTTGACGGCATCAATGTTTCCCACCTTACCCACATCGTCCACGCAGGTGAAGCGAAGGACCGTTGTCTTGCCGGTGGCGGTGTCCACCTCCACCTCGGCGAGGTTCAGGCAGTAGGTGAACGCAGGTGTGGGGTCTCCTATACCGGTATTGGGGTCAAGGCGGCACAGCCCGGGTACCGTCGTGGTCTCATAGGTGCCGTAGTACTTGGTCTCAATACCTTCAGCCACCATCTCCTCGTAGGTACGATAGGTGCCGTCGGGTTTGCGCATGGCGTTCATTAGCTTTTCAGCGGCAGCAATGGTGGCATTACCGCTCATAAAATGGGTACGGCTGGCACCCGACATTCCGCTGTCCGGGCAGATCTTGGTATCGTTTTGCACAAGTCTTACCTGGTCCGGGGTAATACCCAGCGGCTTTAGGGCTTCCAGTGTCAGCATCAGGGAACCCACGTCGCCCCCCTGGCCCATGTTTTGGTAGGTGTCGTACTTGATTATTATGTTGTCCGGCCCCAGTTCAAGGGCTACCGTCGCCCTGTCGGTACCACCCTCGGTAACATTAAAGCCTCCCCAGGAGATTCCAACGCCCCGGCGTTTCTCGGGGGTATCGGCGGCCTTGGCCTCCGCAACCGCCTTTTTATAAATGGGCCGCATTATTTTCATCATTTCCTCCATCGGGTACTGGCGGAAGGGATAGCTGTTTATGTTGGTGTCACCCGGCCGCGCTATGTTTATCCAGCGGAACTCGAAGGGATCAATCCCCGCCTTCTCGGCAAGCATATCCATAAGTGCCTCTGACATGGTATAAGCCTGGGGTGAACCATAGCTGCGATAAGCAGTACCAAAGTTGTGGTTTGTGTTGGCTACACGGATAAGCCCAGCCACATTGGGTACTTTATAAGGGAAAAATGCAAAACGGACCGGTTTAGTCATTTTATCGTCCCCGCCCCAGGAATAGGCTCCATGGTCCATACCGAATTCAAACTCTGCCGCGGTAATCTTCCCGTTTTCATCACAGGCTACACGGCCGTTGGAATGACAGGGGCTGCGCTTTCCGGAAAAATGCTGGTGCTCTTCATAACTCAAGGACAGGGCAACCGGTTTTTTGGTTACCACCGCGGCGGCACCAGCAAGACAAAGGTCACCGGCGTTTGTGGACCAACCGAAACTTGCCCCGGTAGAGTTCATTATTATACGCATTTTTTCCTTGGGAACGCCTAGTGAATCGCCTATACGTCCCTTTGATGAGTAGACTCCCTGGGACTTGCACTGGAAGGTCAGGTTGTCATCCTCGTCAAAAAAGGCTTGAACGGTGGTACCCTCAACCGACAAATGGGGCTGACGGCTTGAATAAAAGCTGCCGGACACGCTGTAGGCAGAATTGTCAATCACTTCCTGCACTTTTGTAGGCTCCTCCAGTCCCACGCCCTTAAGGACCGGCTGCCTGGAGAAAATATTGGGCGTGTCCTCATGGATGCGCATGGCATCCGGCATAACGGCGTCAAGGTAGCTTAAGTATTCCGGAAGCTTTTCAATCTCCACCTTTACCTTTGCCGCGGCTTCCCGGGCATGGTTCTTTGTATCCGCAGCAACAAGGGCTACAACATCGCCGTAGCGGTATATCTTATCCTCTGCCAGCACCTTCCTGCTTGGAACCATAACCGTTGTTCGCTCGTGGAACTGCCCTTCCGCCATTACGTTTGTTCCGCCGGCTTCTTTTAATTCCTTGTATGTAATAACCTTCACAACACCGGGCATTTTTTCCGCTTCGGAGGTGTCTATCTTAAGTATTTTTGCGTGGTGGGCAACCTTTGGCTGGACCACCGCCACGTGCAAGGTCTCCTTGGGCATCTTGAGCGCCTGGTCTTCTCCGTAATCGGCAAGGCCGCAGACCTTTGCAATGGCCGTCGGACGTACCAGGGGCTTGCCGTAATACTCCTTGTCCTCGGGAAGCTTAAAGGTAATATCATCAATAGTAGCTTCCCCCCGGACAACCCTTGCCGCAGCCATAACCGCATCCACTATTTGTTTGTATCCCGTGCAGCGGCAAACGTTGCGGTGCTTCTGGAACCAGTCCCTGACCTCCTGGCGGGTGGGATTATTATTCTCCTGTAAAAGGCCGTATGCCGAAACGATAAACCCCGGCGTGCAGAAACCGCACTGTACCGCGCCGTTGTTCATAAAAGCTACCTGCAGCGGATGCAGGTTGGTGGGAGTACCAATACCCTCAATTGTGATAACCTTGCTGTACTCTTTGACCGAACCAATCTTTCTTGTACAGGAGCGGATAACCTTTCCGTCAAGTATTACCGAGCATGCCCCGCACACTCCGGTACCACAGCCTACCTTAACACCAGTCAACCCGAGACGGCGCAGCACTTCGGCCAACGTATCCTTTTCAGGATCACAGGCAAACATGCGGTTTACGCCGTTTATGTTAAGCCACATCTTTTTTAGTTTCATTTTCATACCTCCACTCTTTATAACGTATCCAAACCCTTTACAAAATCATAGGCATTAATCAAAATCAAACCCGTAGTCGAACAGAATGGATTTTGCCTGCAGAAAAGTTGCCTCAATAAGCGCAGGGCATCTTCCTGTTTGGTTTGCCGCATCACCTCCAATTATCTCTTTACAGCTAATGCCCCCGTACTTCTCTCCATAAGTAGCCGTAAACCATTCCACAAGTTCCGGTATCAGATTGGTATTTGCATTTACGGGGTCAATTATGTTCAGCATGCAGGCCGCTCCTGTCAAAGCCCCGCAGGTCAACCCGCTTTGGACCCCCCGGCAAAGTCCGCTTACTGCCCCAACAAGCTGCTTGTTTTCCTGGCCCTTCATCTCCAGACCTAGCTGTACTATAGCACTGGTGCAGCATTTGCCTTCCCGTATTAATTGATGCAGCCTTACAACATCATTCCGTATATGGCAGCCCTCCTCTCTTTTGTTTAGATTCCAGTTTTAGTCCATAAAATACCGGGAAAATTAAAATACCGGCAACAAATTCCGTTCCCGGTATTTTAAAGCTATGGACAAATAAAGCTAAACCTAATGTTTAGCCCCATGTGAAAAACTACCGCATTCATCCAAACTACTTCTTTCCACACCGGGAGGCACAACCGTTTCCAGTTATACCCTGTCGGTCTGAATTCATAGTATACCTTAGAATTTCAGACTCGAAGCATTTCTGGCAGTATTTATTCAGTTGTATTGCACCCCTTAAATTTCCTTACAAAGGTTATTATATAAATAATGTATTAGTAGAATATCATACCTGTATTTTAATATATCTAAAAAAAATAATCAATAATTATTTTAAATTTTTGTCCACTAAGCGATAGTAATTAAGACGTGTAATCAAGATTTGAGATCCCTTCCCTAAGATGTTCACCCAGCCAGCCGGCTACCTCGGGAGTGTTAAGGGGAATTCCCTGCATTACTTCTTTCAGTTCCCTGGTGTCCATGGAAAAGACCTGTTTGTTACGTAAGTGACGGTACACGAAATCTATTGAAGGGTTGAGTATAACAAGACTGAATATGGTCTCCGGCATATCCCCCAGCGGTGGCCGGTCAATATTATCGTATTCAAAGCTTGCATCTATCCCGGTGCCTTTTCCCGGCTCCGATTCGATTAAGAACCTGCCGCCGCACCTTTCGCAGGACGCCTTGAGAAGCGGAAGGCCAAGTCCTACCCGCCTGGTTTTCCTGGAAGTATAAAAGGGATCAACCGCTTTGTTTGCGGTCTCTTCATCCATACCACACCCGTTATCTTGAATCCGTACCCGCAGCATATTGTTCACGGTATCCTCTTCCACCAAGATCTCTATAAGGCTTGCACCCGCCGCCAGCGAATTGTTGGCGATGTCAAGAACGTGCAGTGATATGTCCCTCACGACCATGCCCCCTCGTTTTCCATTACAATATGTTGCACCCGTAATCATAAGTAATCATAAGAACCGTCCCTTTGATTGCATAAGTAATCATAAGAACCGTCCCTTTGATTGCAAGCAAAGGAAGCAAGCTAAATCAAAGCTGTTCCAGTATTCCCGGGACGCTCTTCTCTTTTACCTCGAGAAAGAACTCCCTTTCCAGTATATCCCCAAGCCTGTGTGCATCCGATGAGTGTATTATCCTGTATCCTTTCAACTGACTGTATTGGCGCAAAAGTCCGCCTACGTTCCCCGGCCTGCTTACCTCCACGCTTCTTATATCCAGATCCGGCGGAATAAACCCAAGGTTTGATATTATGCTGTATGCATTTTTATCAACATGGGCGGGCACGACCCTTCCCTTCAGCCCCACTACCAGACTTACTATTTCATCAACCGAAAAAGCCACCGAACCTACAAGCAGCCTGTCGCTGTATCCTTTTACCCTGTCCCTCTCATCCATTATAATCTGCTCACCGAAAAAATCCGGCCGGTTTTTACCATTAAGATTATTATATACCTCATGCTGAAAATCCTGCGCCCGGCTTATATCGGTGAAATAACAAAGCAGGTGTACTTCTTCTTTGGACTGTACTTCCATACCGGGCAGCACAACTATTCCCTTTTCCAGACCCAATTTCATGACGGCCTCCACGTTTTCCGCCGAATTGTGATCGGTCACTGCTATGGCATCCAGGCCCTTAAGGCAGGCCATGTTTACTATGTTGTTGGGTGTCATGTCACTGTCGCCGCAGGGGGAAAGGGCTGAATGAATGTGCAGATCCAGCGCTATATCCATAACCAGCTAGACCCCGAGGTCGTGCAGCCTGCAGCAAAGGGTATAGGTGTCATCCCCCGCGGCCAGTATTGGTATACCCTCCCCGTTGGCTTTCTCCAGCGTATCCCCATCCACCTCCACGCCAGCCGCCACGATTATGCATGCCATTTCAAGCAGGCTGGCAACGGCAACTATGTTGGAATGGGCCTGGATGGTTACCCATACGTTTCCCCTGGACGCGTTGGCCATGACAAAGCTTAACAGGTCGCCTGCATAGGCACCTTTCACTTCCCTGTCCATGCCGTTAAATCCTGCAGCGGGTTTTATTCCCAGCCTCTTACATAGTTCTCTCACATCCATCCTGTTCTACCCCCTGTCTATTTCATTCATTTTTTCCCTGAGCCTGAATACACAGTCCGCTTCCCTGGCCCAGCCGTTCACAATATCCTCCGCCAGGGCCCTGCAGGTGGGCGCACCGCAGGAACCGCAGTCTATACCCGGTAGTTTTTTCAGTATCTCCTCAACCTTTTCCATCTTCTGGATAGCTTTCCCTATATTCGGATCCAGGCTTGCCATTTTTTTCGGTTTGATCTCTTCGGTCCAGTTAAACAGTCCCGTTTCAAGGAGCTCTTTAACCTTTTTCTTTCCTATTAACTTAGGTGAAGGTGTGGCATGAGCCAGATGTTTTATCCTGGTCTTAGCAACAAAGGCATTTTCTACCAGTAGCGGTCCTCCAACACACCCACCGGTGCAGGCATAGGCCTCAACATAGTCCAAATTTTTTAGCTTGCCCAGCTCAAGCTCCTCAAAAATATTTATCACGTTTTCTATACCGTCAACCGCGAGATAGTTTTCCGAGCCTATAGAACGGCTCTGTCCCCCTATAACGCCCCATTCAAGCCCCCTGCCTGAAAGCTCATAGCCCCCTACATTCTCAAGGTTTTGTAATTCTCTTAAGTTTTTTGACAGACTGCCGAATATTTTTCTTATGGATATTAGTCCGTCAGTGTATGGAAGGCTTATTCCTACCGGTACCCGTATGCTGGTTACCCTTGCAGGACACGGCGTAAGATAAAACACCCCAATGTCTCCCATTTTGAAATTCTTATCGTTTGTCGTATCCATTTTTTTAAGCCTTGCGGCAATCTCCATGGGAGAAACCAGCGGTATTACATTTTCAAGAAGGTCAGGATATCTAAGCTGTATCAGGCGTATTATAACCGGACAGTCGCTGTATATTGCCGGTTTTGTTATCTTTTTATCTTCCAAATAGTGCATTTCTATAATTGCGGAGGCAATATCGCAATAGGGCGAAATATCACAGACTTCATCAAAACCCAGCATTTCAACCGCCTTCAATACTTTCCCCAACCCCGTACCCGTATCAAACTGGCCGTGTACCGCCGGGGGCACAAGGGCTATCCTGTATTTATATTTTTTGATGTCTTCCAAATCGTCGGTAACAGCCTTCTGTGCATGATAGGGGCATACCCTAATGCACTCGCCGCAGTCTATACACCTCTCGCCAAAGATGCTCGCCTTTCTGTCCCTTACTCTTATTGCCTCGGTAGGACATCTTTTTATACAATGGGTACATCCTTTACAACTGTCCTCGGATAATACGACCGAATGAAAGTAATTGCCCATTTGACCACCCTCTTAATTAGTAATGTGTATTGTACTGGTTACTGTAGTACCTTTACCTTTCTGGGATTCTATCAAAAACTCATCACTGCACCGTTTCATGTTGGGCAGCCCCATGCCTGCACCAAAGCCCATTTCCCTCACCTGGTTGGAAGCCGTAGAATACCCTTTCTGCATTGCCTTATCGATATCCGGAATGCCCGGCCCCCAATCCTTTGCAATAATTTCTATTTTTTTGGTTGAAATGTTTACCGTGATTTCTCCGCCGACCGAATGGATAATAATGTTCATTTCTGCTTCATACGTTACCACAGCCGCTCTTCTGGTTATATCCGAAGGGATACTCAGCTTTTTCAACACTTTCTTTGTGTTGCTTGAAGCATCACCGGCCTTTACAAAGTCTTCCGGACAAACCCTGTAGTTCAGCTTCACCATGTCCTCCATATTCACCCAACAACTCCCAACTCGTCTATACCCTTAAGCCCGGCACTAAAAAGCATTCCGCTTGTGGTATACAGGGTATAGGGCGTACACATTACAGTAATTCCATTCTCTTCCGCCAGTTCCAGTGAAGCAGCATCCGGCCTCTTGCCCCTCACATATATTATAGCTGTAAGGTCCATCATCTCGGCGGTTCTTACCACCTGCGGATTCGTAAGTCCGGTCAGAAGCACCGTCCTCTCATTGACGAAGGCCAATACATCACTCATAAGGTCCGCCCCGAAAGCAAAGTCCACTTCCCTATCCATACCGGATTTGCCCGCTATCACCTCGGCGTTAAGAATCCCTCTTATCTCGTATAAATACATATTAACCTCCTTTTATATCATCACACTTATTCTTTTTAAAAACCCCACATAGCAGTTGATAAGTTCCATGGAAATCTGACCCGGAATGCCCGTCTGATGGTTGTATTCCGAATAGCTCTCAAGCATTGCGGTATAAAGCATTGATACTTCGTCTACCAACTTTTCCGCCGACGCCGGCCAACTGGTCTGTGAAACCTCGGTGTTAAACTTCTCTATCCTGCTCTTATGTTCCTGCACCGTATCGCTAATATCTATACCGCTTACGTCTTTAGCCGTTATTTCTGTAATCATGCCTTTGCATACCCTGAGCTGCTCACTTATAAGCCCTGCCTGCTCGGAGGACAAATCGGCCAGGCTGATATCCACTGAAGGGTACCCTATATGCAAAACATGTGCATCGCTGTAGTGTTCCCTTATCTGTTCCAGGTAAGCCACCGCTTCATTCATTGATAATGAATAAAATGCATACACCTTGATTAGGCCTTCGGTATCCATAGATGCCGCCATACCCTTGTTGTTCAGTTCCTCTGCCAAATCAAGGGCGTTTTCCTGGCTGGAAAAAGCCCCTACCTGAATACGGTAAAGTTCCAGGCCCTCAACATTAAACACCCGCTGATATGCATTGGTTGTCTGGTTTTCTTCCTCCGAAGTTGTTTCGGTTGTATCGGCCGGAGGCTGGGCAGTTCCCTGACCTGTCCCTTCGGTTAAACCCCCGGTGGTATCGTCCTGGTTTTCAGCAAGATAGGGAATAATGATAGTTTTGGATACCCCGTAGCCGATTACTATTCCCAAAAGAGGTATAACTATAAACAAAAGCAGAAGCATTCTTCCAATACCGGTTTTCTTTGTACTTTCCTTTCTTTTTTTCCTCACATTTATCACCGCTTTATTCTGTTATCCTAGTATTATTATAGCACAGCCAGTTCAAGTTACCTATATGCAAATATCCAATGTGTCCTTTTATAAAAGATACTAAAAAAGCAAAGGTACCGAAAAACCCCGGCACCTTTGCTATGTCTAATTTATTGGCTCGTTATCGGATAGCAATCGGTTCTTTACCACTTGGTTCCGCCTGCGAAGAAAATTATAATTATTATCAACAGTAAAAATGTTATGCCAAATCCGCCGCCGCCAAATATGCCTTTTTCTTCCACTACCCTTCACCTCCATATCTTACTGCAATATATGCTATGCTTTTAACCGGTTTTTTGTGAATGGTTATTTACAATTGGCGGCTATTTTCCGTGGCCTGCTACATTTTAATCATGCTCAAAATCAGCTCTTCTGCTTCGGCAGTTTTCCCTCTTAATTCTTCCACCCTGCTCTCCATCCTCTCCCTGTATCCATCATCCTTTATCGATTTGAGGTTTATTTCTACGTTGTACAGGGCCGCCAGTACCGCAGTCCTTGCCATCATGGCCGCTATGGCCCCATCGGTAACAGCCTGGCGATTTCCCTTTTTCACCACCGTCTCAATCATTTTCATGGTCCCGAAAGCTTTTTCGGCAACCGCCATTGGCACCTCCGCCGCCTGCTTAAGGCTCTGCTGGATGGCCCTTACGCGGTCGTCCTTTTGCTCTTCATTGGATTTTGGCATGCGGTAAGCCTCTATCACCCTGTTAAAAGCATGCGCATCGGCATCCATCTGCTCTGTGAAAAACCCAATATGCTCCGAACTCGTGTTAACAAGATCTTTCATTTCCATGCTTGCTTCCCTATACTTTGGGTTGTCAACCGTAAGAGATGCCACCATGGACGCGAGGGCACAGGCAGTAGCGCCGCAGAAGGCTGCAACACTGCCGCCTCCCGGTACCGGGTCCTTCGAAGCCGTTTTGGCCAAAAACTCTTCAATGCTGTTATCCTTAAACACACCATGTTCCTCCTTTTGTTCTCACTCTTCCCACAAAAGCCTGTTTTCCAGTATCTGCTCCTGGCAGAAGTTTTCAAGTCCAAGATAGTAGGCAGCAGCATCGGTCAGGGCCTGCATCGGCAGAGTGCCCACAAGCTCGCTTCCGGCTACCGTTATTCCGTACCTTCTGGCTTCCATTTTTATCATTTCAAAGGACTGGTATAGGGAAGTTTTAGTAAAATCGGTCATATTCATTGATACCTGGACCATACCCCTTTCCCTGAGAACAACTCCTATGGCTTTGCAGTACCGCAGGCCTCCCCCGGAGTTGCGTACCCTCCTGGCTATTGCCTTTGCTATCTCAAGCCTGTCGGTGTTAAGATTAACGTTAAAGGCAACCAACGGCATGCGGGCACCTATCGCTGTAACGCCTGCTGTTTTATGCATCTCCTGAGGACCGTAGTCCGGATTCCATTCGGGAAGCTTTATTTTTTCAAAAAAGCCTTCAAACTGTCCCCTTCTTATGTCCGCCAGGTTTTGTCTTCCGGCCGATGTCGCCGCATTTTCATACAAATATACAGGCAGGTTAAACTTATCCGCTGCTTCCCGGGCCAATCGGTGGGATAAATCCACCGCTTCTTCCATAGTAACGTTTCTAACCGGTATAAAGGGTATCACATCTACTGCACCCATCCTCGGATGCTCTCCCCTGTGCCGGTTCATGTCAATCTCCCTTACTGCAGTCTCCATCGCATCCAAAAGGGAACCCTTCAATGCCTCGGGTTCTCCTATAAGTGTAACCACCAGCCGGTTATGGTCCCTGTCCGCCGAATAGTCCAGAAGTTTAACACCATCCGCCCGCATGAAGGGCTCAACAATTTTTTCTATCACTTCACTGTCTTTTCCTTCGCTGAAGTTGGGTACACATTCCAGTATTTTATCCCTCACAGACCTCATCTCCTTTAGCCCTTGTACTCTCTGTCAACCAAATCGTTTATAAGATTTTCGTCGGGAATAAAGGGTATGGTTACATGGTCGGTTCCCTTTCTTGCATGATTGTATTGGATACAGGTTTCTATTGAATTTTCGTTCCTCGCCCAGGCGCGTCTGGCAACACCGCCCATCACATCCCAGGGAATCGCGCATTTTATTATATTGTCTGTTTTTTCACTTCCATCCAGAACCAACCCGAAACCGCCGTTTATCGCTTTGCCTATACCCACTCCGCCGCCATTGTGAAGGGCCACCAGACTCATGCCCCTAGCTGCGTTTCCCGCAAAACACTGAACCGCCATATCCGCCATTATATTGCTTCCGTCCTTAATATTGGAGGTCTCCCTGAAGGGCGAATCGGTACCCCCGGTATCGTGATGGTCCCTGCCAAGCATTACCGGTCCTATTTCACCCTTTCGTACCATTTCGTTGAACCTAAGGGCTATCTTTGTTCTCCCTTCTGCATCCTGGTAAAGGATCCTGGCCTTTGTTCCCACCACCAGTTTATTCTTAATTGCATCCCTTATCCATACATAATTGTCCCTGTCCTGAAACCGCCTGTCCGGGTCTATACATTCCATGGCGGCCATGTCGGTTTTCTGCAGGTCCTCTTCCCTGCCGCTCAGGCACACCCACCTGAAGGGCCCGTAGCCGTAGTCAAACAATACCGGACCCATTATATCCTCTACATAGGACGGGAATATAAAACCGTCATTCGGGTTTTTTCCGTTTTTACATATCTCCTTCACGCCCGCATCAAAAATGGCCTTCATAAAGCTATTGCCGTAATCAAAGAAGTAAACTCCACGCTCCACAAGAACCTTTATTAGCTCGAAATGCCTTGCCAGGGATTTATCCACCATTTTTTTAAACTCTGCCCTGTCGGTGGATAAGAATTTGGTCCGTTCTTCAAAGGTAAGCCCCTGGGGACAGTAGCCTCCGTCGTATACCGCATGACAGGAGGTCTGATCCGACAGAAGGTCTATGTGTACATTGTTCTTTACTGCATATTCTAAAAGGTCCACAATATTACCGTGGAATGCTATTGCAGTGCCCTCCTTTTTTTTCTGATACTCTGCAGCAAGGCCGAAGGCCTCTTGGGGGTTTCCGGCAATCAGGTCAACCCAGCCCTGGTCATACCTTGTTCTTATTCTGGATTCGTCCACCTCCGCGATAACTCCCACACCGCCGGCAATCCTCACCGCTTTTCCCTGGGCTCCGCTCATCCCCCCCAGGCCGGATGTAACATAAAGGTGACCCTTGAGGTCGCTGTCGGCGGGAATGCCCAGTTTGTCCCTGCCGGCGTTCAGTATGGTGGAATAGGTGCCGTGCACTATGCCCTGGGGCCCGATATACATCCAGCCACCGGCGGTCATCTGCCCGTAGTTGGCCACCCCCAGGGCCATGACCCTGTGCCAGTTGTCCTGGTCGTCAAACATTCCAACCATAAGGGCGTTTGTAATTATCACCCTGGGAGCTCCGGGAAAGGATTCAAACAGTCCCAGCGGGTGCCCGGATTCAATTACAAGGGTCTGGTTTCGGGTCATTATTTCCAAATATCTTTTTATCAGGTTATACTGCATCCAGTTCTGGCACACCTGGCCGGTTTCACCGTAGGTAACCAGTTCATAGGGATAAAGAGCCACATCAAAGTCAAGGTTGTTATCTATCATTACCTGGAAGGCTTTCCCCTCAATACATTCGCCTTTGTACTCGTTGATGGGCCTTCCCTTTATCGCGCTTTTCGGCCTGAAACGATAACCGTATATCCTGCCCCTTGTCAAAAGCTCGTTCAGGAATTCAGGAGCTAGTCTTTGGTGCCATTTCCCGGGTATATACCGAAGGGCATTTTTAAGTGCCAGTCGTGTATCATCTTTGTTCAGTGTAAAGTCCCTTTTGGGTGCCCTTCTTATACCCTCCTCAAACCCTGGCATTTCCGGCAGCTCTTCAAAGATTTCATCAAGCTTTACCGTCATTGAACCGGCTATTTCATTATTGGCATTCATTCAACAAAACCTCCTTAATCCAAATATTACTATTCTAAACTTATTATATACAATTTTAAATGTTAAATAAACTTTCCTGATGCAAAAGACAGCAGAACCGTCCCCCTGTCTGGAACCGTCCCCCTGTCTGTCCCCCTGTCTAAATACAGAAAAATACCAAGGGCCTAAGACCCTTGGTATTTCTATGGTGCCGTGGACTGGACTCGAACCAGCACGAGCGATGGCTCACTACCCCCTCAAGATAGCGTGTCTGCCTATTCCACCACCACGGCTTAACTAGTTTTCAATTTGAATTGCAGATAATATTATATAAACTATGGGCCGCTGTGTCAATACCTATTGATGCTGCTCCGGAATATACCATTTTTCTACATCCAGGAATATGTTATGTTCCCTGGGATTCACCTCTCCTCTTATTCTGTTTTTAACCAGAAGGGCCGCCTTTTTGAAATACAGGCTTATATATGGAAGCTCTTCCGCTATATACTTCTGCAGGTTTTCGCTGGTTTCTTCCCTTTCCCGGCCGCTTGCCCTGAAGTCCTGCTGCAGCAAACTGTCCATTTCCTCATCGCTGTATGAAATAAAATTGCTGCCGTTTTCTATCTGATTGGAATGAAAGGCAAATGAAAGGTCCAGGTAATTAGCCAGATTCCATCCCAGAACAACCGCATCGAATTCTCTTTTTTCAACTATTTGAAGCAGTTCCTCCCATGTATGCTCCTGCAGTTTGACCTCAATGCCTAGGGCTTTTAAATCGTCCGCTATCATTCCGGCCGCTTCAAACCTTTTTGGATTATCCGAGTTCGCAAGCAGCGTAAAGGTCAAATCATGTTTTACACCGTCAATCTCCTTTTCCAACAAACCGTCGTTGTCCCTGTCCGCCCAGCCTGCTTCCCTAAGTACCGCTTTTGCCGTTTCCACACTGTATTCGTACTGCGATGCTTCCTCCGAATATATCCATGCATGGGTAGGAATTGGAGTATCGGCTATCTCGGCATGTTTAAGGTATACTTTATCAGCTATTTTATCCCTGTTAATCCCGTACTGCAGTGCCTTGCGCAGAGCTTTGTCCTGGAACATGAGCCTTGTGAAATTAAGCCCCACAAAATCGTATTTATTGGTAACAAACTCTTTTATATATGCCTTCCCGTCCTCCCTGTAAATATCCCAATCGGGATTTGTGGTTATGGCAATATCTACCTGGTCGGCTTTAAAAGAAGTAAGGATGGTACTTTCGTCCGTTACAAACTGCATCTCGATTTCTGAAATATACGGCTGCCCGCCCCACCAGTCGGGGTTGAGTTCAAGACCCAAAAACTTGTAAGGCTGATGCTCCTTCACCCTGTACGGTCCCGTACCCGTCGGTACAAATTCCACTTTTCCTTCGGCAAGGTCCCGGGGCGAATCATACATATGGCTTGGCAGTACCGGAAAGGTCATAATATCAAGGGCACCGTTAAACCATTGGTCAAAAACAACGCTTACCGCATCATCGCCCAGGGCTTCGAAATAAACCACCCTGTCAATGTTTGTTGTATACAGGCTGTCGGCGTTTTCAACAGCTTTCATATACTCCAGTGTGAACACAACATCAGCCGCAGTAACCGGAGCACCGTCATGCCACTTAAGCCCTTCCTTGAGATTGAACATGATAGAATTCTCGTTTTCAGACATCGTCCAATCCCGGGCCAGCACGGGTTTTATTCTAAGGTCCTTATCATAACCAACCAATCCTTCAAATATGAGTTTTAAAAAATGGTGCGCATCTCTTTCGGTATTGATTACCGGGTTTAAGGTTTTTGGCTCGATCCCGGCAAACACAATCTTACCGCCGGCAGCCGGATTTTCTTCGACTGCGGGTATCTCCTCCGGGTCGTCAACCTGCGGCTTGCAGCCGGCTGATGATAAAATAAGAACAAGTATCAGCGCTACCGCCATATATCTTTTTGCTGACAACAACACATCCCCCCTTACCTGACACGTTTTAGCTTACTATTATCTATAAGTCCGGGAATCCTACCCCGTTTTGCAATAGCCCTTCCTTCGACTTTTTTGATATCCATGGTCATATCTATAGGCGATGCCGACGAAATATAGCTTCCCACACCAAAGGCATCCGCTCCGGCCTGGGACAGTATATGTATCCTTTCGGGGTTCAATCCTCCTGACACGAATACCTTTACCCTGTCAAATCCCTCCTGGTCCAGCCTTGCCCTTACCTCCCTGACCAATGCCGGCGTAACACCGCCCCTTTCACTGGGCGTATCCAGCCTTACACCGCCAAGCCTTTTTCCCAGGGCATTTGCCACCCTCAGGGTTTCTTCCACTTCGTCCTTAAAGGTGTCCACCAGTACTATCCTGCCGTGTTCTTCCGGTGATATCCGGTCATAGACCTTTGCTATCTCCACGGTATCCCCCGCAATGATAAATGCAGCATGGGGTACGGTTCCAACCGGCTCTTTTCCCATAAGTTTGGCTCCCAGTATACAACTGGCATTGTCCGCTCCCCCTATTAGAGCAGCCCTCTCCATTACAGGTGCCACCGACGGGTGAACATGCCGTGACCCGAAGCATACAAAGGGCTTGTCCCCGCATGCCTGCCTGCACTGATGCGCGGCGGTGGCCCAACCGCTTGCGCTGGCAAGACAACCGAGAATAACCGTCTCATAGGTGCCGAACTCGCTGTAGGGTCCCTCAATCCTAATAACGGTATCCATTGACTCGAAGCTTTCTCCTTCATCTACAGCCCAAATCTTGATATCCTTGTCCTTAAGTATATTAAGTACCTCCAGGACACCCGCTATTATGCCGGGCTTTCTTGGAAATATCTCGGCTGTGACAACCCTGTCCTGCAGCCCCAGATGTGTAAGAATCTCCATAGTTCTTATGAAATACACATCCGTGGTTTTCCCTGACAGTATCTCCTGATGAGTGGCGGAATGCAGCAGCCTGTCATCGTTCACTTCATAGTCGGATACATCCCTAAGCGTTTTAAACCCTTCGCCTTTTTCCATCGTGTACCTTCCTTCCTCAGATAATGTTCGGTTCATCTTGTTTTTTCACCTGTACAGATTACTGTAAATCCTGTAGTTATAAATCACTTTTTCAACATATTCACGGGTTTCCCTGAAGGGAATATAATCAAGGCTCCGTCCGTCCCTGCTGTATCGTTCGTCTGCAAGCCATTTTCTTACGTTACCGCTGCCTCCGTTATACGCGGCAATAACATTTCCAAGGTCTCCCCCGAACTCCTTCTCGAGTATATGTATATACCAACATCCTATCATTATATTGATTTGCGGTTCAAACAGTTTTTCCGGACTGTAGTCCTCAATACCCAGCATATCGGCAGCCCACATGCCTGTTACCGGGGATATCTGCATGAGCCCCCGGGCATCTTTCCGGGACTGCGCCTTATGATAAAACTTGCTTTCAGCCTTGATTACAGCAGCAACAAGATATGGGTCAACCCGGTATTCTTTCGAATATTTGAATATCAGATCCCTGTGATACACAGGAAACAAAGCCCTCATAATCCATGTTGCGCTGTTTATTATAACAACGATAAGAACCGCCGTTATAAGCAGTGTGACAAGAATCTTGCGTTTTTGGGATGCCCCGTTCAAACATAACACTCCTAGAATGTATACTATTTCATTATATTATTTGTTCATCCTTGTATGCAATATGTTTATTTTTATTGCCCACAGCTTGATGATTTTGTTTTCAAGGGCTTCGGGTGTACCGGTATTGTCAATCACCGCGTCTGCAAGCTTTATCTTTTCTTCCATCGGCATCTGTGAGTCTATTATGTTTTCCGCCTTTTCTTCCGACATACCGTCCCTTGCAACAAGCCTTTCAATCTGGGTTTTCCTGTCCGCCCAAACCAGCCATACACAGTCCGCCATTTTATGAAGGCCCATTTCAATCAAAATGGCGGCATCTATTATCAAAACCTCGGTACTTTTCTTGTTTTCAATCGCTCTAATGGTTTCCCTCACCCTGGCAGCCATGACGGGATGGACTATTGCATTGAGCTTCTCAAGCTTTGCTTTGTCCGCAAAAACCATATCCCCCAGCTTTTTTCTGTTAAGGCTTCCATCGGCAAGCAGTACGTCCTGCCCGAAATGCATGACAATTTTTTCAAGGCAGGGGCTTCCCTTTTCGACAACTTTCCTTGCTGTCATATCAACATCAATAATCTCCGCTCCTAGCCTTTTCAGTATACTGCTCACCGTTGATTTTCCGGTTGCCGCGCCTCCGGTAAGTCCTATTTTTAACAAGGCCCGCTACCTCCTATTTAGCTGCGTCAAACCAGTTTTCTCCGGCCGACATTTTAACTTCCAGAGGAACATTGAGCTCCACAGCCCCTTCCATGCATTCCCTCAGCAGTTTCCTTACTGTCCCAAGCTCATCCCTGTGGGTTTCAATAATAAGCTCGTCGTGAACCTGCAGTACAAGTCTTGATTTCAGTTTTTCACTTCTAAGCCTTTGGTAGACCATGTTCATTGCCAGCTTTATTATGTCCGCCGCACTTCCCTGTATAGGTGTGTTCATAGCCAGCCTTTCTCCGAAGCTCCTTACGTTTTTGTTTGCAGATTTCAGCTCGGGCAGGTATCGTATTCTCCCCAGCATTGTCCTTACCATTCCCTGCTCCCTGCCCTCTCTCACTACCCGGTCCATATACTTCTTCACGCCGCTGAAGCTGTCAAAATACCTTTTTATGTACTCCGCCGCCTTTTTACGTGAAATATGCAGGTTTTGCGACAGGCCGTAATCGCTTATACCGTATATTATACCAAAATTAACCGCCTTTGCACTGTCCCGCATGGCGGGTGTGACCTCCAAGGGAGTTACTCCGAATACCTGGGCTGCTGTCCGGGTATGTATATCCTGCCCCTCCTTAAAGGAACTTATCAGATTCCGGTCACCGGATATATGGGCAAGGACTCTTAACTCTATCTGTGAATAATCGGCGGATACAAACAGGTATTCATCGCTTTCGGGGACAAAAACCCTTCTTATCTCCCTACCCAGTTCAAGTCTTATGGGTATGTTCTGCAGGTTTGGTTCCGTGCTGCTTATCCTGCCTGTGGCGGTAACCGTCTGTTTGAAACACGAGTGCACCCGTCCGGTGTGCTTGTTTATAGCTTTTATCAGCCCTTCGGCATAGGTGGATTTTAACTTGACGAGCTGCCGGTATTCCAGTACCTTCTCCGCTATGGGATGCCTGTCCCTAAGCTGTTCCAGCACCTCGGCGTCGGTTGAATAACCGGTTTTGGTCTTCTTGATCGGCGGCAGAGACAGTTTTACAAACAGTACCTCCCCCAGCTGCTTTGTTGAATTAATATTGAATTCACTGCCCGCAATCGAATATATTTCATCTGTCAGTCGGTTTATACTCTGCTTAAGTTTTTGTGAATACTCTTCCAGTGCTTTTTTATCCAGCTTTATTCCGGTTTGCTGCATATCAGCCAGCACCTTAATTAGCGGCAGTTCCACCCTGTAAACCAGGTCTTCCATACCGGTATCCTTTATCTGCCCGGCCATTATGCTTTTGAGCCTGAACATGCACCTTGCCCTTGCGGCAAGGTATTGGCACACCTGCTCCATTTCGATAAGATTGAACTCGGTGCGGTTTTTGCCTCTGCCTGCAATCTCCTCAATGCCAGCAATATTTTCACCCAGGTACTTGAGCGCGACCTTTTCCAGTTCATACCCGCTTGCTGTCGGGTCTAACAAATATGCAAATATTTCCGAATCAAACCTATAATTGACCAGTCCGATACCCCTTTGGGCAAGGGCTATAATATCCTGTTTAAGATGATGTCCCAGTTTCTGTATCCCCTTATCTTCCATAACAGGCTTTATGGCTTTGAAAACCTTATCTTCATCCAAGGCATACCCTTCATGCCCGACAGGAATGTACACGCCATCGCTGTCGCTCCAGGCGAGGGATATACCGTATACTTCAAATTCAATACTGTCGTCGGTGCTGGTTACTATTTCAAAGGCCATACATTTATTCCTGCGGATTTTATCCAGTATTCCATCTATATCGTCAAGGGTTTTAAGACATATATAATTGCAGTCTGCCGTTTCCCTTTCCGGTATATAAGATGCATCTTCCGGTTCGAAAAGCCTTTTTGCCCTTTCGATCAGGCTGTTAAACTCCAGTTCCGACAGCTTTTTCATAACATTTTCGGCATTTGGCGCAGGCCTTTTGCACTCCCCGGTATCTATTACAACGGGTATATCCCTGTGGATGGCAGCCAGTTTCTTGCTCAAAAGGGCCTGCTGAACATTCTGCGAAAGGTTCTCCTTCAGTTTTCCCTCCGGCATATGGCTTAGACCCTCCAACACCGCTTCCAGGCTCCCGAACTGGTGCAAAAGCTTAAGGGCGGTTTTTTCGCCTACCCCCGGAACCCCAGGTATATTGTCGGATTTGTCGCCCATCAGTCCCTTCATGTCAACAAGCTTATCCGGGCTGAGGCCGTACCTTTCCTCCACCCCATCAATATCGTACAGCTGGAAATCCGATACTCCCCTTTTTGTAT
>Ga0334901_1000657_pt1 | contig 44726 bp, 49 predicted proteins | sample GraSluR3_MG_3_FD_207216 | JGI IMG/M metagenome (GOLD analysis project Ga0334901, IMG submission 207216) | Sludge microbial communities from methane-producing bioreactor in Wageningen University, Netherlands - Granular Sludge_15_08-R3 | ecosystem: Engineered > Bioreactor > Anaerobic >...
ATTCGTTGAAAAACCGAGGCATTAAGAATCATAAATTTACGCATTTCAACAAATGCCCGTATAATATTTAAGCTTACATTAACAGCAGTTTTACTTTTTAATACAGCACTAAGCATTGATATACCTTGTTCTGTGAAAACATAAGGTAGTTTTCTTCGTCCACCATGCTCTGAACTTGAAATCACAAATTGTGATATCAAGATGTTCTCGAATTCTTTTTGCGATAGTTGGAACATAAAATCAATAGGAAAACGATCTGAGTTTCTTTTTACAGCTTGATTAAGAACTCTTGTTTCGACCTGATACATCTCAGCCAAATCGCTGTCCAATATAACTTGCACTCCTCGAATTGTATAAATCCTGTTTTGGATGTTTGTTGAAGTTAATATTGAATTCTCAGATGTCATAAAGTATTAACAATTTTACATTTAATACTTATTCAAAAATAGCAAAATTATTTATCATTTAGTAAAAGTTTTCATAACATTTTTATATACATGCAACGTATCTGTTTCAAAATAGTCTTTTTCGTCGAACCAAAATTCGGGCAGGTTTTCTTTTCAATATTTTCTTTTTTCTCAGTCATTGTTTATTGTACACAGTCGGTTTTGTCGGCTTGTTGGGTAACGGTTGGGGGTATGGTGTCGTGTGGGATTACGAAGCGATTTCCTATCAGTTTACACCGAACTTTTTTATGAGCCACAAACGCTCGAAAACCTCTGAATCCCGCATGCACTAAGCCATGTGTTGTGCCGTCGTACTTTATTTTAATCATTGTTTTTTGTAATACTTTTATCAGGTTTTGCTTTTCCGTAAATATCTATGTTCTCTGATTTTGAGTATTTTTTCCATTCCCTTAATAACTTGTTAAATTCATCGTTTCCACACACTTCAAACCTTTTAAGTGCATAATACATGGCTGTGATTGAAACATCAGTAAATTTTGAGCGATGTCGTTTTTGACAATTTGGACACCACATCATTGGCGGTTGAATATTCAAGTCTGTTCGAATTTGAGTTAACTTATTGTTCAAGTCATTAACAATATCAAAATGTTGCTCAATTGTCATTTTTGAATTCCATCTTTCTTTAAGAATGGCCTTTAATTCTGGAAACCAAGTAGTATGTGCTTGTCCTGCTGGCATAATTACTCAAATTCCGTTTCATTGCTTATTTGTTCCATTTCTTCATAAGGCACTCCGTAAGGGAATCCACCGCTTGTATATCCAATAATCATTGCAAAGTTTTCATCACTATCAAATCCGCACAGGTCGTTTAATTTATCCTCGCACTTTTTCTTAAATGAAAGTCTTTGTTGTCTTAAAGCTTCCATTGAATTAATCAACTGTTTTTCGTATTCTTCTGAAATGTCAACTCCAATCATCCTTAGTTCTTTAACCGCACATAATTTGTCAACAGAATACTTTTTTGAATACCCTTTAACAAGATTGTTACCTGTATATGTTTTTATCCAGTTTTTGGTAGAATTAAGTCGTCTTTCTTTTTGGGAAGTATTTTTCATTTAACTTATTCAAATGGTTCTTTGGGTAAAGCTAATAAATTCTTAATATACCGCTCATTGTTATACGGTTTCCCATTTTTCATGACATCAAATAGCTCCACTGCTAAACATTGTCCAATCAATTGTCTGGTTTGGAAATCATCAAATCCGTTTTTTATCAATCTGTCGTATGTAATTTTAGTCTCAGGTGGGTCGTTATCCCTAAGTTGATTTTTTATAATCTCAAAAATCTGCTCTCTTAAAATTTCATTCGTTTCCATAGTTGCAGTGTCTCTGTTTGTATGCGGCATAACGGTTGCGGTATGAATACGTTGGGGATTTCGGAGCTACTTTCCTATCAAGGTACAGTGAACTTTGATGCGAGAACCGAGGCTCAAATAACCACTTCACCCCCAATGTTTTATGACCGCTTGTTAGCCACAGTAATTACTTTCCATTTATTTCGTCAAGAATTTCTTGAATATCATCCTGACATTGTCCGCAAACAGTACCTGCTGTTGTTTCTTCACCAACTTCTTCTACAGTTTTTAAGACTTTTTCCTTTATGGCTTTTACAATTGCACTTTTATAAATTTCATTACAATTGCATATTAGAATATCGTTTTCCATAATCGTTTGGTTTAAGCAAGTTCAAAAATTTTCATGTCTTCTTCTACTGTTTTGATTGTTTGTACACCAAAACTTTCTTGTACCGCTTTTAAAAGATTCGGCGTTAGGAATCCTGGCAAAGTCGGCCCAACATGAGTGTTTTTAATGCCAAGATATAATAAAGCAAGATGTACGATAATTGCCTTTTGCTCGTACCAAGCAATATTGAACACTATCGGAAGTTTGTTTATATCGTCTAATTTTAGAACTTCTTTTAGTTTCAATGCAACAAATGCCCAAGAATAACTATCGTTACATTGTCCTGCATCTAATACCCTTGGAATGCCACCAATATCGCCTAATTTTAATTTGTTATAGCGATATTTTGCACAACCTGAAGTAAGAATTACGGTATCTTTTGGTAGTTGCTTTGCAAATTCGGTGTAATATTCACGAGTTTTTTGTCGTGCATCGCAACCTGACATTACAACTAGTTTTTTGATTGCTCCAGAATTTACAGCATCAAGGACTTTGTCAGCAAGTGCAAGAACTTGATTGTGTGCAAAACCGATTGTAATTTCGCCTGTTTCTATTTCGGTGGGAGGTGGACAAGTTTTGGCTAATTCAATAATTTCTGAAAAGTCTTTGTGTCCGTTTGGAAGTTTCTTTTCGATTCTTTTCCATTCAGGCATTCCTGTTGCTCCGGTTGTGAAAACTCTGTTGTTGTATGTAGTTGCTTTTCGTGGTGGAACTAAACAGTTGGTTGTAAATAAAATTGGCCCATTAAAAGTTTCAAATTCTTCTAACTGACGATGCCATGCATTACCATAATTACCAACTAAATGCTTGTATTTCTTTAAATTTGGATATGCATTTGCTGGCAACATTTCGGAATGTGTGTAAATATCAACTCCTTTGCCTTCGGTTTGAATTAACAATTGCTCCAAATCTTTAAGGTCGTGTCCGCTGATTAAAATACCAGGATTTTTACCAACTCCAATTTTTACATTAGTAATTTCTGGGTTTCCGAATGTTTCGGTGTTTGCTTTGTCTAACAATGCCATAACTTTCACACCGTACTCGCCTGTTTTTACAACCCAATTAAAAGCATCTCCCAATTCAATTGGTTTGGTTATCATAACCAAGCTTTCTTCCATAAAATTGTAAATTTCCTGCTCTTCAAAACCCAAATTAAAGGCATGTTCAGCATAAGCCGCCATTCCTTTTATTCCAAACAAAACATATTGTTTCAGTCCGCGAATGTCTTCGTTGGAATCGTAAGTTAATGTACCGACTTCTTTTGCTTTTGCATTAAAGTCTTCATCGGTTTTTCCGCTCCAATTGATTGACGGATGATTCTCTGCAATTTTAACTTTGCTTTTTAATTCATCACGATACTTAATAGCATCTTTAATTGCCTGAATGATTGATTTATCATCAAAATTTGCATTGGTGATAGTCATAAACAAACAATTGGTAATGTGTTTACTCTCGGCATTTGTGTCTATTCCTTGTTTTCGGGCTTCAATTGTCAAATACGAAAGTCCTTGACAAGAAAACATTAACAAATCCTGAATGTTAGAAGTTTCTTCGGTTTTTCCGCAAACTCCTTTAATTGTGCAGCCTGTATTCTTGGCTGTCTCTTGGCATTGATTACAAAACATAATTTGATTTTTTAAGTTATTAAAAAGTTACAGTTTTATCAGACCAAAGCACCATATTCAAACAATCATTCATTGTTGATATTGGGCAACTTGTATTATCGTCTAATTGTCTTGATTTAAGGCATGTTCCGCAAGCCAATAGCTCTCCGCCTTCTTTGATGAAACTATTTAATTGTTCATCAACATTGTATTTCTCATGTGTCAAACCCTCACATTCAACAGCTTCTCCCATTAAAAATACTTTAACTTCATGTCCTTGTTTTTTTGCTGTAACAGCAAACCGAAAAGCGTTCCACGCTTTTTCGTACTCTTTTGTTTCTAAAATTATTCCAATTTTCATAAGTATTTATTTGAGTTTACAATAATTTGGTTTGTGTTGTGGGCTTAGGCGATTTTACAACTAAAATTCTTGCTTTTGATGTTGATGAATTCGACAAGCAATGTACAATATCTTTTGGACTTTCGACCAAATTGTCTTTTTCAATTGTCATTGTTTCGTCGCCAACCCGAACATCAACTGCACCCTCTAGAATGTAAAAAAATACATCAACTGGGGTAATATGAGGTTTAAGCGTTTCGCCTGATTGTAGTGTTATGTGCATTGCTTGTGCGTTGTCATAATCGTAAAGTTTTCTTACATCTACTTTGTGAGGTGTCTCAACTTTTTGGGTCTCTCTTACATTTATTATTTTCATATTATCTATCGTTTAGGTTTCTTTTTATTGTGGCTAACTCGTTTACAAAAACACCCAAACCCGCAAAAGCCAGAAACACAAACTCATATATCCGTGTGTTAAACATTTGTAATTAATTGTAAGCATTTATAAACGAGTTAGTGCGTTTTCTCTCGCAATATAACATAAATTTTGCAATTTCTAAGAGACTTTTAAGGATTTTTGCTTTAAAAGTAGCATTTGTACTGTCTTTTTAATCTTTCGGAAATAGTTCAGTGTAAAAACAAACATTAACGAATTATAGAAATATTTAATAAAATATACCTACCCCTATCTCACGCAAAGTACATAGAAAAACTAGAACATTTTACTTGATTTGAGATGTAGTTCAACCGGGAATACTCGCTGGGTTCCGAATACTTTCGGAATGCAGACCGCTCATATTCCTGTATATTAGGGGGCGTAAATCATTCATTCTTTATTAAATTAATCGTTCCCGTTACAAATCCTTTTTTATCACCTTCTGATGATATTAATAAGTCACCATTTTCGTAAAATGACATTCCTTCTGGTTTATAATATATCTCAGCGGACAAAGGAATTATATTTATTAATTGTTTGTCTTTATATATTGCAATAAATCTGTCAGAAGCAGAAAGAATATACATTTCATTAGTAATTGGATGAATTGCAATTGATGAAGGATTAAAAAGGATTTTTGTAATTCCTATTTCAGGATAATTTTTAGTCAGAAAATTAGATAAATCATCAATATTTATCTCCAAATAAGGCTCAATGTTATCTAATTTGTTTGCTTTAACTCTATAAATCATTCGTTTCGAATCTATATGATTAACTAATGCATCTTTACAAGCAATATAGATATATCCATCTCTAAAGCAAATTCCTTCAATATTTAACGAATTTATCTGAAGCATTGTCTGTGATATTTTAGTTTTATTTTTAAAATCATACACAAATAAATTTCCATCACTTCTCAGAACATAAACAATGTTTTTATTAATGGCTAAATCTTCAAAATCGCCAATATCAGTAAATCGGTAAGAATTAGAAATTTCCTGTTTTTTCAAATCATATGCGAAAATGGAACCGATTTCATCTTGAATGCAGTAAATAATATTTTCAGAACTTAATGCTATACCCGAAACTTCTTTCAATAAATCGGGCATCTCATACACGCTATCGGGTTTATGGAATTTATATTTTGCGGATTTATACATGGTATTCCTTTCAACAGCATTAAAATCGAGCGTTGAAGAAATATCTATTGGTTTTATTTTAAACCACTTTCCGTCGTTTGTAAAATACAAATTCTGCTCAATTCCGTCTTTTAATATTTCAACTTTCAGAAAAGTAGTGTCATTAGTTTTTACTTGTGAAACCTCGTCAAGTGTCCAGCCTTGATATTTTTTTTCAAGTTTGCGATTAATTTTGTCTAAAGGGATTTCATTAAGGTTTACAGAGTGTTCACTAAACAACAATGTATTATTTCTTATACCTATTTCATAGCGTTTACCATCGCATAAGTATTCAACTTCAATATATCCGTCTGTAGTTGATTCGACTTCAATTATATCAGGTTTTGAACACTGCTCATATACTATTTTCAAATAGTCTTTTGAGTCTGTTTCAAATTGTTTTTTTTCGTTTGTCTGTGCGTGACATGATGTCAATTGTAGACTTGCTAAAATAAATATTAATCGTTTCATTGTCGTTTTCTTTTTATGCCCCCTAACGGTTACGTATATGAAACGTTTGGCATTTCGAAGCACTTTCTTGTCAAGTTACAAGTACTTTTGATACGAGCTGAAACGCTCGATAACCCACTGACTGCCAAATGTTTTATATACGATGTTATGGGCTGGGCATTATTCATTTTTCAATCCTTCTGTTTTAATTTTTTCAATCACTCGTTTTAAGATGTCCAAATAATTTTCAATCTCTAAAGTAGTTATATTTCTGTTAATCACCCATTTTAAATTCGATTTTGCTTGTTCAAACTTCCCAAATCTTTCTAATTCCGATTTGTAGAAGTCAATCACGCTATCCGCATTGTTAATCTTTTTATTTATCTCCTCAAATCCAGTGTAAAGACTTTGTTTATAAACTGAATTTGGTGGATAACCAAAAACTAAACCTACAAATCCATTGTCAAAAGTGTGGTTCAATGAAAATCCTTTTGAACCCCAACGGAATATAAGTTTCTCTTGTTCAGCAAACTTAAACAAAGACTCAAATAGTAATTTGCCATTATTGTCTAAAGTTGTAACAAATTTATCTTTATCGGTTTTGGGAAGTTGGGCTGCTGAACTGATTTTTGTCCTTAGAAATTCCTCGTCACCAACAACAAAATCGCTCGAAATCATTTTATTGTCAGCGTTGTTGACAAAGTATTTAAATTCTACACAATAAATATCAAGTCCCTTTTTCCTCAAGTAAATTGCAGTCTGTTTAATCTCAGTTGTAATGTTTGAAGCAACAATTACTAATTTTGAACTTTTATTCCAGGAAACTTTATCATCTATTTCGGACTTGTAATATTCTTGATGATAATCTTCTAAACTTGCATCTTCGCCCGAATAATCCTGATATATTTCATTCAGCTGGTCATAATCCAAGTTGTCTATGAACGAAGCATATTCAATTAGTTGAGCAAGTGTTTCTCGTGGTGTTTTTCCTCTTTTTAATTCAATCACAACTGTGTTTCCAAACTGGTCAACTCCAAGCAAATCAATGAATGTGTTCAAATTTGTCGTTACTTGTCTGCCGATTATTAAAATCTTGGAATTGTCAAAGAAATATTCAGGATTATTTTCAAGAAGAATTTCTAAATCAATTTCTTTGTTTTCTTCTTTAAATTCCTGTTCCTTGAATTGAACAAATTTTCCGTTTTTATCTATCGTAAATAGTTTCATATCATAATGCTATCTTGAATGCGTGCGTTTTTCTTGTCTTGCCCATAACTCGTTTACAAAAACACCCAAACCCGCAAAAGCCAGAAACACAAGCTCATATATCCGTGTGTTAAACATTTGTAATTAATTGTAAGCATTTATAAACGAGTTAGTGTATTTTTTTGCAATATAACATAAATTTTGCAATATATAACAGGTTTTTATGGTATTTTGCTTTTTAGATTTAAAAGTAAGCATTGGTCGATAAATGTTTTGTTTTGTGAAGTAACTACAATTGCTATAACCAAATACACCTTGTATGTTTTACTAAATCTTAGAGATGATATAATCTTTACTCATAGTAGAAAGCATGGTATTCATTTATTTTGCAAAAGAAATATTAATATGATCAAGTCCGAAAAAAATATTGAACATTTACTAATTGACAAACAGTTTTATTATCTTTAAAAAAAAATCAAAATAATGGAAAACATAGTTTCTAAACAACGGGATTTTTTCAAATCAGACAAAACAAAAGACTGTAATTTTAGAATACAACAGCTGAAAGCATTAAAAAAGGTTTTAAAATCAAATGAAAGCTTACTTACCGAAGCTATTTACAAAGACTTTAAAAAATCAGAATTTGATTGCTACACTACCGAACTGGCACTATTATATTCTGACATCAACGAAGCATGTAAAAAATTAAAATCATGGTCAAAAATTAAAAGAGTAAGTACAAACTTGATTAATTTTCCTGCGAAAAGCAGAATAATACCTGAACCTTACGGAGTGTCGCTAATAATTGGAGCATGGAATTATCCATATCAACTTTCGTTTGCTCCGGCAATAGCAGCAATAGCAGCAGGCAATACTGTAATTCTAAAGCCAAGCGAAATCCCTGTAAATTCAAGCAAAGCGATAAAAAAAATTGTAAACGACAATTTTAAGTCTAATTTTTTTCATGTAATCGAAGGTGGAGTACAAACAACTCAGCAGCTTTTAGGATTAAATTTCGATAAGATATTCTTTACAGGAAGTCCGAAAGTTGGAAAAATCATTTATCAGGCAGCAGCTCAACACCTTACTCCCGTAACACTTGAATTAGGTGGCAAATCTCCTGCAATTGTTTGCGAGAACTCTAATATTGAGGTAAGTGCTAAAAGAATAGTTTGGGGCAAATTCCTTAATGCAGGACAAACCTGTATAGCTCCTGATTATTTATTAGTACACAAAAACATTAAGGACAAATTGATTAGTGCTATTATTAGTGAGATTGAGAGATGTAATTATAGTTTCGCAAACAAAAATTACGTTCAAATTATTAACGAAGCAAATATGCATCGTCTTGTTGCATTACTAGATAAAAATAAGATCATCTACGGAGGAGATTATGATATTTATGAACGATACTTTGCTCCAACTCTTATGTCGGATATAACATTCGATGATAAAGTTATGCAAGATGAAATTTTTGGTCCTATTTTACCAATTATAGAATTTGAGAAAATAGAAGAAATATCCACAAAGCTTAAAAATTTACCCAAACCACTTGCAAGTTACTTATTTACCGGAAACAAAAAGCAAGCACACAGATTATTTAATGAATTGTCTTTTGGCGGTGGTGCAGTTAACGATACAATAATGCATATTACAAATAGCAAATTACCTTTTGGAGGAGTTGGCAACAGCGGTATTGGCTCATATCATGGCAAGTCAGGGTTTAATGAATTTACTCATTACAAAAGCATTTTAAAAAAATCAACTTGTTTTGAACCGAATTTGAAATATTCACCATACAATGAAAAAAAATTAAAACTAGCCCGAAGAATAATGGGTTAAACTTATAGTGAATCATCAATTTCAGGATTATCAGCAGGCTTAATAATTACTTTTTCATTTTTACGATATTCTTTTGGTAAATCCTGATTTTTAATACGTGGTAAAAAAATTGTAACAAAAATAAAAAGTCCAAACACCATTACAACTACACCGCTAATTTTATTAACATAAAGCAAACGTCGGAGTTTAAACTTTTTACGAAATACACTTACTAAAGTACTTAATGTAAACCACCAAATTATTGCCCCTGAAATTACTCCAAAAATCAATACAAATACAGAAATTAGAGACGCATTACCAGCTAACAATCCAAAACCGGCAAAAACAATCCCAAAAACAAACAATCCAACAGGGTTTGAAATTGTTAAAGCAAAAGAAGTAAGAAAATCCCCCCATAGCCCCCTACCCTTTGTTCTCATTTGTTTACGTAGCTGTTTTGCAGGGTTAGTCGTAAATAATTTATATCCAAAATAAAAAACTAAGATTCCGCCTAAAACTTTAACAAAACTCTGGTATTCAACAACAAAATCGATAATAAAAGAGACTCCAAAACCTGCGATCACAGCATAAAAAGCATCTGCAAGAGCGGCTCCGGTTCCAGTAACAAAACCACTAATACGTCCCTTGTTAAGAGTTTTATTTACACACAAAACTCCAACCGGTCCCATTGGGATACTGGCAGAAATACCTATAATTATACCTTTCCAAAACAGGTCAATAAACATAGTTATAAATTTGCCCGAAAATACATAAAGTTTTTTTTGATTAATACTAAATAATCTAAAATATGTACTTTAGCACAAAATATGTTTTATGAACTTATCATTTGATGATTTAAAAAACTTTCTGGAGGAAAAAACTGATTTATATAATCGTCAGGATTTTATAAAAGACGACCCTATACAAATTCCACATTCGTTTAGCTTAAAACAAGACATTGAGATATCAGGATTATTAGCTGCTACTCTTGCCTGGGGTAAAAGAATAATAATAATCAACAGTTCTCGTAAACTCATGCAATTAATGGACAATCAGCCATACGATTTTGTCATGAATCACAGCTATAATGACTTAAAGGTTTTCAAAAACTTTAAACATCGAACATATAATTCAAACGATGTAATATTTTTTATTAAAGGCTTAAAATCTATATATCACGAATATAATAGTCTTGAAAATGCTTTTGCAGGAAATGAACCTTATGTTGGGATAATCAATTTTAGAACAAAAATGATGCAAACAGCACATGAATATCGTTCTGAAAAACACATAAGCAATCCGGCTAAGGGCTCTGCTGCAAAAAGACTAAACATGTTTCTAAGGTGGATGGTTCGTAAAGATAAATCTAATGTTGATTTTGGTATTTGGAATAACTATAAACCCTCCCAACTATACATACCACTCGATGTACATAGTGGAAGAGTTGCCAGAGAGTTAGGATTGTTGAAAAGAAAACAAAACGACAAGAAAGCCGTAGAAGAATTAACTGCCAAACTACGAGTTTTTGATAGCAATGATCCCATAAAATATGATTATGCTTTGTTTGGTTTAGGAGTATTTGAGAACTTTTAATATGGGAAAGCAAGAGTTCATTTTTAAGCAATTTAAGATAAATCAAGACAAATGTGCCATGAAAATTGGTACAGATAGTGTGTTATTAGGAGCATGGGCGAATATCCCATCTAAAGGCAATTTTCTTGATATTGGAACAGGTACGGGTGTTTTAGCATTAATGATGGCACAAAGAAGTGAAGCAAGAATTAAAGCAGTAGAAATTGATAAAAATGCATCTGATCAAGCTTACATAAACTTTAAACAAAGTAAATGGAGTTCAAAATTATCAGTAATAAATGCAGATATTGAAAACTTTAATCCTGACATTAAATTTGATTATATTATCTGTAACCCTCCGTTTTTCAGTAGTCCTAACTCTGATATAATAAAAAACAGACTAATTGCCAGACATGATAATGAATTAAGTTTAGAAAAACTTTTAGCTTGTGTTACAAGATTACTATCGGAATATGGTAAGTTTGGATTTATTTTACCCATTACACAAGCCGAAAACTTAATATCTAATGCAAATATTCATAGCTTGTATTGTACAAAAAAATCATTCGTAAAACCTACACCTCAAAAAGATGCTCACAGAATAATGGCTGAATTACAAAAGACAAAATCTGATTGCTCTTGCGAAACAATTATAATTGAGGAATCTGGCAGACATCAGTACTCCCAAAAATATATAGCTCTAACCAAAGAGTTTTATTTATTTATGTAACTAAACCCATCATCCAAAATATTACAAATTCAACTTATACCTATAACTTCCGTAATTATTGTTATTTGTAATTTGATATTTGGTTTTTGCTATTTGTTATTTGGATTTTGTTATTTGATATTTGTTATTTGTAATTTAAAACTTAAGATGCTTAACCGAACGACCTTCATTCTTAATTAGTTTTAAACTATTTATCCCAATTTTCAGGTGATCTTCCACAAAGTTTTGAGTTACACGAGTGTCACTCTCTTCGGTTTTAATTCCGGTACCAATCATTGGCTGGTCCGATACAAGCAGAAGTGCACCCGATGGAATTTCGTTTGCAAAGCCAAGAATAAACACAGTAGCAGTTTCCATATCAATAGCCATTGCTCGGGTTTTATGTAAATACTTTTTAAAACGTTCATCGTATTCCCAAACTCTTTTATTTGTAGTAAAAACAGTTCCGGTATAATAATCACGACCATAGTCCCTTATAGAAGTAGAAACGGCACGTTGAAGCATAAAGGCAGGCAAAGCAGGTACTTCGGGTGGCAAATAATCATCACTAGTCCCTTCGCTACGTATGGCAGCAATTGGCAATATAAGATCTCCTAATTCATTTTTCTTCTTCAAACCACCACATTTACCCAAAAAAAGTAATGCTTTAGGACTAATTGCACTTAATAAGTCAATTATAGTAGCAGCATTAGGGCTACCCATACCAAAATTAATTATTGTTATATCATCAGAAGTAGCGTTTGGCATATTACGGTCCATACCAATCACAGGGACATTATGCCATTTCGCAAAAAGGTCAACATAAAACTGAAAATTTGTTAATAGAATATATTCTCCAAACTCATTAAGCTTTTTGCCTGTATATCTAGGTAACCAATTTTCTACTATTTCTTGCTTTGTTTTCATAATTGATATTTTTTAATAATTTTAAAACTCAATACCTTTTCTTGCAACAACACCATTATTATAATAATGTTTAATTTCTTTCATTTCTGTTACTAAATCAGCTATATCGTACAATTCTTTTGGAGCATATCTACCCGTAAGTACAATTTCACATTTTTTGTTTCTCATATCTAATGTTTCGAGAAGTTCGTTTATGGTAAACAAGTTATAATATATCGCTATACAAACTTCATCGAGGATATATATATCATAATTGTTACTTATTAAGGCTTCGGCAGTTTTTTGGAGTCCATTTCTTGCAGCATCAATATCTTCTTTTGCAGGCTCTCTGTTTATAAAACAATCTCTTCCAAACTGATGCAATTCAATTTCGGGTATCCTATTATTAATAATATCTAATTCACCATAATGCATACCTTTTACAAATTGGGCTATATAAACCTTTCGTTTATGTCCAGTAGCACGTAGAGCAAGTCCAAGAGCTGCAGATGTTTTACCTTTTCCGTTACCGGTATATAAGTGTATTTTACCTTTTTCCATATTATAACAGCTATTTTTTAAAAAAACACTTAATCATGCAACAATATTATTCTTTAAAAAGTGAATCAACGAATTCTCTTCTGTTAAAAATTTGCAAATCGTCTATTCCCTCTCCTATTCCTATATATTTTACAGGAATTTTAAATTGGTCGGAAACGCCAATTACAACTCCACCTTTGGCAGTACCATCAAGTTTAGTTACAGCAAGAGCATTTACTTCTGTGGCTTTAGTAAATTGTTTTGCTTGTTCAAAAGCATTTTGCCCTGTACTTCCATCAAGGATAAGAAGGATTTCGTGAGGTGCATCAGGGATAAGTTTTTGCATAACCCGCTTAAGCTTTGCAAGTTCATTCATCAAATTAATTTTATTATGCAACCTACCGGCAGTATCAATAATTACTACATCTGCATTATTATTTTTTGCTTTACTTAAGGTGTCATAAGCCACTGATGCAGGGTCGCTGCCCATACTTTGCTTTACAATAGGAACCCCGACTCTTTCTGACCATATTTCAATTTGCTCAATAGCAGCTGCCCTAAAAGTATCGGCAGCTCCAATATAAACAGATTTTCCTGCATTTTTATATTTATAAGCAAGCTTTCCTATTGTCGTTGTTTTGCCAACACCGTTAACACCAACTACCATAATAACATAAGGCAATTTATCTTTAGGCAAATCCCAATCATTATAATCAGGTGTTGCTTTTTCTTCAAGAAGCTCAACAATTTCTTCTCTTAATACAGTATTAAGCTCATTCGCATTTATATATCTATCTTTTGCAACACGAGCCTCAATTCTTTCAATAATTCTTAATGTAGTATCCACCCCAACATCAGATGTAATCAAGATTTCTTCCAGCTCATCAAGTACATCCTCGTCAACTTTAGATTTTCCGAAAACACTCCGATTAAGTTTTTCTAAAACCCCTTTTCTGCTTTTCGACAATCCTTGGTCAAGCTTGTCTTTTTTTTCCTTGTTAAATAATCCAAATAGAGCCATATTTTATCAGAATAGTATAAGATAGCAAATATAGTTAATTTTTACACTTTTTATAAAACAAAAAACGTCTGTATTTAAAAGTACAGACGTTTACATAATTATAAAACTTTATATTTTTATTTTTTTTCAAAAAATTCTTTAACATGATCGGCATGTACAATATCTTCTTTAAATTGATAAGCACCGGTTTTTGATGACTTTATCATTTTAATACATTTTGCATATTCTTTACCTTCGCCTGATTTTAATGTTGCAACAACTTTCTTTGCCATAACTTATATTATTTAATTTCTTTATGAACAGTTACTTTTTTTAGTATCGGATTATACTTTTTTAATTCTAACCTATCGGGAGTATTTTTTCTATTCTTTTTAGAAATATATCTGGATGTCCCGGGCATACCGCTATCTTTATGTTCGGTGCATTCTAAAATGACCTGAACTCGGTTTCCTTTACCTTTTTTTGCCATTTCCTAATTCTCCTGTATTAATAATTACTAATATAGCCTTTGCTCTTAGCAGCTTCTAAAGCCGACTTTAAGCCTTTTTTGTTTATGGTGCGAATACCTTTAGCTGATACTTTTAAAGTTAACCAACGGTCTTCTTCTTCCAAATAAAACTTTTTCGTCATCAAGTTAACTTGAAAACGTCTTTTCGTTCTGCGCTTTGAGTGAGAAACATTGTTTCCTACCATCGCTGTTTTTCCTGTAATTTGACAAGCACGTGCCATAATAATTCTCTCCGTTTAAATTTTCGGACTGCAAAAATCGTGTTTTAATTTGAAATACCAAAATTTTTAAGCATAAAATATTGAAAGATATTAATATTTTTTTGTTGATAAAATTTTCAAATACTAATTTTTCAACTAAATTTGCTTAAATATTACAATTAATTGTATTATTAACAATGAGTTAAAAATTAGTGAAATTTATCATTCTTTGAACAATAAACATTTTAATTTTCGGCATAAATTATGTTATATAAACATTCGCTATCAGATAAGTGGTTAATTACTTTTTTTTGCTGAATGTATTTAATAACTAATAAAATGATATGCTTTATCTTTTAAAACAAAATAAACTTTTGATATGTTTGTAATTATAAATTAAATATTTAATCCTATGAAAACTAGAGTATTAACAAGCATTCTGATTTTTAGTATGCTAATGATTTTGTTCACTGCGTGCCCATATTCATCTTCTGTTCCACTTAGTAATCCAGATGTAGAAGTTGATCCTAGCCTTTACGGTAAATGGTTAAAAGAAGACCCGTACAGCGACTTCCCTAAATATTATGTTTTTGATAAAATTGATGGGAAAAAGTTTAAGGTAGAACAATATGAATTCAACACAACCGACAGTATTTATTCTGTATCGGGAACTTACGTTTGTCATTTTACGCAAATTGGGGATATAACTTTTGCAAACATGCATCAAGATGGGATGTATTATTTTTATAAAATTGAGTTTCCTAGTGCCGAAGAGTTTTTACTCTACGAAGTAACAGATAATATTGATGAAGTCTTTAATAACTCAAAAGAAATCTATGATTTTTTCAAAAACCATAAGGACTTGAGTTTCTTTTACAATAAGGAAGAAGAAAAATATATTTATACGCCTGAAGAATAGCGTATAAATATATTTTTCAAAAGAGATTTGGTTTTACCAATTTAAAATTTGAGCAAAAATTAGAGGTGCTACTATAGTTGCATCAGATTCTATAATATACTTTGGTGTAGATGCATCAAGTTTTCCCCAAGTAATTTTCTCGTTAGGTACAGCTCCTGAATATGAGCCATAACTTGTAGTTGAATCGCTGATTTGGCAGAAATAAGCCCAAAACGGAATATTATCCCATTCTAAATCCTGTATCATCATTGGCACAACACAAATAGGGAAGTCTCCGGCTATGCCGCCACCAATTTGGAAAAATCCTATTCCCGCTTTGCAATTTTCACGATACCATTTAGCAAGAAAAGTCATATACTCAATACCAATTTTAAGAACCGAAACTGAGATATCGCCACGAATAACAGCAGCGGCAAACATGTTTCCTAAAGTACTATCTTCCCAACCCGGTACTATAATAGGCATATTTTTTTTAGCAGCTGCATACAACCATGAGTTTTTAATATCAATCTGAAAATCATCATCCAACTCACCCGAAAGAAGTAATCTATACAAATATTCGTGCGGAAAATATCTCTCACCTTTTTCTTGAGCATCTTTCCATAATCTCAACAGTTTTTTTTCAATTTTTCTAAATGCTTCATCTTCGGGAATACAGGTATCGGTAACCCTGTTCATACCTTTATTATATAAAGCCTGTTCATCTTCGGGAGACAAATCTCTGTAGTTGGGCACTCTAACATAAGAATTATGAGCCACAAGGTTAAAAACATCTTCTTCAAGATTGGCACCGGTTGTACTAATTATATGAACCTTGTTTTGCCTAATCATTTCGGCAAGAGATTTTCCAAGCTCTGCCGAGCTCATAGCACCTGCTAGAGTTATCATCATTTTACCATCTTTATTAATCAAAGATTTATACGCTTCGGCAGCATCTACTACCACAGCAGCATTAAAATGTAAAAAATGCTTTTTTACAAATTCTGAAATTGGTGAACTCATAATTTTATTTTTTATTAAATATCATACTTAAAAAACGATAATATAATTTTGCTGAAAAGAATTCAGAAATGTTTTCTCCTTCGATTGGTGAAAGCTCAGTGATATCAAAACCTACAATATTACACTGTTTTGCTAGATTTACAAGCAATTCGTTTACTTGATACCAATACAATCCACCTGGTTCGGGAGTACCGGTTCCAGGTAGTACTGAAGGATCGAAAGCATCTAAGTCGATAGTTACATATACATTTTGCGTACACATTTTCATTAGTTTTGGGATCCAATCAGTAGTATCATGAATTTTATGAGCCCAAAAAACTTTATCCCTATTCAAATAAGGCAACTCTATTGAATCCATACTACGAATTCCAACTTGTATAAGATTAGTATATTTTGAGGCTTCGTGCAAAGCACATGCGTGATTACAAGCACTTCCATCGTATTCGGGTCGTAAATCACTATGGGCATCTAACTGCACTACGCTTAGATTCGTATATTGGTTCCGCATCGCTCTAATTGCACCTATACTTACAGAATGCTCGCCTCCTATCATTGTAAATAATCTACCTGTTTCCACTATTTCACATGTCTTACTATATACAGCCTCAACCATTTCTTCAGGCGACTTAAAACCGGAAAGCTTATCTTCGATATAAATACCTTTCCGATACACTTCTGAATTTGTTTCAATATCGTACAATTCCATATTTTCGGAAGCTACAAAAAATGCTTCGGGTCCTTTATCAGCTCCCTTGCCCCATGTGCTTGTTCCATCGTATGCGACAGGCAATATACTAATTTTTGCAGATTCTTGCATTGCAAATTCTGCCGGAATACCTCCAAATGTTTTCATACTGTAAAATTAGTAATTATAACCTAATGTTTTTAACATAGATTTATAACTTTGTTCTTTACTAAACAATCTGGTAGAAATTTTTCCTTCTTCGTCTCTGTTTATAATTATATGTTTTGGTGCCGGAGTTAAACAGTGTTGAATACCCCCAAAGCCACCAATAGACTCCTGATATGCACCCACATTAAAGAAACCGATATATAATACATTATTTGGATCATATTTGGGTAAATATATTGCATTTACATGCTGCTCCGAATTATAATAATCATCGCTATCGCATGTAACTCCACCAAGAAACACTCTTTCGTATTCGCATTCCCATCGATTAATTGGTAACATCAAAAAACGCTTGCTTGTTGCCCACGTGTCGGGTAATGTTGTAATAAAAGAACTATCTATCATGTTCCACTTTTCTTTATCGTTTTGCCTTTTCTGATGAGCAACAGAATAAATTGCTCCTCCACTTTCTCCTACAGTAAAAGTCCCAAATTCCGTATAAATATCAGGTTCAGGAACTCCATTTGATACACATGCATTTTTAACTTGATTAATTATCTCCTCTGCCATATAATCATAATCGTACTCGTAACTAAGATTGTTCTTAATTGGAAAACCTCCTCCAATATTTAAACTATCTAGACTTGGACAGATTTTTTTTAACTCACAATACACATTCATACACTTATTCAACTCACTCCAATAATACGCCGTATCTTTAATTCCTGTATTAATAAAAAAATGCAACATTTTTAAGTTAACTCGCTTATTATTCTGAATATGACTTTTATAATATGATACTAAATCCTGATATCCTATACCTAATCGACTTGTATAAAACTCAAACTTCGGTTCCTCTTCAGAAGCAATACGTATCCCAACATTCAAGTTTTTGTCTGTTGCACCTAATAGCTGATCTAACTCTACTGTATTATCTAAAACAGGTATTACGTAATCATACCCATCATTAATGAGTTCTCCAATATTTTCGATATACTCAGGCAATTTAAACCCATTACACACCACATGAAGTGTTTTATCTACAACCCCTTCATCTTCCATGGATCTAATAATATTAATATCGAATGCACTACTTGTTTCAATATGAACATTATTTTTCAACACTTCCTCCATTACAAAAGAGAAGTGCGAACTTTTTGTACAATAACATTGAAAATACTTGCCACCATAATTAGCTTTAGCCATAGCAACATTAAACCACATGCGGGCTTTTTCAATACTTTCTGAGATGATTGGCAAATATGTAAACTTTAAAGGTGTTCCATATTGCTTCACAATATCCATAAGAGGTATTTCATGAAAATATAACTCATCATCCTCAACATAAAACTCTTCTTGAGGAAAATCAAATGACTGTTCAATTAAGTCAATATACCTTATTTTCATATTTTTAATGTTTTTACATTTATTATTTTTGACAAATGTAAACTATTTACTCTAATTATATATCCATCAATTAACTTTTTTTTCTTTTCAAATATATCACTAACAAACAATACATTATAGCTAATAAAGTAAACTTTATGAATAATGTATCGCATTTAAAAACAAAATATAGGACATTTTAGAGTCCATTTATGAACATATTTAATTAAATTGAACACACTTACATGTTATTAACCCGCATTATTCATCGCATTATTCTTGGCTGGCTCGTAACAAGTTGTTAGTCAGTGGATTGGCACGGTGCTTATGGTTTTATTATTAGCCAAATTTTGAGAAAGCTTACAATTATCTTTGTGCATCTGCTTCGTTGCAAAACTCTTGAAATATAAGGATATATCTGCAAGTTTCGACGCCTACCAGCTACACAAAGCTAATCGTATGGATAATGCGGGTTAATATGATTGTTGCATTTATCACTAACTTGCAAAAAGTAAATATTAAAGTCTCCTAAAGTTTTTAGTAAACACAACTCATTACATTCAGAATAATCAGGTTGAAGCAGATTTTGTTAATTGTAATGCAAAATAATATTGTTAAGAAAAAGGCTTAGTTAATAATATTATTGTTGCTGGATAATAAGCACTTCCAGCAGATACAATCTTGCGACAGTAGTGAGCTGAAGCAAGGACGAGTTTTGGGGGGCGAGATTATGATAGACTAACTCATGAACTTGATATCTATACTTTTCGATAAAAATAAGAAATAGTTTTATTCATTCATTTCAACTCTATAATTTTAAAATCATTTTTTGTCTTAACATAAGTCCTTATAATTTGCTGAACATCCTTATTATCTGAATAAGAATTAATGGAATCAATAACTAAATCTATATTATTTAATACAGATTTTTCAAAATAACCAAATCCGACATATTTGCCGTTTTTAATTAGCACTGTTGCTAACTCATCTTCGCATTTTCCACTTAGCACAATCAACATATCATCTTGATCGTATGAATAAGTTGACAAAAGTTTTTTGGCACGTACATTATACGAAACACTATTTTCTAATCCGATGCAAGCTCCTTTGCACTCTCCGATACCATGATAAAAGCATGCACCTGCTGTTTCGTATAACCCACACAGTTTTTCACATAATTCAAGCTCTTTGCACCAATAAGCTAAATGTTCAAAGCCCGTTTTTTTACTTGAATAAGAAGTTAAAGGCAAATCAGTATTAGTGGAATTTTTATCAATTTTAAATCTTAAATAATTATGTTCGTCATAATAGTAATATAATCCGTATTGATGAATTGTTCGTCTTTGAGCTCTATTATAACACGGTTTATTTTTTTTAATCTCTTCTGACTCCAACAATAATGCAATCAATTCATTACCGGTTATTTCGTAACCAATTTGGACAATTTCTGATTTCATTCTTAAAGCTCTTTGTGTTTTATCATTGTTGAAATGAGAATAAACTCTTTTTCTAATATTCTTACTTTTGCCAATGTAAATTAAATTATCATCTGAATCATAAAAGTAATATACCCCACACTTTTGAGGTAAGTTTTTCACTTTTTCAATATCGAGAATCGGATTTAATCCTTTTAAAGAAAATCCTGAAATAAATTTTCCTTCAAAACTACTTTTATCTTTTTCTAATAATAAATGGAAAAGTTCTGTTGTAGCAGCCACATCACCTTCAGCTCTATGCCTATTATTAATTTGAATTCCAATATTATTACATAGATTACCAAGGCTATACGACTTATATCCCGGAATAAGTTTTCTACTAAGCTTAACGGTACATAGAGTTTCACGCTTATACCTGTAACCCAATCTTTCAAATTCCCGTTTCACAAAGCTATAATCAAAGCTTGCATTATGAGCTACAAACACAGTGTCTTCTGTAATTTCTACTATTTTACGAGCTACTTCGTAAAACTTGGGAGCTCCTTGCACCATTTGATTGGTTATACCGGTAAGTGCAGTAATTTGGTATGGAATTAAACATTCGGGGTCTATTAAACTTACGAACTTATCTACAATATTAGTTCCGTTGGTAATATAAATTGCAATTTCAGTAATTTTATCAGTTCTTGCACTACCACCGGTAGTTTCTATGTCAATAATTGAATACAGAGACATTTATTAATTTCTGCGTTTTTTATTACTATGTTTTACCAATTCAATGTTTAAATAAGGAGGTTTTCTCATAAAGATTGCTAAAACAGCTCCAGCGGCTCCTCCTGCTATACCTCCACTCACACCCGGCAAACCAACAGAAACCATTACAGCATGTAATATCATTAATACGGCAATTATAATAAGTGCTAACAAAAATATTTTTCGCCAATTGTAAATCAACTTAACCTCTGCATTACAATATACACAATAGCGATTTGGCAATCCCTTACGCTTAATAAATACTCTTTTAAGCAAGTTTCCAGTACTGTTACAATTAGGACATTTCATAATACAAAGATACTAATGAAAAACTCATGTTAAACGCTTTTTAAAATAATTTTTCATTACTAGTACTTGTTGCTAATAAATGCCCAAGGTTCTGGACAAGCCATATTTATACTTTTATCGAAAGGGGTAATATTTATATTACTGTTTTTAGGTACTCCAAGTTTCGATTTATTTTCATTTATTTCACTTTTTATAATATTATCAATTTCATCATTTAGAATATTAAGGTCAATAACTGAATACAAAAATTATTCTTTAATAATAATTTCCTCAATTCTTATGAAAGACAACTTGGAGCTTAAAATAGTTGTATAGAGTTAAAGTTAATAATTTATTTGAAATTATGTACTTACAATGAACGTTATCAAAGCCGATACATGCATCGGTCAATATACCAAAGATACAAAAAATAAGCTTTACATTTGTGTTTATATGAAAATATATTTGCTATATAGCTTTAATTTTTACTGCTAGTCTAAATAAGCAGTGGATAATTATTACTTTCCGATACAAAACCGACTAAAAATAGCTCCCAATATTTCATCTGTAGAAATTGCACCTGTAACTTCACCCAAATAATGCAGAGCCTCTCTAATATCCTGTGCAACAAAATCGCTACTAATATTTGAAGATATTCCTATACGAGCCCTTTCGAGTGCCTCAACTGCTTTTTTAAATGCCTGATAATGTCGCATATTGGTTAATACTAATTCTTGATTATATCCGGGCATTTCTTTAATTACATTTATAAGTTCTTGATTTAGTATATCAAGCCCCTCTCCTGTTTTCACTGAAATCGCAATCTGTTTCCCGAACAAATTCGGCACATCTCTCTTATATATATCAGACTTGTTCAAGAGCAAAATTAATTGCTGTTCATCCTCCATTATCGAAGCTTTAATCTTTTCTAAAATCTTCTCGTTTTCTAAAACATCATCATTAATATCTAAAACCAGCAGAATAATGGCAGCTTTACTAATTCTTTGATGTGTACGTTCTATACCAAGACTCTCAACTACATCTGGGGTATCTCTTATTCCTGCTGTATCAATAAATCTGAAGGTATATCCCGAAATATTGATTTTATCTTCTATAGTATCTCTGGTAGTGCCTGGTATTTCACTTACAATAGCTTTATCTTCGTTAAGCAAATAATTCAACAAAGAAGATTTTCCGGTGTTTGGAGGTCCGGCAATTGCTACAGGAATTCCTTCTTTAACAGCATTTCCGTATTTAAAACTGTTAGTAAGTAACTTTATTCTTGTAAGAATTTTGTTTAACAATTCCAGCAATTCTTTTCGGTCGGCAAACTCAACATCTTCTTCACCAAAATCGAGTTCCAGTTCAATCAGACTTGCAAAATTAACTAAATGCTCTCTAAGAGTATTAATTTCGGTGCTGATATTTCCTTTAAGTTGCTTAATAGCAAGTTGATGCCCTACCTTACTTTCTGAGGCAATAAGATCAGCAATTGCTTCACTTTGGCTTAAATCAATTTTAGAGTTAAGAAAAGCTCTTTTAGTAAATTCACCTGCCTCAGCAAGTCTGGCACCATTGTTTATTAACAATTCTATCAATGATTGCTGAACATATACCGAACCGTGTGTAGATATCTCTACAACATCTTCGCCGGTGTAGCTTGCCGGAGCCTTAAAGTAAGTTACTACAACCTGGTCCAGGAGTGAATCATTGTGAAATAAATTTGCAAAATGAGCTTTTCTCGGTTTTAAGTCTATATTATCTCCATCAAAGTTTTTGATTAAGTCTTCTACAATTCGTTTCGATTCTTTGCCACTAATCCTAACCACTGAAATACCAGACTGTCCGGGGGCAGTTGCAACAGCACATATTGTATCTTCGAGAAAATTCATTTCAATTTGTTTATATTGCAAAAGTAATAATTTAGTTGATGGTTTGTTTCAATAAGTCTGATTATAAATGCGAGTTTAGTAGTGTCAACAAAAAAGGCTTATATTTGTCAATAATTTTTTTAAAAGTATTATGAAAAAACTTAAAATTGTTGTTCTTGCAAAACAGGTTCCCGACACCAGAAATGTTGGAAAAGATGCAATGAAAGCCGATGGAACAGTAAACAGAGGTGCTTTGCCTGCAATTTTCAACCCTGAGGACATGAATGCTTTGGAACAAGCATTACAATTAAAAGATAAGTATCCGGATACCGAAATTACTATTTTAACTATGGGACCTGGACGAGCAGCTGATATTATTCGTGAAGGCTTGTACAGAGGTGTAGATAATGGAATTCTACTTACCGATAGAAAATTTGCCGGCTCAGACACTTTGGCAACTTCATACGCATTGTCCCTTGCTATTAAAAAAATAGTACCAAATCTTATTATTGCTGGCAGACAAGCAATTGACGGAGATACAGCACAAGTCGGTCCTCAAGTTGCCGAAAAATTAAATATTCCACAAATTACTTATGCCGAAAGTATTTCATATCAAAACAATAATATTATTGTAAAACGTAGATTAGATAATGGAATAGAAACAGTACAATCACCAATGCCTGTGCTTATTACCGTAGGGAGTTCTGCTACAATATGCCGTGCCAGAAATGCCAAATTATTAATGAAATTTAAGCATGCCTGTACTCAAAGCGAATTACAAGAAAAAAGTAACGATTACATAATAAAACAAAGACCTTATCTTAAAATTACCGAATGGGGTGTTGATGATGTAGATGCTGATGACAAACTATTAGGTTTAAGCGGAAGTCCTACAAAAGTTAAAAAAATTGAAAATGTTGTTTTTACGGCTAAAGAATCAAAAATAATTAATGACAACGATGCTGAAATCAATGAATTAATCATTGAACTTATTGAAAATCATACTATTGGATAAATAAACTCAATTAAAATGAATAATATTTCTGTTTTTTGTGAAATTGAAAATGGTATAGTTGCTGATGTTAGCCTCGAATTGCTCACAAAAGCATATCATCTGTCAGAAAAACTTAATTGTAAACTCGAAGCTATTGCTATAGGTAACAAACTAAATAGCATACCCAAACAAGTATTCCCATATGGAGTACATAAATTATTTCTTGTTGAAGACAGAAGGCTCGAATTCTACCAAACCTTACCTTTTACTCACATTGTTGCCGGGATCTTTAAAGAATCAAAACCGCAAATTGCTTTGATGGGTGCTAGCAATGTTGGCAGAGACTTGGGACCAAGAGTTAGCTCTAAACTTAATTCTGGTTTAACTGCTGACTGTACAGAACTTGAAATTGGAGATTTTTACGATAAAAAAAGCGATAAACAATACGATAATCTTTTATATCAAATTCGTCCGGCATTTGGTGGTAATATTATTGCAACTATTATCAATCCCGAGCATAGACCTCAGATGGCAACTGTTCGCGAAGGTGTAATGAAAAAGGAAATAATCAATAAAAACAATATTGGAGAAATTATTGAAGTAGATAGCAATAAGTATCTAAATAGCACAGATTTTGTTGTTGAAATATTGGAAAGACATGTAGAAGAACGTTCAATAAATATAAAAAACTCACAAGTAATTGTTTCAGGAGGATATGGTGTAGGTTCAAAAGAGAATTTCAAATATCTTTATGAACTTGCCTCTGTCTTGGGTGGCGAAGTTGGTGCTAGTCGTGCAGCAGTTGATGCAGGTTTTGCCGATCATGCCCGCCAAGTTGGACAAACTGGTGTAACTGTAAGACCTAAACTATATATCGCTTGTGGAATCAGCGGACAGATACAACACACAGCAGGAATGGATCAAAGTGCTATGATAATTTCAATTAATATCGACAAAGATGCACCTATCAACGAAATTGCAGATATAGTAATTACCGGAGATGTTTCTTCGGTGGTTCCTAAAATAATTGCTGCTTATAAGAAAAACACAAAATAAAGAAACTATGGCAAATTTTTTTAACGATAATAAAGACCTTCATTTCCATTTACATCACCCTATGATGAAAGAAATCATACCCTTAAAAGAAAATTATTATAGGGATTATGAAAATTTTGATTATGCTCCTGCAGACTTCGAAGACACTATAGATTCTTATGAAAAAGTTCTGGAGATAATTGGTGAAATATGTGCCGAGATAATTGCGCCTAACGCCGAATCGGTTGATTGCGAAGGTGCTAACTTAGAAAATGGCAGAGTAACATATGCAAAAGGCACTCAACAAAATCATGAAGCATTAACTAAAGCAGGAGTTGTAGGTATGGCATTTCCACGTAAATACGGCGGACTAAATTTTAGTATGGTACCATACGTTATGGCAGCCGAATTAGTATCACGTGCAGACGCTGGATTTGCTAATATCTGGGGACTTCAGGATTGTGGTGAAACTTTACTCGAATTTGGTTCAGAAGAGATAAAAGACAAGTATTTACCTAAATTTAATGAAGGTAATACTGCAGCAATGGATTTAACAGAACCCGATGCCGGAAGCGACTTACAAGCTGTTCAACTTAAAGCTCATTACGACGAAAACCGTAAAACATGGCTACTAAATGGCGTAAAACGATTTATTACAAACGGTGATGCAGATATTTCGCTCGTACTTGCTCGTAGCGAGGAAGGCTCAAAAGACGGTAGAGGCTTGTCATTATTCGTCTATGATAAAAAAAATATGGCTGTAACCGTAAGAAGAATCGAAAATAAGTTAGGAATTAAAGGCTCACCTACCTGCGAACTCGTTTTTAAAGATGCTCCTGCCGAATTAGTTGGGAATCGTAAACTTGGACTTATTAAATACGTAATGTCGCTAATGAACGGGGCACGCCTTGGTGTAGCAGCACAATCGGTCGGATTAGCAGAAGCTGCATATCGTGAAGCTGAAAAATATGCATCCGAACGTAAACAATTTGGACAAACGATTAACAAATTTGCTGCTGTTTACGAAATGATTACAAGAATGAAAGTTAAATTACAAGCCATTCGTAGCCTACTATACGAAACTACCCGATTTGTTGATATGTATAAATGTCTGGACTTTATTTCGAATGAAGAAAAACTTGAACAGGAACAAAAACAAACACAAAAGAAATTCAATCGCTTGGCAGACATATATACTCCACTTGTAAAGCTTATAAGCAGCGAATATGCAAACCAAATTGCCTACGACAGCCTTCAAATTCATGGCGGTGCCGGATTTATGAAAGATTTCCCGATTGAAAGACTTTATAGAGATGCCAGGATTACAAGCATTTACGAGGGAACTTCGCAACTTCAAGTTGTAGCTGCAATTAGAGGAGTAACTACAGGTCTGTTTCTTAATCGAATACGCTATTACGAAAATTTAAAAGTAAAACCTGAACACGAATACTTGCGAAAAATCCTGATAGAAATGACAGACGATTATCAGAAAACCGTCGAATTTGTAATTAATACCGAAGACAGAGAACTAATTGATTTTCATGCAAGACGTATGGTGGAAATGGCCGGAAATATTATAATGTCGTACTTATTGCTTCTCGATGCGCAAAGAAATGATGATTACGAAAACTCTGCTGAAATCTTTATTGATATAGTTAAAGCAGAAAATATTGAAAAAGCTCATTATATAAAAATCTTTGATGCTAAAAACTTAGGTAAATTCAAAGCTTAAATTATCAATTCATTTTGAAAAGACTTGATTATATATTCTTTACAATTCTTTTTATTTGTTTAATAATATCAAGTAAACAAAAATCAATAGCACAATCTACCGAAATTGATAAATCTGAAATCATTTGTATCTGGAAAAATACTAAGCATAATGCTTTTCCCGATTTATGTTTTTATAATGACAATTTTATTTGTTCTTTTAGAGAATCAGACACACACCTACCGGAGATAGACAGTAGTTATGGGAAAATAATAATAATCAATTCTGAGAATCTAAAAAATTGGAAACAAATAAAAACTTTTGAATCTAATGAATTTGATTTTCGAGATTCAAAAATGTCAATAATGCCAAATGGCACCTTATTACTTCTAATTAGTGGGATAAAATGGGAAGAAGGTAAAAACATAAATCAAAGTAATTTCGTTTCGTTTTCTAAAGACGGAATTGAGTTTTCTGATCCCGTAGAGGTAAAAATTCAGGATGAAATAAAAACTAAATGGGATTTTCTGGGGAGTATAGTCTGGTGCGATTCACTTGGTTACGCCACTCTACATCAAAGAAATAAACCTCGTAACACATGGTCTGTATATCTCTTAAAAACTTACGATGGAATTTGGTTTGATACAATAACACAATGGCAAATTAAAAACAAACCAAGCGAAGCTGATTTAAAATTTGATACTAAAGGAAATTTAATGGCTATAGTTAGAGTAGAACCTGGCAAAAATGGAAAATTTGGTATAAGTGAATATCCTTTTGAAAATTGGAAATGGTACGACACTAAAACACGCTTAGGAGGACCTGAATTATTTCAAATTAATCAAGATACATTACTTGTTGGAAGTCGTTATTACAATCCTGACATACCTTACCATATCCCAATTAAAGGTAGAGAATATGTTGGTCAAAAAACAGCACTGTTTTTAATGAATAAAGAGGGAACAATTATAAATACACTATTTCTTCCAAGCTATGGAGATTGCTCCTACCCTGCTATTCTTAAAGACAAGAACAATAATTTAGTAATTTGTTATTACTCCAGCCACGAAAAAGAAACATCTATTTATTTGTTTATTACAAGTATTTCAAAACTTATTAACAAGTATTTCAAAACTTATTAACAAGTATTTCAAATAATTTTTCCAATGTTATATTTGTAATTAAATTTTAATATGGCGAGATTTTCACTAATATTGACATTTATAATTTCACTTCTGTCAATTAGCAATTTATATTCTCAATTGTTTACTTGTTTGCCACGTATTCCAAAAGATACAATTATAATTGAACAAATATGGAATAGGGCAGATCATAATGCATTTACCGATTTAGAATATTATAAAAAACATTTTTACTGTTCGTTTAGAGAAGGAGATGGTCATTTACCCGGAACTGATAGCCTTTTAGGCGAGGTTTGCATTATCAGATCGAGAAAAGCACACGAATGGGAATTAATTAAAAGATTTACATCAAAAAAATACGACCTCCGCGACTCAAGAATGTCAATCACTCCAGATGGAAGACTAATGCTTCTTGTTAGTGGTATTGAATGGAAGGCTACATCCATGACAACACAAGAGACATTCGTTAGCTTTTCTGAAGACGGAATTAATTTTTCTGACTTAATGCCAGTGGTTTTAGAAGACAATATACGGGGAAAGTGGAACCTAATTTGGACTCTTGCATGGACTGATTCAGTAGCATACGCTGTTTTACACCAAAGAAATAAACCCAACAACACGTGGTATGCCTATCTTTTAAAAACATACGATGGTATAAGTTATTATAAAGTTAATAAATGGGAAATAGGACCAAAACCTACTGAAGCAAGAATCAGATTTACACCAAATGGCAGAATGGTAGCCCTTGTTAGAATTGAACCTGGGATGAATGGGCAGTTTGGAGTAAGCTCCTACCCTTTTACCGAATGGGAGTGGTTCGACACTGGATTAAGACTCGGAGGTCCTAATTTTCATGTAATAGACGACCATACTATTCTTATTGGTAGTAGGTTTTACGACCAAACCACACCATACAAAAGACCTCGTAAGGGGCAAGAATTTAAAAATCAAAAAATGGGATTATGTATAGCTGATGACAAAGGAAATATATCCAAAACTCTCGAACTAATTAGCGACGAAGATTGTAGTTATCCGGGTATTGTATTACTCAAAAAGAATAGACTATTTATCTCGTATTATTCCAGTCACGAAGGTAAAGCCAAAATATATCTGCTGCGTACTCGTCTCGCTACTTTGCTAAATAATATGGAGGATAAAGAAATTTTTAAACAATAAATTAAAAATCCACATGTTGCTATTTTTAGTACTTAATAAAAGCATGCTGGCATTTTATTTGTTATTTTTGCCCTGTTAATTTAAATTCGCATTTATGAAATATTTACTCCCTTTACTGATATTAATGTTTTTTAGCCAATGTTTATTTTCGCAAGTTGGTGATTACCACAACGATACTCTCGTCAACTACATGGATATTAATAAAAAGAAACAAGGTAAATGGATAAAAAAGCACGACAATGGTCAAATAAGATACAAAGGTCAATTTGTTGATGATATGCCAGTAGGTACGTTTTATTATTATTTTAAAGATGGCAAATTAAAATCAATGTTAGATTATGACAATAAAGGCAATGCAAGATGCGAAATGTTTCACGAAAATGGTAATATAGCTGCTACAGGAAAGTATAATAAAAATAGAGAACGCATTGGGGATTGGGAATTTCATTACGAAAATGGAGTAACAAGTGCAAAAATACCCTACGAAAATAATAAAGCTCATGGCAAAGTATTTATTTATTATACCGATGGCAGTTTGTTATTAGAATGTAACTACAATAATGGCACTCTTGATGGAGAGTATAAAAAGTATTTTAAGCATGGTGCAAGGCAAATATTAGGAACATACAAAAATGGTTCACGCAATGGTCATTTTAAGTTTTTCGATACTTCAGACAGATTAATAGAAGAAGGTCCTTTTATAAATGGGTTAAGGCATGGTACTTTTATTAAATACGAAGGAGTTCAGGGACCCGACACAATCGAATATATCAATAACAAACCCGAAAACTGGGAAGAGTTAAACGAAGAATTACAAAAACAACTCGAAGATGCAAAAAATAACCAACATCGATTTAAGCATCCCGAAGATTATATCGACAATCCAATTGAGTTCTTTCGATAATAATGGATAAGTTGCAAAACAATAAAGTTCTACTTGCAATGAGTGGCGGAACCGACAGCTCTGTTGCTGCAATTTTGCTAAAAAAACGAGGATTCGATATCGTAGGAATGACTTTTAGAGCATATGATAGTATCAGAGAAGATTGTTTGCAAAAAGAAACAGGTTGCTGCTCAATAGATGCTATTTATGAAGCAAAAAATTTGGCAGAAAAATTAGGTTTTGAACATCATATTATTGATGTAAGAAAACAGTTTAAAGAAACTGTAATTAAAGATTTTATTCAGGAATATACTAATGGTTTTACTCCTAACCCATGTGTAATCTGCAATACTGAAATAAAATGGGGCAGAATGATTGAGGAAGCAAATAGATTAGGATGCAAATATCTCGCAACAGGACATTATGCTCAAATTGGTACATTAAACTCAAGATATTATATCAAAAGTGGCGTGGACACTAACAAAGACCAAAGCTATTTTTTATGGAATATACCTCAAAATAATCTTAAACGAACAATTTTCCCTTTGGGGGAGCTTACTAAAGATAAAGTAAGAGAAATTGCAGAAAAAAATGGCTTCTCTAAAATAGCAACAAAACCCGAAAGTCAAGAAATTTGTTTTATCCCAAATAACGATTATCGAGCTTTTTTAAAAGATAATGTCCCTGATATAATGACAAGCATTGGACCCGGTAATTATATCGACGAAAGCGGCAAATTCCTTGGCAAACACAAAGGATTTGCAAATTATACTATCGGACAACGTAAAGGGCTTGATATCGCATTAGGATATCCGGCTTATGTCGTAAAAATAGATTCAAAAACCAACACAATAGTTTTAGGCAACAGAGAATCTCTTAGAGCTGATAAAGCTGTTGCTAACTCAATTAATCTGATGAAATATGATAAAATCCCCGAAAACATAGAAGTATATGCAAAAATAAGATATAATACTAAAGCGGTAAAAAGCAAAATTCAACTCATTAATAATGAATTGCATATTTGTTTTTTGGAAGATGTGTTTGCTGTAACGCCAGGTCAGTCAGTAGTTTGTTATCAAGAAAATGATTTAATATGTGGTGGTATTATTAAGAAACAGAATTAATAATATGCTGTATAAAAAAGCAAGTATAAGCTTAATAAATAATTATCTTTGTAATATGTTTTATAAAGTAATAATAAGCATATTATTAATTACCTTAATTGCGGTTTCTTGTGGCAAAGACCCGGTTGAACCAACTTATTATGATAATGAATTCAAATATTTTCCGCTTGAAACCGGATCTTTTATCGATTATGAAGTTACCGAAATATATATTGATAAACCTAGTAATATTTACGATACTACAAATTATTATATGCGATGGCAAGTCGATATTCCTTTTATAGAAAGTTCAGGCGACAGTGCATATAGAATTGAAATTTTAAAATGTTTTAATAATAATACATTTGAAATAACCGATATCTGGTCTGCTAAATTAATAAATAATAGAGCAGAATTATTTGAAGAAAATTTAAGAATTGTAAACATTAGATTTCCATTATTAATTGATAAACAATGGGATTGTAATGTATATAACTCCAACCCGCCAAAGGTTATTAAGATAGCGGGAATAGATGAACACAAGCAAATTAATAATATTGGTTACGACTCTGTTTTAACTATAATACACGATGCAGACTCATCAATTATTCATAAACTATTAAGTTACGAACAATATGCTTACGGAATTGGTCTAGTTTACAAAGAAATCACTGATATAAGCTCGCAAGAAATTGAGCCCGGAGTTCCACTAGAGAATAGAATCACAACAGGCACTATCTATAAACTGAAGTGTTTTGATTATGGAACCGTAAACTGAAATATGTTAATTTAATATATGTGGATATTTAAAAAGCAAATAATAAATTATCTCTTAACTATACTTTTTACGATTATAAGTCATTCATTATTGTTATGTCAAGATTATTATCAAATAGCACCGGGAAAATATTGGGTAGAGTTTGAAGACAAAAACAATAATACATTTAGTATTAACCAACCACACGAATTTTTGAGCAACAGAGCCATAGAACGCAGAAATCGGCAAGGAATTAGTATTACTTTAAATGATTTACCCGTAAGCAACTCTTATATTTCGACTTTGCAAGACATAGGTGTTCAGGTTATTACCACTAGCAAATGGCTAAACGGAGCAGTAATAGCAACCGATGATACTGATTTACTTGATAGTATAACAAACCTATCCTTTGTTGCACAAATTGCAACACCAAACAATAGTGAATCACAAACTGATTCTAAGATTGATAAAAAATTAAGAAATAATAAATTTCTTGAGTTCAACTCATTCAAAGACCATGATTATTATAACTATGGCATTTATGCAAAAATGCAAATTAATATGCATCATGGCGAAGAACTTCATAATGCCGGATACAGAGGACAGGATATACTTATTGCGATTTTAGATGGAGGATTTTTCGGTTTATACAATAGCAATAATCTATCCTTTGATAGCATTATAGCCAATGGACAAATAAAATTTGCCCGCGATTTTGTTGAAGACACAAACATTGTTAATGTAAGTAGCACCCATGGCATGAGCGTATTATCTATTATTTGTGCAAATATATCAGGGACTTTCATTGGTTCAGCACCCGAAGCCGATTTTGCTTTAATACGAACTGAAGACGCTTCTGCCGAAAATATAATCGAAGAAATTTTCTGGGCAGCAGGTGCAGAATATGCCGACAGTATAGGTGCCGATATAATAAACGTATCGCTGGGCTATACCGATTACGACATACCTGTATGGAATCACACAAACCAAGACTTTGATGGAAACACAACATGGATAAGTAAAGCTGCAAATATTGCCGCCGAAAAAGGTATGCTTGTAGTAGTAGCAGCAGGAAACAATGGCACTTCACCACCCCCTAATTTAGGTGCTCCGGCAGATTCCTATAATGTTTTAAGTGTTGGTGCTTTACAAGCCGATAGCATTTTTGCCGATTTCAGCTCACAAGGTCCAACTGCCGATGGAAGATTCAAACCGGAGGTAATGTCGGTAGGAAAAGGTACTTATTTACAACACAATAATGCTACAGGCTTTGGCAATGGCACTTCTTTTTCAACGCCAATAATTACAGGCTTAGCAGCTTGTTTGTGGCAAGCAAATAAAAATGCAAGCAGCTATGAAATTATGGATGCAATTATTTCATCGGCAAACCTGTTTTACAATCCTAACGACTCACTAGGATACGGCATTCCGAATTTTTATACTGCAAACAAAATCCTGAAAGACATTGAAAAACAAAAAAACGAAAACGACAATCAGATTTTAGCTTTCCCCAACCCATTTACTCACAATTTAATACTAAGATTTAATCAAACAATTTATAACGAAGTTAATATCTCAATTTACAATGTTACAGGACAAATTGTATTTTGTAAAAACTATAATTTGAATAATACACCAACAAGAATAATAAGAATAGATGAATTAAAAAACGAAATAAATGGAATTTATATACTTAAAGTAGAAACAAAAGACGATATATTTACTACAAAGATTATTAAAACAGAGTAAATGCAGGAATTTTTAACAATTAGCAAACTTAACGAGAAACTAGGACAAGTGTTGTCAGATAGTTTCAAGATGCCAATTTGGGTTGCTGCAGAGATAAACAGTATAAGCATAAATCGAAGTGGTCATTGCTATCTTGAATTAATAGATAAAAATGAAGTTTCTGAAAACATATCAGCTCAAATTAGAGGTACAATTTGGGTAAATACTTTTAGAATGCTTAAACCATATTTTGAACAATCTACTGGTCAAATATTTACAGAAGGAATAAAAGTCTTAGTAAAAGCTAAAGTAAATTTTCATAAACTTTATGGTTTAAGTTTAAACATACTAGACATTGACCCAAGCTACACACTTGGAGATTTGGCTCGCAAACGAAAAGAGATTCTTCAAAAACTGGAAGCTACCGGTATGATGGACTCAAACCGAAGCTTATCATTGCCTATGGCTATACAACGAATTGCTATAGTTTCGTCAGCAAGTGCAGCCGGTTACGAAGATTTTTTAAACGAAATCATTCATAATCAATACAATTACAAATTCACTTATAAATTGTTTGAAGCATATATGCAAGGCAACAGAACCGAATCAAGCATTATTACTGCACTTGATAATATTAACTCCGAAATAGAAAATTTTGATGTGCTTGTAATTCTTAGAGGTGGAGGTTCTAAAGCCGATCTTTCCGCTTTCGACAACTTTCAAATTGCTTCTTATATTATGCAATTCCCTATTCCGGTATTCACAGGCATCGGGCACGAAAGAGATGAATCGGTATGCGATATTGTAGCAAATTTAAGCCTAAAAACACCTACAGCCACTGCCGATTACATTGTTGCATACAATCGGGAGTTTGAAGAAAGAATTGAAGGCATTCTCGAAAACATAAAAAACTTTTCACAAGAATATTTTTATGAAAACAAAATGCTGATAAAAGATTTTACTCTTAAAATTACACATGCTGTTCCTAAAACTATAAAAGCACAATACAATTTACTTAATAAAATATCCTATAATTCGCATATTAAAGCAAAAAGCTATTTGCAAAAAAAATCAGTTTTTTTAAATAATAAAGCACATATTTTGAAAACTACCAGCCCTTCAACAATTCTTCGTAAAAGAGTACAATTAAGCAATTTACAGCATTGGTTAGGGAATTCACCAATTTCATTGCTACGCCACAAAAAAGCAGAACTCGAAAGCTATTCACAATTAATACGAATTACCGACCCCGTGCAAGTACTTAAAAGAGGCTATAGTATTACATCAGTGAACGGTAAAGCTCTAAAATCAGTAAAAAATATTAAAGAAGGTAGTATATTGCAAACTAAATTATTTAATGGAACAGTTTTAAGCAAGGTAGAAGGTTTTAAATAGCATGAAACAACTAATAACAATATTATTTATAGTTCTATCCGTTAAAGCATTTTCTTACGAAAGACCTACGGACACAACTCTACACATTGGACTACAAGCAGGTATTTGCAATAGTAAACTACGAAATTTCGATCCATATTATGCCGATTTCAATGCTCGTTGGGGATATTCTGTTAACCTATTTACCGAATATCAACCCTCTCGCGAATATGCTTTTAGAGGTGGATTATGTTTTACTAATAAAGGTTTTACGAGTAAAAGAACTTTTCAAAATAGCTTAAATGAACAATTTGATACAACTACGTTTGTATCATTAAATTATTTTAGTATTCCAATTTCGGCAACTTACAACTTCGGGAAACGATTTAACCCTTATATTGGTGTAGGTGTAAATTTTGGAATATTATTAAATGCCCGCCAATATGCTAAATTACCCGAATTTTACAAGAATTCGCAAGTAGAACCCTTCGACATTAAAGCAAACGAAAAATATAAAAACTTTGAGTTTTCTGTTCATGCATTAGCCGGTATTGAATACAAACTTAAACCCAATACTGCAATATTTGCAGAAGCTAAATTAGATTACGGGTTATCTAAAATATTTGAGGGTACCAACATCATTGTAGGCAACAAAATAAAAAATAATTGTTTGCACATAAATTTAGGTTTAAAAATCGGGATACCAATAAAATTAATTGTACCAGAACCCTCTTATTAATAAAAGAATATAATGAAAAAAGTTGAATATTTGTTTCTAAGGATAATAGTTTTTTGTTTTAAAATTTGCCCATACTTTTGTTTGTACATTATTTCCGATATTTTTTACATAACTATTTATTATTTCATTGCATATCGAAAGAAAGTAGTAAGAGACAATCTTGAACAATCATTTAAAAATAAAACTAAATCTGAACTCAAACAAATCGAAAAACAGTTTTATAAGCATTTGTGCGATACAACAATTGAAACTATAAAAGGTTTTTCGGTAAAAAAAGAAAAATTACTAAAACGATATCATGTTGTAAATCCCGAATTAGCTAATAAGTATTTTAAAAATAATCAGGATGTAATATTTCTGGCTAGTCATTATGGGAATTGGGAATATGGTATATTAGCAATGCCATACTATTTGAAGCACAAATTAGTTTCTCTCTATATGCCAATGAGCAATAAATACACAGAGAAATATGGTGTAATGGTTCGGCAAAGATTTGGGATGAATATGGTAAAAGTACAAGATACCAAAAGTGTATTTGAGAACAGGGATACTACACCTATAGGAGTCATTATGGCAGCCGACCAAAGCCCCTCAAATATTGAACGTGCTATTTGGATAAATTTTTTAAATCGTAAAACCGCATGTTTACACGGTCCCGAAGCTTATTCAAAAAAAACCGGTATGCCTCTATTGTACTTTAGTATAAATAAAACAAAACGTGGTTATTATTCGGTAACAATCGAAAGCCTTATAGACGATCCTATAAACGAAAAACCCGAAGAAATCACAAAGAAATATATGCAAAGACTTGAGCAGGATATTATTAACAAACCTCAATTCTGGCTATGGAGCCATAGACGATGGAAACATAAATCGAACTAAATTAAATCTCTAATTGTTATCAATATATACGATAATAATTATAATTGAATTTTCTTAAACATATCAGATTTGAATACAAAATTGTATCAGGATACATAATCATTGGTGCTTTATGGATATTATTGTCGGATAGTTTAATAAATCTTCTCTTTTCTGAACAAGCCACAAGAGCCGAAGCACAATTGTTTAAAGGATGGTTCTTCATTCTAATTACGGGATGCTTTTTATTTGGGTTTATAAGAAAATTTGTAATTAAAAAGGCTAGAAAAGAACACGAACTAGAAGATAATCAAAGAATTGATCAAGAGTTTTTACAAAATATCTCACACGAAGTTAGAACCCCACTCAATAATATCATAGGTTTTACCGAATTAATCCAGAAAAACGATATCAATGAAAAAGAACGCAAAGATTATTTAAGAATAATACAAAACAGTAGCTATAATTTACTATCAATTGTTAACGATATTATAGACATATCTCAGCTTGATTACTCTGTAAGTGAATTAGATGAAGAACCTACGAATTTAAATAAACTATTAAAGAATCTTATTATAAGTTTTGACGAAATTGCAAAAACCAATGGTATAAAATTCGATTATAATTGTTCATTAAATAAAAGTGAGGAATGGGTTATTATTGATCAAAGCAAAATTCAACAGATATTGTTAAGCTTAATAAATCATTCTTTTAAAGTTACAAAATCGGGTTTTATTAAAATAGTTTGTTCAAAATACGATAAGCAACTTAAATTTTATATCGAAGATACAGGAACAATAATACCTCCCGAATTCATCAATGAAATCTTTGATAATCCCCAAAAATTGAAATCCAGAATCCACAAAATAAATCAAGGTATTGGAATAGGGCTTTCTATTAGCAAATTGTATTTAGATGCAATGAAAGGTAGTATCAAACAAGACTCTACATATAATATCGGTAACAGATTTTTAATTAGTATTCCATATAAAAAAGCAATTGCAATTGATCAGAAACATTCTAAAACAAAAATATCAGACACTAAAAAAACCACAGTTTTAATTGCTGAAGATAATGAACTAAATTTTATATACCTTAAAGAGCTATTGAGGAAATATAATTTTGAGGTAATTCGAGCATCAAATGGAAAAGAAGCTGTAGATACATGTAAATCAAATACTGAAATTGGATTAGTATTTATGGATATAAAAATGCCTGTACTAAATGGTTACGAAGCTACCGAAATAATTAAACACAGTAATCCTAATCTTCCTGTAATTATTCAATCGGCTTATGCTATGGAAGAGGATTTAGAATTTGCGAAAAATATTGGTTGCAACGCATATCTTACTAAACCAATCAATAGCCAAAAATTATACTTTGTTGTAGATAATTTAATAAACTGATTGTAGATTTGCATCAAAATTATAATGATGGAAATTACAAGATTTATTTTTAACCCATTTCAAGTTAACTCTTTTATACTCATTAATAATAATGAGTGCATTTTAATTGATTGTGCTGCATATACCGAGGATGAGTTTAATAAAGTTTTACATTATTTAAAGCATAAAAATGTTAAGCCAAAAGCTATTATGAGCACTCACGGGCATATTGATCACATTTGCGGAAACAATAGTTTTATTAGAGAATATGATATACCATTTTACATGAATAAGGATGACATTTTTCTTGTAGAAGGTGCGAAACATTACGCTTCAGCTTTTGGAATAGCAATAGAATCTCCTCCCCTGCCCGATTTTGAGCTTTTTGATGGCATGCATTACGAATTGGGTGGGGAATTAATTCAAATAATACACGTCCCCGGACATTCCCCAGGAAGCATGGCTTTCTACTGTGAAAAAGATGCATTTGTAATTACTGGTGATGCACTTTTTGCAGGCAGCATAGGACGCACTGATTTACCACAAGGAAATCACGAACAATTACTAAATAGTATAAAGAAGCAACTTTTTATATTGCCACAGCATACTGCAGTTTTTCCTGGGCATGGTCCTGACACTAGTATTGGAGCCGAAATTAGGGAAAATCCATTCTTAAAAATAAGCTACTAAGCAAAACTTGTTAAAATTCATTAAAACTACACCGCCAAGCAGCAAAGCTGCGAAACATTGATAACACTACATGACAGTTAAGATAAAAGGTGCAGAGCACCGGAACATTTTACCAAAAAATACTGGTTCCTTGAGATTTATATTTTTGATATTCTTGTCAATATCCCCGTTTATAAGCAGTATAATTATCAAGCTTCAACCTAACGACATGAACATTTTTAATTGCCGGATCAGAGTATTTAAAATCGTCTTTACCAACATAATGTTTCATAACTTTATTTAGAATATTTCGTTTTTCAGAATCATCAATAATATTCTCAAGCTTTCCATTAACCAATACAGAACGGAATTTCATACTATACGAGCATGCTACTTTTTCATTTTGAATATACATATCGGCTCCATTATAAAAAACAGCACAAACATTAGAATTATTCTTCAAAATTTCGATACGCCTACCAAACGGAGCTCCATGAAAATACAAATATCCATCACTATATGCAAAATTCATCGGTATAGCATAAGGCACATCTCCATCAACCATAGCCAAAGTACAAACCTCTACCGAATTAATAATTTCTTCAACTTCTCTTAAACTTGTTATTGGTATCTTTTTCACAATTATTTTTTAAAAATTATTTTTAAAAATACAAATCATTCAACAAATTTAAAAAAGATTGGTTATAAATGTGTGAAATTTTTAATAATTAAAAAACATATACCATGTTAAAAAAACAAGTAGAAAAATTATTGAATGAACAAACTCAAAAAGAAGCTTATTCATCGTATTTATATCTTGCAATGGCAAGTTGGGCTGAAACTCAAGGGATGAGTGGGGTTGCCGAATGGTTATACGCTCAAGCCGAAGAAGAAAAAGACCACATGCTCAAATTTATTCATTTTATAAATGAAAGAGGTAGTCATGCAATCATTCCGGCAATTGAACAGCCCCCAAAACAATGGAAAGATATTTACACAATGTTTAATGAAGTATTAGAACACGAAAAATTCATTAGCGAAAGTATTAACAAGATATTTGAGTCAGCAATTAAGGAAAAAGATTATGCTGTTCAGAATTGGATACAATGGTTTGTAGAAGAGCAAGTTGAAGAAGAGAGTAGTGTCCAAACAATTATTGACAAATTGAATTTGCTTGATAAAGGGAAATCCGGTTTGTACGTTTTCGACAAAGACATTGCAACAATGAGAAGCAAAAAATAGCATATTTATAAAAGCTGCTTAAAGGCAGCTTTTATAAATAAATCGATACACCCTTTTAAAATTTATATTTTTGTAAAAAAATACAGACAATGATATTTAAACCTGAAAAATACAATATTCCTGATAAACGAGTAGAGCCGTTTATTGATCCCGAAGAAATATGGGGCTATATTGAATCAACCAAAAATCCAAGTGTTGAGGAAGTAAATCAAATAATCGACAAATCTTTAAATAAGCAAAGGCTGAATTTAAGAGAAGTTGCAGTCTTAATTAATGCAGATAGCCCTGACTTAGTTGAGCGGATAAAAAATGGTGCAAGAGAATTAAAAGAAAAAGTTTACGGGAACAGGATTGTGCTATTTGCTCCTCTTTACATTGGCAATAAATGTATGAACAATTGCCTATACTGTGGTTTTAGAACTAGTAATCAAGAAGCAATACGGCGTACTTTATCAGATGATGAAATTATAAAAGAGATAGAAGCTTTAGAAGATAATGGTCAGAAGCGTCTTATCTTAGTTTATGGAGAACATAAACAGTACAATGCCGAGTATATTGCACATACCGTAAAACTTGCCTATAATGTAAAAAAAGGTAATGGAGAAATAAGGCGAGTTAACATTAATGCTGCACCCCTCGACACCGAAGGTTTCAGAACCGTTCATGCAGCAGGTATAGGAACATACCAGATATTTCAGGAAACCTATCACCCCGAAACGTACAATAAATATCATGTGAGTGGTCCAAAAAGTAATTTTGAATACAGACTAACTTCACTAGACAGAGCTCAAGAAGCAGGAATTGATGATGTTGGAATTGGAGCTTTATTTGGACTTTACGATTGGCGTTACGAAGTTTTAGCTCTTGTACGACACACTAATCATTTTGAGGCTTGCTATAATGTTGGTCCACACACTATTTCATTTCCAAGAATAAAAGACGCTTCAGGTTTAGCTATCGACGACAAATATCTTGTTAATGACGAAGACTTCACTAAAATTGTAGCAATTTTACGATTAGCTGTTCCTTATACCGGAATGATTCTTACAGCTAGAGAATCGGCTCAAGTAAGAGACGAAGTTATAAGCTTTGGAGTTTCTCAAATTGATGGAGGCACTAAACTTGAACTTGGAGCATATTCTGCAAGCCTTAACGAAAAGCAAAATCTTAATAAAGAGCAGTTTGCAATTAACGACAATCGTTCGCTTAACGAAATTATTGATGAGTTGATAAGTAAAGGATTTCTCCCATCGTTTTGCACAGCATGTTATCGCTTAGGTCGCACAGGTGAACATTTTATGGAGTTTAGTGTACCCGGATTTATTAAACGATACTGTACTCCTAACGCAATTCTAACATTAACAGAGTATATTGTGGATTATGCCCCCGAAGAAACTGCAAAAAAAGCATGGAAATTAATTGAAAAAGAAATTGAAGAACTAAAAGACTTCAGAAATGTTGACGAATTACGTAAACGGGTTGAGATGATTAAAAACGGAAAACGCGATTTATACTTCTAAAAAATTTGCTTTATGAATGAGTTAAAAATTCTCGGAATATATGTAAGAGATAGAATAAAGGAAGCTAACCGTACACAAAAATTGCTTTCAGAATATGCCTCGATAATACGGACACGTTTAGGTTTTCATGAAGTTTCAGAATCTAAATGTAGTCGAAATGCAATGATTATTATCGAAATTAAAGATAATAGCAAGCAAAGTATAGATTTTATAAATAAGCTTAATAAAATTGGTGGGATTGATGTAAAAGAGATGAAATTTGATTTAAGTTGAGAGTTTTAAACTTAAAAAAAATAAAAATGGATCAGTCATATAGAATTGTCGGAATACTTGTAAAAGAGCCGAAAAAAGCAGGAACCGAACTTCAAAATATTCTTACTGCCTATGGATGTGTAATCAGATCAAGGTTAGGAATTAATAATGATAAATTTAAGGGAGGTATTATTATCCTTGATATTACCGGCGATGAAAAGGAAATTGAATTATTAATAAATAAATTGAACAATTTAAAAGGAATTGAGGTTCATTATATGAACTTTAATTAGTTTATTATGTCGAAAATACTTGCATTATCAGAAGCAGTTGGAATAGCATTACACTCTATGGCTTTAATTGCCATGCACGATAAACCTCACAATGTAACTTCATTAACCGAAGAAACAGGAGCATCTAAACATCATATTGCAAAAGTAATGCAACGCTTAGTAAAAGCAGACTTACTAAAAAGCACTAGAGGTCCTGCAGGAGGTTTTTTATTAATGAGAAAACCTAAAGAAATTACATTACTTGAAATTTATGAAGCAATAGAAGGTAAGGTATTAATACACGATTGCCCTATGGATTGCGAAAAATGCCCTTTAGATAATATTTGTATGTTAGGCGAAGTTGGCGAAAAAGTTGCAAAAGAGTTTATTAAATACATGAAAGAAACAACTTTACAAAATATCAAAGATGATCATACGTAAACTTAATATTTGCCTATTTAAAATCTAAGTTTAACTGATCTTTTAAATCTATTATTGCAGGGTTAGATTGAGCCATTTCCTTAAATTTTTCTTCGTTTGTATAAACAATTGGTTCCCCTTTTGGCTTATCGTCAATTTCAATTTTTAAACTCACATTCTTATTATTAAGCTCTTTTTTAAGAAAGGGCATTAGTTCGTTTAAAATTGAGTTAACAGCATTTGCAAGATTTTGATTTTCAAGCTTTAACAACAACTCAGTATCCCCAACAAGGCTTGGTTTATTTATCGAAAACACATGATATAATCGTGGAGCTTTTTCTTGTATTTGCTCAGCATATTTTAGCCAGACCTCATGCATCTTATTTTCATCAATAGCATCGGTACCAATTTCAGTAAAATCTGTTTTATCTGTATTACTTTTTTCAGTTTCGTTTTCTGTAATTCCCAAATTTTTGATACTAACAGTTCGTGTTATCTGCTCCGAATTATTATTCTTAATGCTATTGTCAGGTTTAGTTTGTGTCTCAATATTACCTTTTTCGGACTTGGATTCAGTCTTAGGTTTTAGTTCTGTCTTTGTTTCTATTTCCTTACTCGAAGATTCAATTTTAGATGTTTTGGCTTTATTATAAGCCAATTTAATCTCCTTAATTTCGTTGTCATTATCAAAATCATTTAATATCTCAGATATCTTTAATAAAGATAATTCAACGTGCAACCTTTTGTTTGTACTTGCCTTATATTTAAAATCACATTCGTTAGAAATTTTTATGGCATTAAACAAAAACTTAACAGAACAGCGATTTGAATCATTAACATATTTTTGTTTTATGTTGTCGCCAACTTCTAGCAAGTCAATGGTTTTTATATCTTTACACATTAACAAATCTCTAAAATGGCTTGCTAAACCGGTAATAAAGAAGTTACCATCAAATCCTTTGTTGATAATTTCGTTATATATTAAAAGACTTTCTACATAATCTCCATTTAATAAGGCATCTGTAAGTTTAAAATAATACTCATAATCAAGCACATTCAAATTCTCAATTGTATTAGCATAAGTAATATTTTTTCCTGAGAAACTCACAATCTGATCAAAAATTGACAAAGCGTCACGCATAGCACCATCGGCTTTTTGAGCAATTATATGAAGTGCATCCTGCTCGGCTGTAATACCTTCTTTTTCGGCAACAAACTGTAATCTTGAAGTAATATCTTTAATATTGATTCTGTTAAAATCGAATATCTGACAACGAGACAAGATTGTAGGAATAATTTTATGCTTCTCGGTAGTAGCCAAAATAAATATAACATGTCGAGGCGGTTCTTCAAGAGTTTTCAGAAAAGCATTAAAGGCAGCACTCGAAAGCATATGAACCTCATCGATAATATACACCGAATATTTACCGATTTGTGGTGGAATTCTAACCTGATCGATAAGGTTTCTAATATCATCTACCGAATTATTAGAAGCAGCGTCAAGTTCGTGAATATTCATTGATCGCATTTCGTTGAAAGCCTTACAAGATTCACACTCGTTACATGCCTCCATATCTTCACCAAGATTGAAACAATTTATTGTTTTTGCAAAAATACGGGCACAAGTTGTTTTGCCAACACCTCGTGGTCCGCAAAACAAATAAGCCTGCGCCAACTGTTGTGATTTAATACTATTCTTTAATGTACGAGTAATTGAATCCTGCCCAACTACTGTCTGAAAGCTGTCAGGGCGGTACTTACGAGCTGATACGATAAAATTTTCCATTAATAAATACGCTTTTCACAAAAATAATCAAATGAAACAAAGTATTAGCCTGTGTTTATATTTAATTTAAAAATTGTTAATGGAAATCATGATTTAATATCGAAACTTCTTAGCACATGACATAAACTTAACATGTTGATTTTCTGATATTTTTGCTAACTACTCTGCAACAAAAAACTTGGTTAAGACCCTGATTAACACTAACTTAATATAAATTCACAACAAATTACTGTAAGAAATGAAAACCAAGGTCGAGCATAAAATATTTAATAGTAAAAATAATATTGAATTTGTAATTATATCATCATATAGCCTAATTATAAGCATCGTTGGCAAATAGAGACAATGTTTAGGGCTGTTAAAACTAACGGATTTAATTTAGAACCAACTAACTTGCAAAACTTTGATAGTATATCAAAACTTATTTCTGTAGTTAGCATTGCCTTTGTTTGGGTATATAAAGTTGGCATATATTTAAACAATAAAATCAAAAAAATCAAAATTAAAAAACATGGACGTAGGGCGATGA
>Ga0334901_1000669_pt1 | contig 44333 bp, 40 predicted proteins | sample GraSluR3_MG_3_FD_207216 | JGI IMG/M metagenome (GOLD analysis project Ga0334901, IMG submission 207216) | Sludge microbial communities from methane-producing bioreactor in Wageningen University, Netherlands - Granular Sludge_15_08-R3 | ecosystem: Engineered > Bioreactor > Anaerobic >...
CCGTAAACTTCAACGATTTGAGACATTCATATCTCTCCTTATCCTCATATAAATTTATACAGTACTTTGGTTATCGATCGTTATGTCCGGACGATAACGAACGACTTCAAACATCATTTTCAATAAAACTGATTTTGAATCAGCCTTTTACTGCATTAAGCAGTGCAAGGAATGATTCAGGCTGCAAGCTGGCACCGCCGACAAGTGCGCCGTCGATATCAGACTGAGCGAGCAATCCGGCGATTGTTGCCGGTTTTACGCTGCCGCCGTATTGAATTCTAACTTTTGCAGCGGTTGCTTCGTCATAAAGAGCTGCGATTGTTGTGCGGATATAAGCGCAAACTTCGTTAGCATCTTCATCCGAAGCAGATTTGCCTGTGCCGATCGCCCAGATTGGTTCATAAGCGACAACAACGTCAGAAGCCTGATCGCTTGGAACACCTGCAAATGCTTTTGTTACTTGGTTCTTGACAACGGATTGCCATTTGCCGCCTTCGCGTTCGTCTAGTGTTTCACCAACACAGACAATCGGAACGAGGTGATGTGCAAAGGATGCAAGCACCTTTTTGTTAACTGTTTCGTCCGTTTCAGCGAACATCGCTCTTCTTTCAGAGTGGCCGATGATCGTGTATTGAACACCTAGATCTTCAAGCATAACCGGGCTGACTTCACCGGTAAATGCACCGGATTCTTCAAAGTGAACATTCTCAGCACTGATTTTCAGATCTGAGCCCTTTGCGTCCGCAACAATGCGGTCCAAAGCGAGAAAAGGAGCGGCAACAACAGAATCAACGAGTTCAGCAGAAGGAACCTTGTCCTTAACTGCCTCAACAAATTCGTGTGCTTCCTTAACTGTTTTGTTCATCTTCCAGTTTCCGGCAATAATCGGTTTACGTGACATGAAAGAACACCTACCCTTTCTTGCGGTTATTTCTTAGTTATCTTGTCCTGATTATTCAGCGTCATCAAGGGCTGCAACGCCTGGAAGTACTTTGCCTTCCATGAGTTCAAGAGAAGCGCCGCCGCCGGTTGAAATGTGCGTCATTTTGTCTGCAAGATGGAATTTCTCAACAGCTGCTGCAGAATCGCCGCCGCCGATGATCGTTGTTGCATCAGTTGCTTCAGCAAGTGCTTTAGCAACTGCTTCAGTACCCTTAGCATAAGGTTCCATTTCGAAAATACCCATTGGTCCGTTCCAAACAACAAGTTTGGACTTTTTGATTGCGTCTGCATACAGAGCAACCGTCTTCGGTCCGATGTCTACGCCGAGCCAGCCTGCAGGCATTTTGTCGATATCGACAACGTCTTTGTTAGCTGTTTCGGAGAATTCATCAGCAATGACCGTATCAACAGGAGTCAAGAAATTAACACCTTTTTCTTTTGCAAGTGCAAGGAATTTCTTAGCGAGATCAAGTTTGTCTTTGTCGAGCAGAGACTTGCCGATTTCGTAGCCCTGTGCCTTAACAAACGTATAAGAAAGTCCGCCGCCGACGATTAAAGTATCTACTTTGTCAAGCAGATTTTCGATAACGCCGATTTTGTCGGTTACTTTCGCACCGCCAATGATGGCAGTGAACGGATGTTTCGGATTTTCGAGAGAAGCACCAAGAATCTTCAATTCCTTTTCGAGAAGGAAGCCTGCGACTGCAGGAAGATATTCAGCGATGCCTGCTGTTGATGCATGCGCACGGTGTGCAGAACCGAATGCGTCGTTGACGTAAACGTCTGCAAGCGCAGCGAATGCTTTTGCAAGTTCAGGATCGTTCTTCTTTTCGCCTTTTTCAAAACGAACGTTTTCAAGAAGAAGAACATCGCCTTCGTTTAATTTTGCAACAGCTGCATCAACTTCCGGTCCGACTACTTGGTCCGTTTTAGCAACTGGTTTGCCGAGCAATTCGCTCAAGCGTTTTGCGACAGGATCCATTTTGAAGGAATCCTTGTCTTCAGCCGTAGGACGGCCGAGGTGAGAAGCAAGAATAACTTTTGCACCGTTTTCGATCAAATAGTTGATGGTAGGGAGCGCCGCACGAATACGTGTGTCGTCCGTAACCGTCGTACCGCTAAGCGGAACATTGAAGTCGCAACGGCAGAAAACTTTCTTGCCTTTAACGTCAATGTCTTTAATGGTTTTCTTTGCCATGCCTAGACCCTCTTTCGCTATATTTCATCGGACACTGGGGCAAGGCTGCAGTCCGTGCCCACCGCCGATAAGAACAGTATTCATCAAAAAAGCGGAAACAACTAAGGTTTCCGCTATTCAAGTTCTATTCAAAAAGTTAGGCAATACTTATTTTGCAAGCTTTGCGAAGTATTCGAGCGTACGAACAAGTTGTGAAGTATAAGACATTTCGTTGTCATACCATGCAACAACCTGAACGAGTTGCTTGCCGTCTACGTCAAGAATCTTTGTTTGAGTTGCGTCAAACAGAGAGCCGTAAGTAATACCGATGACGTCAGAAGAAACGATTGGATCTTCGTTGTAGCCAAGAGTTTCGTTAGATGCAGCTTTGATCGATTCGTTGATTTCTTCTACAGTTGTGTTCTTAGCAAGCGTTGCGTAAAGCAGCGTTACAGAACCTGATTTAACTGGAACACGTTGAGCAGATCCGTCGAATTTGCCTTTCAATTCAGGGATAACAAGAGCAACGGCTGCAGCAGCACCTGAAGAAGCAGGTACGATGTTTTCAGCAGCGGCACGTGCACGACGAAGGTCGCCGCCTCTGTGCGGGCCGTCAAGAGTCATTTGGTCGCCTGTGTAAGCGTGAACCGTAGTCATCAAGCCTTTTTCGATGCCGAATTTGTCATTCAATACTTTAGCAACAGGAGCCAAAGAGTTCGTTGTGCAAGATGCACCGGAAATAACTGTTTCTGAGCCATCGAGTGAATCGTTGTTTACGTTGAATACGATTGTCTTCAGATCGCCCTTTGCAGGAGCAGAGATAACGACTTTCTTAGCGCCGCCCTTGATGTGTGCTTCAGCTTTTTCTTTCGAAGTGAAGAAGCCTGTGCATTCAAGAACGATGTCAACGCCGAGTTCGCCCCATGGCAATTCAGCAGGGTCACGTTGTGAGAGAACTTTTACTTTCTTGCCGTTAACTACGAAGTAGCCATCTTCTACTTTAACTTCGCCATTGAAACGGCCTTGAGTTGTATCATATTTCAGCAGGTTAGCGAGCATTGCTGGATCTGTAAGGTCGTTAACTGCAACAACTTCCAATTCTGGAACATCCTGAATTCTTCTGAAAGCAAGACGACCGATACGTCCGAAACCGTTAATACCAACTTTAACTGTCATGTTAATAATGACCTCCTAAATGGTTTGGAAATTTTTTAAAATCTCTTGTGCTGCCCCTTCATCCGTGATAAGCACGGAATCGGGACCTTTCTTAAAGTAAGCCTGAATTGCCTCAGCCTTAGACTTGCCCCCGGCCACGGCAATCACTGCGTGCGCGCCAAACAGATCTTCCCACTGCAATCCAATGGTCTGAACTTTGTGAATGACGCGACCCGTCTGATCAAAGAAATAGCCAAAAGCCTCGGCCACAGCATGTTCCGTGTCGACTCTTTTGAGAATTTCTTCACCGGAATGACGGCGGATTGCCATCGTTTTTGCATCACCAATGCCGTGCACGATGATGGTTGCACGACGGACGTGCTGCAGGACCCGATGAATACTGGGCTCTTCCATCAAGCTGTGATAGGACTCGTCACTGAGCTGATCGGGAACGTGGAGCAGATGATAGCGCCCTTCAGCTTTTTCCGCCATTTTAGCGCAGATCGTGTTCGCTTGATTTTCGACCTTCTCGCCAAGACCGCCTCTCGCCGATACAAACAGGAGATCCTGGTGCGCTCTTCTAAGCGGGTGCATCATTTCAGCAGCGGCTGCGAGCGTTGAGCCCCCGGTCACCGCAACAATGTTGACTTCACCTAGTGCGCGTTCGATTTCCTTGACGCAGGCCAGCCCCATCTCATTCTTGACAGTCGCGTACTGATCACTGTCGCCAGAGACAATGACAACTTTGGAAACGCCGAGAACTTCTTCCAGTTGCTTCTCCATGTTCTTCAATCCGGAAATATTCTTCATCACAGTGCCAAGAGCCTTAACAATGGCTTCTCCGTTTTCCGTCAGATACATGCCGCTTGACGCCATTTGGATAAGCCCTTGCTGGCTCAGGAACGTGACTTCGCCGCGCAGAACCCGCTCAGTCATGCCTAAATGAGATGACAAACTCCGTCTGCCGATCGGCTGAAGAAAATGAAGAGATTGAAGAATACGGTAGCGACTGGACATTATGTCTAAGACATCGGGGATCAGCCTTTTTTGAAGATCAAGCAAATGTTCCACAGCGTCCCCCTCGATCGACCTGTTCAGGTCTCAAAATGTCCCACACAGTCAATTTATGTCCCATCTGCTCCATGTTTCATGATAGCAACTTTCGCCATTGTTTACAAGCATAATCATGTAAATGTTTTGTATAGGCATTTCAATGACGCAGAATCGTCACATTATAAAAAATGTTGATTTAATGCGGCTTGTTAAATCGAAACTATCTGCAAATTTTGAAAAATGTCACATCTGCACGATTGATTGCATGCTTGTCCGGATCTTCTCTTGCGGCTTTTTTGTCCATGTGAAGTATACCCTGTTTCGACAAAAGGAAACAAAGAAAGCGTTGTAAAATTTTACAACGCCAATCAAATTGGGACTCAACCAGTCCCAACATTTTTTAATTGTAGGCTGCTCTGCGTTCAATTGTCGATCCAATTCCACAGCTTGCCCTGTACTTCGCAACGACTCGTCTGGAACAGCGAATTCCTGATTTTTCAAGAAGCCGGGTAATATTCTGATCAGACAGCGGTTTTCTGCGATCTTCCATTTTTACCAGCTGCTTAATCTCATTTTGAATTTGGAAAGCAGAAACCGTCCCGTGTTCCGCACGCACAGCACGGACAAAGAAATTTTTCATCGGAAGAACGCCGAAATTCGTTTGAACATATTTTCCGGCAGCTGCCCGACTGATTGTTGACTCATGGACCGAAAGCTGTTCGGCAGCTTGTTTCATGGTAAATGGAAGCAAACAATCCTGATCTCCACTCAAAAAGTAATTTTTTTGACGCTCCATCACCATCTGCGCAAGTTTCATCAGCGTCTGCCGGCGCCGGGATACACCAGAAAGAAGCCAGTCAGCTTCATCAAACTTTTCGCGAAGATAACGTTTCGTTTCCGCATCCGCTGCCTCCATATAGCGCGTATAATCGTTCATATTTACAGAAATCGTCGGGAGATATTGATCCTCCAATTCGCAAACAAGTTCGCCGTCCCTTTTCGAAATGACGACATCAGGAACAATATATTGCGGCGGATCATCCTGAATCGTTGCCACAGGATTCGGATTCAGTTTACGAATTTGTTCAACAGCCGCATCAATATCGGCTTGTGCCACATCGAGTAAAGAAGCAAGTTCTGCCCAGTCTCCGGTCATAAAGCAGTCCCGATACTCAGTCAAGATTGTTTCCGCAAGTGTGCAGCGCCGATCGAGTCGGCGAAGCTGCAGACACAGGCATTCGATGAGCGAGCGGGCACCGACACCGGCAGGGTCCAAGGCTTGAACGGCCTCCAACGCTTCTTCCGGATCCGCATCAAACTTCCCGAACCGATCAAGAATGGCTTGCGGATCTTCATCAATGAATCCATTGTCATTCAATGAATCAATAAGGATATCGGCAGCATCCATGAGCATGTGATCAAGCCGTGTTTGATGCAGGTCTTGATGCAGCAGTTCACGAAAATCAACACGATTCGCCGCAGTTTCCTCGATCACGTCGGACGTGCTCTTCGCAGCACCGTCTATAGAATAGGACGAATAATCTCTGCGATCCTCGCGATCCTCGACATGCAGCAATGGATTTTCCAAAGCTTTTTCATGGAGCATCCGCGAAAGCTCTTCATTATTACATTGGAGCACGGTCATCGACTGGAATAGAGCCGGCGTCATTTTCAGTTTTAACGATTGCGTTTGAACGAGTGCCAATCCCATCTCGCTCACCTCCTTTACTATTATTATAGCAATTCATCAATAAAATGACTACGCTTTCATTGACGGAATTTGTCACATTTAATGATCATTTAGCGAACAATAGACCGCTCTAGACCAATCCACATAAATATAATGCACTATTTATGGGCAGCTTTTCATGATTCTGCAGTGCATCATTTCAGTCACGTAAACAGAAGAAAACCAAAAAAAAGGATACAGCGCTGTTCCGGCCGTATCCCTTCATCAATATTTTTGTTTAAAAATATTTCTTTTTCCAGAAGAATAATGCCGTAATCCCGGCAAGTCCCAGAGCAAGACTGATCGGAATCCAAAAAGCATACGGTGCATGTTCCCATGGAATTGAGCCGACATTCATGCCCCAGAAACTCGCCACCATCGTAGGGATCGAAAGCACAATCGTAACCGTGGTCAAAAATTTCATAACCACATTCACATTATTTGAAATCACGGAAGCGTACGCGTCCATCATGCCGCTTAAAATATTGCTGTGCACTTCCGACATTTCAATCGCCTGCTTAATCTCAATAATAACGTCTTCCAATAGATCCTGATCATCTTCATACATACGTAAGAAGCGTTGTTTGGTCATTTTTTCCATAACAATATTGTTTGATTTCAATGATGTTGTGAAATAAACCAGCGTTTTTTCAAGACTAAGCAAATCAAAAAGTTCTTTATTTCTCATTGATTCATGCAGTTCACGTTCGATCAGCGACGTTCTGCGATCAATGGTTTTCAAGTATTTGAGATAATAGCGTGCAATCGCATAGAGTATTTGCAGGGTAAAGCGTGTTTTCTTATAAGTAAAAAAGTTCCGGATACGATTATTAATAAAATCATCAATGATCGGATTACTCTGCAAACAAACGGTCACAAAATAATAAGGCGTAACAATAATGCCAAGCGGAATCGTATCATAAGGAGCTGAGTCGGATTCATCTTGGATCAGCACCGGAAAATCAACGATGATCAGAACCGAATCGTCTTCCTTTTCAATACGAGAGCGTTCGTCATCATCCAGTGAGTCTCGGATAAAGTCCGATGGAATGCCGGTACCGTCCACAACCTTCTGCACTTCAAATTCGGATGGACGTGTCAAATTTATCCAGCATCCTTTAACCAGCTCTTCTTTTTTCACCAATTTGTCTTGCTCATCAGTTAAATAAATATCAATCATGATGCACCTCCTCTTAATTTAGAGGAAGCCTACACAGATATCTGTCCGCTGCCGTGATTTTGCCCAAGAGCGTCTGATGCCATATAAGCTTCCCCTGCCGATGACTGGGACCAGGCTTTGGACTCGAACTATCAGAACTCATCGAACAATCACTTCCTTCAGCGGAATTGTGTATTTGGCGCGCATCGGATTACGTGCGCGGTCGAATACCGCCACGTTCTATAATACATGGTGTGCCAAAAGAACACAAACTGATCGCAAACGTTACACAAAATATTTTTTCATCTTTTTAAGCGGACTAGAAAGAACGCGCAAAAGCGCTCGGTCCATACGTCCGCAGGATGCGGAGAATTTCCTTCTATTTCAGATTGGGCGATCAGCATCTTATGACGTCTATCGTCTAACCAACAAGGCAAAACGCTAAACGGTTTATACATAAATAGAAGCATCTTATATTTACATGTCCATTGGTGTCCAGCGCCCCTCAAGCGAGTCATGATGTTTCTTTACTTGGTAAAGAAAAAGAGCCCTTTGACAGGCTCTTCTTCATTAATAGTGCGGTAAATACCTTACTTCAGCAGTGCGGCTTTGGAAAACATGGTTTGCCGCATTGTACGTCATAGTGGCACTCATCACAAGTCTCCGACATCGTGTGTGGGTAGTAGTGCTGATGTTCGTAGATGTAATGAGTTTTTCTGATCGTGTGCAGTTGATGAATATGTTTCACAATGACTGGCTTGTAAATATGCTGAACATTGACGGTCTGCGGATCATAGACTGTACCGCCTTGTGTTGGCGGACAATGCAGCGTATTTTCAGTCGTTTTTCCTGCGGCAGCTCCCGGGGCTGTGCCAGCTCCGGCAACATTTCCATAGGGTGCATAACCACCTTTACCTTTCCCTTTACTTGGGAAGCCCATTGGTGCTGTTGAGCATTTGGAAGCCGGTTTAAATTCAGGTTTGTAAGCCGGCTTGTTTTCCGACTTATATTCATGTGTCGGACTTGGCAATGGACTGACTGGGCCGGCATTGCCCCAATTTCCGATATTCCCCGTGTTGCTTACATTTCCGACGTTTCCCATATTGCCTGAAACAGGCTGATTTGAATAAGGTGAAACCTCCATAATTTTGCTCCTCCTCGTCAATTAAAGTACACTAATAACCTATGAGTCGAGGAAAGCCATTGCACTAATGAGAACACCTAATTTTAGTCGTTCCGCCTAAATTTGGGCAGATAACATGAGAAACTGTTGGTGTTGATCATCCTAAATTACCTCATTGATTTTTGAAAAACGCTTGCAAAAGCGAAGTAAATCACTTAGAATAGACAAATGTCAGCGAGAATTTTCTTACCTATGCGCTCGTAGCTCAGTGGATAGAGCAATGGTTTCCGGTACCATGTGTCGGGGGTTCGACTCCCTTCGAGCGCATCAAATGGTGCAGCAATCCGAACGCATCATACAGTAATTGTATTGACGGCACTTCTGAGAAACGCTCGGAAGTGCCCTTTTTATTCCATGAATGTGCTTGTACCGTATTGTCTATGAAATTTGTATCAAATTATAGGCAAAACTTTAGAAATAATTAAGACGAATATCTATAATTTGCTTTATGATTAACCAATAAAGTACAAATTGGTGTTTTCATTTTTCTTTGAATCATTAAAGAAAATTATGTTCCGCTTAAACGGGAATGAAAACAAATACTCAGAATAAAAAGGAGTCGTACACATTGACAAAAGTAACAGTAGGCGTTCTATTTGGAGGTCACTCGGCAGAATATAAAATCTCTCTGAAGTCTGCATACTCCATTATCACCAGCCTGGATACTGAAAAATACGAGTTGGTACTGATTGGCATAACGCAGGACGGTTCATGGAAAAGATATACAGGCCAGGTAGATGCCATTCCTTCGGATACTTGGAGTGAACAAAATTGTGTGCCTGCATGGATTTTACCGGATAAAAAATTGCATGGATTGATTGAACAGCATCATGATCAGCTTATTCGCACACATCTTGATGTCGTTTTCCCCGTTTTGCATGGTAAAAACGGAGAAGACGGAACCATTCAGGGCCTCCTTGAACTATCCGGAATTCCCTATGTCGGTTGTAATGTGCTGAGTTCTTCAATGGGCATGGATAAGGATATTTCACACCGTATCGTGAAGGACGCAGGCTTCCGTGTTCCTGAAACAGTTTCCATCACCGGAAAAACCTCAAAGGAACAGTTAGAGAAAATTAGTGTCGGCTTGAGTTACCCGGTTTTCGTCAAACCGGCAAACGGCGGTTCTTCGTTCGGCGTCACTAAGGTTGCTGATTCTGCCGGTCTTTTAGCGGCAGTTGTTGATGCTCAGAACTACGACAGCAAAATCTGTATTGAAGAAGGAATCGACGGCTGTGAAGTGGGTTGCTCCATATTAGGAAACGGGGACGACTTGACAGTCGGCGAAGTTGATCAGATTGTTCTGTCTCACGGTTTCTTCCGCATTCATCAGGAATCACATCCGGAAACAGATTCCGAGAATTCAACGATTCGCGTCCCAGCCGATGTTTCATCAGACGTTGAGGCACGTATCAAGCAAACCGCTAAAGCAATTTATAGTGCGCTGGGATGTACAGGATTAACACGTGTCGACATGTTCCTTACACCTGATCATGAAGTTGTCTTTAATGAAATAAATACAATGCCCGGATTCACCAGCTACAGCCGCTATCCGCGAATGATGAAAGCTGCCGGCATCAGCCTGACCCAGGTTACGGACACGGCCATTCAATTAGCACTCCAAAGCAAATAATTGAAACCTTGAAAGCTGATAACTATTATTGACTCTGAAGTTTGCGCTTTCTGCACTCAGTTTGTCATTATAGGAGCAGATCCACTGCCTCAACTTCATGAAAAGCCAAGCAGTGGATCGTTAAATTTGACCTATATTGACCTTTAATGTATCATGGATGTTGGTAATGGGAAAAATAACTTTCTTCAATGGAAAAAGGGGGTTCGTTCAATGCCTTTAATACCAACAGTCATTGAGCAGACAAACCGCGGCGAACGCGCGTATGACATCTACTCACGCTTATTGAAAGACCGTATCATTATGCTTGGAACAGCAATTGACGACAATGTAGCTAATGCGGTTGTCGCACAGCTGCTTTTCCTGGCAGCAGAAGATTCGGAGAAAGATATTTCGCTTTACATCAATAGCCCCGGCGGATCAATTACCGCAGGAATGGCCATTTTTGATACAATGCAGTTTATTAAACCAAAGGTATCAACCATTTGCATTGGTATGGCCGCTTCAATGGGCAGCTTCCTCTTAACTGCAGGCGAAATCGGTAAGCGTTACGCACTGCCGAATAGCGAAATTATGATTCACCAGCCGCTTGGCGGCATGCAGGGTCAGGCGTCAGATATGGAAATTCACGCAAAGCGGATCATTTCTATTCGTGAAAAGTTGAATCATATCTATGCTGAACGTACCGGTCAGCCTTACGAAGTGATTGCTCGTGATACGGATCGTGACAATTTCATGTCCGCAGAAGAAGCGAAGAAGTATGGTTTGATTGACGATATTATGGTTTCAGCAAAATAATTGACCATAAAGAAAAGCCGGAGCATCTGCTCCGGCTTTTCTTATTGTCTTTTAGTAAGCGTTATCATTTGTTTTCAATAAAAGAAGCCAGCGTCTCAAGCGCCATACGTTCATCCTCACCCTCAGCGGTCAGAATGAGCTGCTCACCGCGAGCCGGTGCCATGCTCATGACACCCATGATGCTCTTCACATTTGCTACGTGCCCGTCTTTTTCAAGCGTTATAGCTGCCTGATAAAGGTTGGCATTCTGCACAAATAGAGCGGCTGGCCGCGCCTGAAGGCCATTTTCCAGCCCGATGATCACTTTCTTAGTCAGCATGTTGTCCATTCCTCCTTTCATAAAAATGAAGGCGCACAACCATTTATTGGCCCTGTCGAATCCGATTGGCAATCGCGTCGATTTTTCGGAAGCGATGGTTAATCCCAGATTTGCTGATTGGCTCACCATTAACCATTTCTCCAAGCTCTTTCAGCGTAATGTCCGGATTTTGCAACCGAATCTCAGCAATTTCCCGCAATTTATCCGGCAATTCTTCCAACCCGATACTCTTCTCAATCAACCGGATATTTTCCATCTGTCTCATCGCAGCGGAGACCGTTTTATTCAAGTTCGCCGTCTCACAATTGACAAGCCGGTTCACTGAATTACGCATGTCCTTGACAATACGGATATCCTCAAAATAAAACAGAGCCTTGTTTGCGCCGATAATGCTCAGAAAATCGGTGATCTTTTCGCCCTCTTTCATATAAATGATGTATCCGTTCTTTCTCGGCAAGATCTTAACATTAAGATTGAACGTATTCATCAGTTTAGCCAAAGAATACGTATGTTCTTCATAATTCGAAAAAATTTCTAAGTGATATGAGGATTCCGGATGGTTCAGTGAACCACCTGCCAAGAATGATCCGCGCAGATAGGAACGTTTGCAGCAGTCGCTCTCAATTAATTCTGGGGCAATTTCACGGGTAAACTGTCCTCCGTCATCAATGATTCTCAAATCTTCCAGGAACGGACGCGCCGTTTCTTTCAGGCGAACAATATAAACATTATTTTTCTTCAGCCGCATCTTTCTCCGTACCAGGATCTCGATTTGATAATGGTATGCTTGTTTAATCAGTCGGAAAATCCGTCGAGAAATTGCTGCATTCTCTGTTGCGATATCCAATTCAATTCTCTTGTTACGAATTGAGATGAAGCCATTCATTCGTGTCAGCGCAGCAAGCTCCGCACGCGCGCAGCAGTCATCTACCTCGAGCATCGTCAATTCTTTTTTGGTTTCGGCGGCAAATGACATGCCAATCCCTCCAAACCTTACACTTTTTTCTCCGTAAATAAAGACATCAGCATACGGCCGACGACTTCTTCATCATGGCGTACAACGCCTCCGGCAGTCTTGATCAGTGGTGCATGAATGACATCAATGCCTAGATCATTCAGTTGCTCCCAATCAATCTGCACCGGCTCTGATTCTTCAGCTGCGTAACGCTTCAGCAAGTCGACTTTAATGGGCCGGCTGTTCACAATAATTGTATCGATAAAAGGATGTGCGACATGGCGATGAATAGCCTTAATATGTTCAGATGCCGTAAAATGGTCGGTTTCCCCTTTTTGCGTCATGACATTACACACATACACTTTTCTGGCCTTCGAACGCGCAATTTCATCGGCGAGTTCCGGTACAAGCAAATTAGGGATTACGCTCGTATAAAGACTGCCGGGTCCGAACGTAATTAAATCCGCGTCACGAATCGCTCGGACGCTTTCAGGGAGCGGCTGAATATCTGCCGGCTTTAAGAAAACACGTTCAATCCGTTTGTTCACTTCGGGAATATGCGATTCTCCTTCCACGATACTGCCGTCGCTCATCACTGCACCGAGTGCAATCATTTGATCCGCCGCAGGCAGCACCTGGCCGTGAACATTGAGAATTCGGCTTAATTCGCGTACACCTTTGACAAAATCACCGGTTATCGATGTCAGCGCGGCAATCAGCAGGTTTCCTAAGGAATGGCCGTTTAATCCACTGTCTGTTTTGAACCGATGCTGAAGCAATTGTTCGAACATCGGTTCAATATCTGATAGCGAAACAAGTACATTGCGGATATCGCCAGGCGGAGGAATCTGCAGCTCATTTCTCAGCTTTCCGCTGCTGCCGCCGTCGTCCGCAACAGTCACAATCGCAGTGATATCCACCGGGTACTTCTTCAAACCGCGAAGCACCGCCGGAAGCCCTGTGCCCCCGCCGATCGCAACGACTTTTTTTCGATCTGTCATTCGATTATTTTCCTCTCTCAATATCCCGGTGCGACACATTCGTCGGGAAATCTCCGGAAAGTTTTTTGGCAATCCACTCGGTCAAGGCGACTGATCGATGTTTGCCGCCTGTGCAGCCGATCGCAATAACCAGCTGCCCTTTGCCTTCACGTTTGTACTGTGGAATCATGAATTGAAGCAGATCCATCAGCTTCTTCAAAAATTGCTTCGTCTCCGACCATTTCAGCACGTACTCAGAAATATCAGTATCAAGTCCAGTCCGCTCACGCATATGCTTCACGTAGTAAGGATTGGGCAGAAAACGTACATCAAAAACGAGATCAGCATCGATGGGAAGCCCGTATTTAAAACCAAAGGACAGCAAATTAACGCGGAATGTCTCCGTTTCGCTGGCAAATTCCTGAACGATGCGATCGCGTAATTCTCTTGGTTTCATGTCTGTTGTGTTTATATAATATTGGGCGAGTCCTTTAACTTCTTCAAGTTTTTTTCGTTCGGCGCGAATACCGTCAATCGGCCGGCTTTTCGGAGACAGCGGATGTGAGCGGCGTGTCTCCTTGTAGCGATGAACTAGTGCATCATCCTTCGCATCGAGAAAAAGAATCTTCGGCCTGACTTTCTCGGATTTGCTGAATGCATCCAGTGATGCGAAAAGCGAATCGAAAAAAGTTCTGCCGCGAAGATCCATGACTAATGCTAGTTTATTCAGTTTTTCCGAATCTGAATCTTCAATTAAGTCAATGAACTTTGGAAGCAAAGTCGGCGGCAAATTATCGATGCAGAAGTAACCCAAGTCCTCAAAAATACGGGTCGCAACTGTCTTTCCCGCGCCCGACATTCCGGTTATGATCACTACTTGAATATCTTTCATCCTGCATCCGTCCCCACCGATCAATTTTTCACCTGTGACGCAACACCTGCATCAAGGCATTCTTTCATCTTTAGTATACTCGAAAAAGAAGCATTCAGAAAGATAAACAATAATCAGCAGACGTGCGTTTATGAATAACGCGATGCGTATTGGCAACTATTTTCCTTGCCCGGAAGCGACAAAGCGCAGAGAAATAAGGCAAAAAAAGCAGCACCGCCATATTGCGATGCCACTAAATGTTTATATAAAAAGGGGGGTCAATTTCATACTTTAATCATATCGTGTTTTCATTTCATAATGATTACATGATGATTAAACACTTATGAAATTACGCCCAATGATTCATCTAAAGAATCATGACTAAAGACGCACAGGCCTTATTTGACTGCCGAAGCATCCTTCAGCTTCTCAACATATTTCTGTGCATTTTCTGCCGCAATGCTGCCGTCTCCGGTCGCTGTCACAATTTGGCGCAGCTCCTTTTGGCGCACGTCGCCTGCCGCGAAAATACCTGGAATACTGGTCTCCATCTTTTCGTTCGTCACGATATAACCCTCATCGTCAAGAATGCCTAAATCGCTCACAGCACCAGTCAGCGGATTCATACCGACATAAATAAACACACCGTCTACTGGAAAATCGGTTTCTTCTCCGGTTTTCTTATTCTTCAGCGTCAGGCTGGCTACCTTGCCGTCCGCACCATTGATCTTCGTGCAAATGGTATCCCAAATAAAATCAACTTTTTCATTATTGAATGCACGGTTCTGAAGAATCTTCTGTGCGCGCAGCTGGTCGCGCCTGTGAACGATTGTTACCTTGGATGCAAAACGTGTCAGATAAGTTCCCTCTTCAACCGCAGAATCACCGCCGCCAATCACCGCCAGTTTCTTCTCCTTGAAGAATGCGCCATCGCACACCGCGCAATAGGACACGCCGCGGCCAGCGAATTCTTTTTCGCCGGGAACGCCAAGCTTGCGATATTCAGCACCCGTCGTTACGATGACCGTCCGCGCCTTGTATTGCTTGCTTCCGCAATCAATAGTTTTGACATCCGAACCATCCTCGATTTTCTTAATATCGCCATACGCATACTCTGCTCCAAATTTTTTCGCATGCTCAAACATCTTGTTTGACAGATCCGGTCCGAGAATCGATTCAAAACCGGGATAGTTCTCGACTGCTTCCGTATTCGCCATCTGACCACCTGGAATTCCGCGTTCAATCATCAACACTGACATATTCGCTCTCGCCGCATACACGGCGGCCGTCATTCCGGCCGGCCCTGCCCCCGCAATAATGACATCATAAATTTTCTGTTCTTCAGCCAACGTCAATCCATTCCTTCCATAGCAAATTTGCTAGTCTTCTTTATAATTATTATTATCTACTGATCTGATAATTCTATGCTAAAGAATGGCGCGACCAAAGTCCAGAAAATTGCTCATACGTAAAAACACTTGATTCGTATCAATCATCATCCCACTGTTTTTCAAGCGCAATTGATAATTTCTGAATATGTTTTCGCAATCGATACAGTGTCGTACCTGCTTCCATCGCAATGTCCTTCTGAGCAGCCGGTTTGCCGAACTCCTTCTTCCACAAATAAATCAAAGCAGCAGCCCAGCCCTTGATGTCCTCCTCACGGATATGCGCGAACGAATCGACAACGGCCCAGAAACTGTAAAGCTCCGGATGCTTTAACGTCTCTTTGCAGCCTCCTGCTAACCGCTCAACCTCGCGCATGACTTGCATACTTAGGTCGCGCACGCCGCTGTCCATTTCTTCAACCAGCCTGCGTGCATGACCCATGATTTCCGGATCTGTGCCTTTCTTCGCCACATCCAGAAGCAGAGAACGATCATGACACCGCGCAGCATAGAAAAGAGAAAAAATTTGAAACGATTTTACGTCTTCCCATGCTTCTTTTCGAATGAGCTCCCGAACCATGAAGTTCTTTTCCGCCCCTGGTTCGAACATCATGTCCTGAATCTTGCTGTACTTAAACGGGTGGAAGGGCTTGTCACTGAAAAAGTCAACACGTCTCCAGTTCTGCTTAGCCGCCTCTTCATCGCCGCAATGATAAGCAGAAAGTGCCATCCAGAAGTAAAAAACCTGATCACGCCGTGCGCCTCGCTTTTCCGCAATGCGCAACCAGTAGTAAGCCCGCTTGTAATTACCGATAAAAAGATAGGTTGAACCGAGTTTTCCGCAATGCTCTGGGTAAAGCGGATAGATCAAATCAAGACGTGCAACCACTTTCTCCAGCCCGGATTTATCGTGCAATTGATAGTAAAAAGTCGCTAAATTACACAAAGCATGAATATTTCCCGGATCCTTTTCCAAAACGCGGCATGCAGTGGCAAGCGCATTTTCCTGATCATCCATAGAAAAATAGGCGATTGAAAGATTATTCTGTGCCGCAAGAAAATCCGGCTCGTCCTCAATCACTTGTTTAAAGTAATGGATTGCTTCGTCAAAATGGCCGTGTTCCAGTGCCAGACGACCGCGTTCATGAACCGTAACATAGGCAGATTCATCTTCATCCAATTCTTTCATTTCTGAGTTCAGCATTTGAAACAATTCCTGAGCCTCATGCTTAAATGTTCCATTCGGTTCCAAAGTCAAATAGATTTGAACTTCATCTAATGCCTCTTGAAATTCCCCAAGATAGGCATAATTATTTGCTATAAAAAAATAACAATCGGTCATTTTCGAATCAAGTTCATAAACCACTTTTTTTAGTAAGCGAATTGATGATTCATAGTTTTCCAGCTCAGCAAGAATCTCAGCTTGCTGGCAAAGGTATTCGACATCATTCGGTTTGAATTTGATTGCGCGCTCCATATATTTGCTGGCGCGTTCAAGATCGCCTTTTTCAAAACAAGCGATCCCTTTCTGATAAAAAAAGTCACCGTCACAATGAAAATCGATGACGCGTGCTTTTTTCGTGCAGTTTCTCTCCTCCATAAAATCCTTTTGCCCCCGTGCCTCTTTTTCCAATCCCAAATAATTATAGCATAACTGCTCTCGCCATTTTTGAAAAGCCTTTGCCAATTGCAGTTTACCTGCCGACATGTAAAAACAACCGTCTCTTGGCGGTTGTTCTAGAAACTCTTAATTCAGATTGTTACTTCTGTACTCCGTACGATACTGAGCAAATCCTTCATGTTATTCAATAAATAATCCGGGTTCAATCGTTCCAGCATCGTCCGCCCTTTGAGTGACCAACCGACTGCCGCGGTGCGAACATGTGCATTTTCTCCTGCCAGGATATCGGCCGGGCTGTCACCAACCATAATAGTTGTTTCCTTCTGTGCGGCCAAGTCGTTCATCGCGCGTACTACAGGTTCAGGATCTGGCTTGAGCCGCGTAACATCATTGCTCGTAATTACCGTTTCGAAGAAATCAGCCATTCGGGTCAAATGGAGACCGCGCTCCACCATATCTCGCGTTTTGGTTGAAACAACGCCGAGTTTGCAGCCATCTTCTTTCAACACGGTCAAGGTTTCGCGCACGTAGGGAAACTCCTTGACAAGCCTGTCATGGAATCGGCTGTTATGATCGCGGTACATGGAAATCATTTCATTTGTCAGCTTCGGACTAATCCGGTTAAAGCTTGTTTCCAAGGATTCACCGATAAACGGGATCAGATCTTTCCGTGTAAATTTTCCTGGATAATAGTGGTCCAGTGTATATTGAAAAGAAGTCAGGATTAAATTATTTGTATCAATCAGTGTTCCGTCCAAATCAAATAAAACCGTCTTTATCAAATTGCCCATCTCCCCAAAAGAAAACTCAACTAAGTGTTAATGAATTCGCATCAAATCTCTCTATACAGAAAAAAATCACCGCAATTGTTTCTTGAATTGCGATGATCAATTAAATTTATGTCTACTCACTATAGAGCGGTCTGTTTTTCTGTGCCGTTCGCCAATAGGTGATCAGTCCTACGCCAACAATAACCAAAACAACGGACAGCCATTGCGATACGCGAAGCGGCCCGAGCATCAAACTGTCTGTGCGCAACCCTTCAATATAGCAGCGGCCTAAGGCATACCAGGTTACATAAATCATAAAAAGTTCGCCGCGTTTCAATCGAACGACACGCCGGATAACCAGCAGAATAACAAAACCGACGATATTCCAAACCGATTCATACAAGAAAGTCGGAATGTAATAGGTCCCATCAATATACATCTGGTTGATGATGAAATGAGGCAGATGCAAATGTTCCAGTGCCGCCCGTGTTGTTGGACCGCCGTGCGCTTCCTGATTCATAAAATTGCCCCATCGTCCGATCGCTTGACCGAGGATAACGCTCGGTGCGCAGACATCGGCAACCTTCCAAAAAGGCAGATGACGGAGCCGGCAATAGACAACTGCGGTCAGCACTGCACCGATCAAGGCACCATAAATTGCGATGCCTCCGTTCCAAATAGCAATGATCTCTCCGGGATGCTTGGAGTAGTAACCCCATTCAAAGGCCACATAATAGATACGTGCGCAGATCACCGCGATTGGCGCTGCATAGAGAATTAAATCGGTAAATGTATCTGGCGGGAGGTCAAGACGTTTGCCCTCGCGCATCGCAATAAGCAGTCCAATTAAAGCGCCTGCCGCGATAATGATGCCGTACCAATAAATATGGAGCGGTCCTAATTCAAAAGCCACTCGATTGAGCGGTTCAATTGCTTCGTTCATAAAGATGGACACCTCAACTTAAATAAAATGGATTATCGATCATTCAAACTGTCATTCAGTCGATCAGCAAATTGCTGCGCGGCATGGTAACCCATGTTTTTCAACCGATAATTCATCGCCGCTACTTCAATAATGACAGCAAGGTTGCGCCCCGGTCGTACAGGAAGAACAAGCCTTGGAATCTCCGTATCAATCAATTTAATCTTTTCTTCATCCAGTCCGAGCCGATCATATACTTTGCTCTGATCCCACAGTTCCAGATGAATGACCAATGAAACGGTCTTATAATTGCGGACTGCCCCGGCGCCAAACAAGGTCATTACATTAATAATCCCGAGTCCACGAATTTCAAGAAGATGCTGAATCAATTCCGGCGCGCTGCCGACGAGCTCAGCCTCGCCTTCCTGACGAATTTCAACCGAATCATCCGCCACAAGGCGATGACCGCGCTTCACGAGTTCGAGTGCTGTTTCGCTTTTCCCCACGCCGCTGTCCCCGGTAATCAGAACTCCGACACCATAGACATCAACGAGCACGCCGTGCACGGCTGTCATCGGTGCGAGTCGCGATTCCAAATAGTTTGTGATCATACTGCTCAGTCGTGTCGTCTGCATCTTCGACTGAAGCACAGGGACATGGCGTTTATTTGATGAAATGATGAATTCCTCAGGCACTTCAATTCCACGAGAGATCACAATGCACGGCGTCTGTGCGGTGCACAGCTGAGAGGTTCGTTTATACCGCTCATCCTGGCTCAATTCATTAAAAAAAGAAAGCTCGGTACGCCCAAGCAGCTGCAGACGTCTCCTGGGATAATAAGTAAAATAGCCAGCAATTTCCAAGCCGGGTCTCGAAATGTCGCTGACAATAATTTCACGATCCAACCCTTCCTTGCCGCTTACCAGCTTCAAATCAAAATGCTCAATAAGTTCACGCACACGCACTCTGCTCATGTTTTCATTTGCCGCCGGAACCTGTCCGTTTTCTTCCGTCATCACGCACCTCATGTTAGGGCTGACAGGCGTTCGGGAAGCATAAAATCCGCCGGGCAAGGCGTACACGCCTGAGAGAGAGAATCAGCCTCCATTTCTTTCTATTAGTGCACCGGGGTGTCGGTCCGGTGCTCTCTCAGGTTCATTTAATAAATCGGGGTACTGCCCGATGATTAGTCACATTTTCTTTATTTTACCATAGATTCGCCGCGCGCCAAAAAATGAATCCCATGATTTTAAATGATCGGGCAATCCTTGGGAAACAGCAGAAAAAACGGCGCAATTACTCGCGCCGCAAGGGTTTGATTATAAAGTTTTGGATGATCATCTGGCAAATAGCCATAATGATCGCAACGATCAACGCGCTTCCAAAGCCGTCCAGTTCAAATGCCGGGCCCATGATCGATGCCGTCAGCATCAGCATCAATGCATTGATGACAAAAATGAAGAATCCGAGCGTCAGGACGGTTGCCGGTAAGGAGAATAATAACAGAACCGGCCGGATAAAAAGATTGAGAAATGACAAGATCAGGCTGGCAGCAAAAGCCGCGCCAATGCCGGAAAGATGCACCATCGTATGAAGATAGCCGGCAAGTGTCATTAAAATCACCATATTTATGATGACATTAAGCAAGGTTTTGGCAAACCAGTTTTTAAACAAAAGCGTCACACTCTTTCAGGAATAATTAGATAAGCAATAAAATAACCAATCAAGCATGGAAAAAAGGCGGTTACGATTGTCAAAACCACAAAGGCAAGCCTGACAACTACGGGGTCAATATTAAAATAGTCGCCGATTCCGCCGAGTACACCGCCAAGTACCCTGTTTTCTCTTGATCGGAATAATTGTTTGTACACGAAAAAACCTCCCGCCTCATTCATCTTATTCCACTATACCCTTTCATCATGCAAGGTAACAAGAACATTTTCCCGTTTTATGGGGAAAATCTGGTTTACACGCGCAACTGATCGCTCGATTCAGCTACCTGCTGCTGGTTATGAAGATGCTCCTCCATGCGCACACGGTCACGTTCCAGCACCGGCTTCAGATACTTGCCGGTATAGGATTCCTTGGTATCCGCTACTTTTTCCGGAGTCCCTGTAACCACAATCGTGCCGCCGCCGTTTCCGCCTTCCGGACCAAGATCGATCAAGTAGTCCGCACATTTAATTACATCAAGATTATGCTCGATGATTAACACACTGTCACCGCTGTCTACGAGTGCCTGAAGCACAACAAGCAGCCGGGAGATGTCATCCATATGCAGACCGGTCGTCGGTTCGTCCAGGATATAAAGTGCACGGCCTTTCGTACGACGATAAAGCTGGGACGCGAGCTTGACACGCTGAGCTTCGCCGCCGGAGAGCGTCGTGGCCGGTTGGCCGAGCCGAATATAGCCTAAGCCGACATCATAGAGCGGTTCCAGTCTGCGTTTGATCCGCGGTACATTTTTGAAGAATTCCAGACCTTCCTCTACAGTCATGTCCAGAACATCGGCAATCGTTTTCCCTTTATAGGTCACATCGAGCGTTTCACGATTATAACGTTTGCCATGGCATACTTCGCACGGCACATAAACATCCGGAAGGAAGTGCATTTCTATTTTAATAATACCGTCGCCGCTGCACGCTTCGCAGCGTCCGCCTTTAACATTGAAGCTGAAACGACCTTTTTTATAGCCGCGCACCTTTGCCTCATTTGTCGCCGCAAACACGTCGCGAATCATGTCAAAGACTCCGGTATAAGTTGCCGGGTTGGAACGCGGCGTGCGTCCGATCGGTGCCTGGTCGATTTGAATGACCCGATCCAATTCTTTTATGCCCTTGATCTGCTTATACTCACCGGGAGCATCGCGCCGCCCGTGCAATTTCTGAGCAAGTGCCTTGAACAGCACCTCATTGACCAAGGTACTTTTCCCCGAGCCGGAAACGCCGGTAACCACCGTCATCACACCGAGCGGGAAACTAACCGTCACATTCTTCAAATTGTTCGCCTTCGCGCCGATCACTTTGATCTCGCGCTTGGTTGCTTTTCTCCGTTTCGCCGGAATCGGAATGAATTTGCGGCCCGACAGGTACTGCCCGGTGAGTGAATTTTCATTGTGCATGATTTCCTCAGGAGTACCCTGTGCCGTGATTTGTCCGCCATGCTCGCCGGCACCCGGACCGACGTCGATAATGTAATCGGAAGCAAGCATGGTATCCTCATCATGTTCAACGACGATCAGTGTATTTCCCAGATCGCGCATGCCGAGCAGCGAATGAATCAAGCGGTCATTATCGCGCTGATGCAAGCCGATTGACGGTTCGTCCAAAATGTAGAGCACACCCATGAGCTGCGATCCGATCTGCGTTGCCAGCCGGATTCGCTGTGCTTCCCCTCCTGACAAGGTACCCGCCGCACGGCCTAAGGTTAGATAGTCCAGTCCTACATCAATGAGGAACTGAGTCCGCTGTGTAATTTCACGAAGAATCAAACGAGCAATCGTCTGTTCCTTTTCGGTGAGTTCCAGCCCGTTAAAGAACGAAAGCATTTCCCGAATCGGCATTTCGGTCACTTCACTGATGTGCTTGCCGCCGATTTTCACCGCCAACGCTTCCGGACGAAGCCGGTGACCGTGACAGGTCGGGCACGGCTTTTGCATCATATACTCGGACATTTGTTCACGAATAAAGTCAGAGCTTGTCTCACGGTATCTACGTCCGATATTGTTCATGACGCCTTCGTAGTACATGTCTTTATCCCGAACATCGCCGAATTCATTTTCATAGTGAAAATGGATGCGTTCAGTCCCTGAGCCGTAGAGAAGGAGTTTCATCTTCTCTTTCGGCAGCTCTGAGACCGGACAATTCATATCAATGCCAAAGTGAGCACAAGCCGCCTTAAGCAGCTGTGGATAATATTGTGAACTCGTCGGTTCCCAGGCGATAATTGCACCTTCGGCTAACGATTTGGTCTGATCAGGGATGACCAAATCAGGGTCAACTTCCATGCGTGAGCCCAGTCCGTCACAATCTGGGCAGGCTCCGAACGGACTGTTAAACGAAAAGAGTCGAGGTTCAAGTTCACCGATTGAGAAGCCGCAATAAGGACATGAATGTTGTTCGGAAAAAAGCAGTTCTTCACCACCGATAATATCCACAACGACACGACCGTCAGTCAGTTTAGTTGCTGCTTCAAGTGAATCGGCAAGCCGTCCCTCTATATTCGGTTTCACAACAATTCGATCAATCACAACATCGATGTTATGCTTCTTGTTCTTTTCAAGCTTGATTTCTTCCGACACCTCACGCATCTCACCGTCAACACGTACCCGGACATAGCCCTTTTTCTTAATATCTTCCAAGGTCTTGACATGTGTTCCTTTTCTTCCGGAGACCAGCGGTGCCAGAATCTGCAGTTTTGTCCGCTCCGGATAAACCATGATTCTGTCAACCATCTGTTCAATAGTCTGCGATGTGATTTCAACACCGTGCGTCGGGCAAAAAGGGTGCCCGATTCTGGCAAAAAGAAGACGCATGTAATCATAAATTTCCGTTACGGTTCCCACGGTTGAACGCGGGTTATGACTCGTCGTCTTCTGGTCAATCGAAATCGCCGGCGACAAGCCTTCAATCGCGTCCACATCCGGTTTGTTGGATTGGCCGAGAAATTGGCGGGCATATGCCGACAGCGATTCAACATAGCGGCGCTGCCCCTCGGCGTAGATTGTGTCGAACGCCAGCGATGACTTGCCTGAGCCCGACAATCCGGTAACAACAACCATTTTGTCACGTGGTATTGTTACGCTGACATTTTTTAAATTATGTTCCCTTGCGCCTTTGACAACAATATTTTCAAGTACCATCTGCGTGTTATCCCTCCGCCTTCAGTTCATAGAGTGCGTCCCGCAGTTCCGCTGCACGCTCGAAGTCAAGCGACTTTGCCGCCTGCTTCATTTCTTTTTCAATACCGATAATTGCCTTGTTGCGCTCGCTCTTTGTCATTTTCTTCTTTTTCTTCTTGCCGGAGCCATCCTGTTTTTCCACTTCGTATGTCGCTTTAATCAGCTCAGGAATGGCCTTTTGAATCGTCGTCGGTGTAATATGATGCACTTCATTGAATTTCTTTTGAATTTTGCGGCGGCGTGCGGTTTCATCCATCGCCAACCGCATCGAATCGGTAACTCGGTCGGCATACAGAATGACTCGCCCTTCCGCATTTCTCGCCGCTCGTCCGATCGTCTGAATCAGCGACCGTTCCGAGCGAAGGAAGCCTTCCTTATCGGCGTCAAGGATAGCGACAAGTGAGACTTCAGGAATATCCAGTCCTTCACGGAGCAGGTTGATCCCGACCAGCACATCGAATTCGCCGCGTCGCAAATTGCGAATGATCTCAATCCGGTCGAGCGTCTTAACTTCCGAATGAAGATAATTGACTTTAATGCCCATGCCCTTTAGATAGTCGGTCAAATTCTCTGCCATCTTCTTCGTCAGCGTCGTGACGAGGACACGTTCATGCTTCTTAATCCTAATATTAATCTCGTCGTAGAGATCATCAATCTGTCCCTTGATCGGACGGACTTCGATTTCCGGATCCAGCAATCCGGTCGGTCGAATAATCTGCTCGACCGGCTTATTGGAATGCTCCAATTCATAATCCGCCGGAGTCGCCGAAACGTACACGATCTGATTGACACGTTCCTCAAATTCTTCAAATTTAAGCGGCCGGTTGTCTTTTGCAGAAGGAAGACGGAAACCGTGATCAACCAGGACGTTTTTTCGCGCCTGGTCGCCGTTGTACATGGCCCGAATCTGTGGCAGTGTCGCATGGGATTCATCGACCATAATGAGAAAGTCCTTTGGAAAATAGTCCATGAGCGTATACGGCGATTCACCCGGTTTTCGAAAGGTCAGATGCCTTGAATAGTTCTCAATTCCGGAGCAAAAGCCGACTTCCTCCATCATTTCCAAATCATAACGCGTACGCTGCTCAAGCCGTTGTGCCTCAAGTAGTTTACCGTTCTCATTAAGCACTTTCAGCCGATCCTCGAGCTCCTTCTGGATGTTCACAATTGCTCGCTTCATTTTCTCCTGTCCGGTAACGAAGTGGGAAGCCGGGTAGATGGCAACATGATCACGCTCGCCGACAATCTCTCCGGTCATCGGATCCATCTCGGTCAGCCGTTCAATTTCATCACCGAAGAATTCGACGCGAATGCAGTGATCATCGCGCGATGCCGGGAAAATCTCCACCACATCGCCGCGCACACGGAATGTCCCGCGTGTAAAATTAATATCGTTACGCGAGTACTGGATGTCGACAAGCTGACGCAGCATCGCATCCCGCTCCTTCTCCATACCCGGCCGCAATGAGAGTACAAGTGAGCTGTATTCTTCCGGAGAACCTAAACCGTAAATACACGAAACACTGGCAACAATAATGACATCGCGACGCTCAAACAATGAGCTGGTTGCCGAGTGACGCAGCTTGTCAATCTCGTCATTGATGCTCGAATCTTTTTCAATATACGTATCCGTCTGCGGAATATAGGCTTCCGGCTGGTAATAATCGTAGTAGCTGACAAAATATTCGACCGCATTATTCGGGAAAAATTCCTTAAACTCGTTATAAAGCTGCCCTGCAAGCGTTTTATTATGGGCAATGACCAGCGTTGGCTTCTGCACTTGAGCAATCACATTCGACATCGTGAATGTTTTACCGGTACCGGTCGCGCCGAGCAACGTCTGATGCTTTTGACCGTTCCTGATCCCATCGACCAATGTATGAATCGCTTCCGGCTGGTCGCCTTGCGGTTGAAAATGGGACGCGAGTTGAAAATCCATAGCGCCCTCCTCCAATCTTTACTGTTTTTCTATGAAAAAAGCATGATTTGTCATTAATAGTAAAAAATCTTTCTTAAAAAAAGTATAGCATACCTCTATAGCAAAATAACAGCAAAATGCGAACGGATATTCCCAATGTTTTTCAGTCATTTATTCTAAACTCGGCTCATCTCACACAGGATAACCGGAGAAGTCATTTACTAGTACTTAATGAAACTAAAAAACTTCCATGGCACTCGGCCACAGAAGTCTTTTTTGAGAACATGAATTACGATTTAATATCTTCACCCATGTATTTTTCAATTTCTTCTAGAATTCCTTTTGCTGCTTTGCGGCTCAGGATCAGCTTGCCGTTTGCCAGAACAAGGTTATCCGGCGACACTTCATTCGTGATCTGGCACGCCATATTCGGCACATATTTCTTGAAGATAATCCGTTCATCCTCCGTGAAGATTTCGAGCGGATCACCCTCTTTAATATTCATGGTCCTTCTGAGTTCAATCGGAATCACAACACGTCCTAATTCATCAACTTTACGCACAATACCTGTCGATTTCATTTTTGCGCTCCTCCTCTCGCCTTTTCTATACTACGATCTGCATAACTTTTAACTTGATTATAGCACCAATATGCACCACAATTCGTGCAGGGGTTAAAAAATTCCAATTGCTCACATAACTACACCCAGTTTCAAAATCAGTCACATTTTAACAGTTGGGATTATTGTAAATTTTGACGGAACAAACAGCCAAGGGGACCAGCAAGCTTGCTCACCTTTTAGGTCTGCGGGCAGCGCGTCACCTTAAGCATCTTCCTTTCTTCCCATAAAAAGGAAGGAAAAGGAATCTCGCTGTCCCTCATGCGGATTTTTGTTCCTGTTAGATTATTCGAATTAAGGCTTAACTATTTGTCTTTTGTTTCAAATTCCATTGATCGCCTTCAAGAAAAAGTAGCCCGATCTTATAATTGTCATCTTCATGAATTGGCCCCTTTTCAAAGCGCTGCTCGCCGAAACGATCAATCACTTCCAGCTTGCAATAAGCCGCATGCTTTTGAAGTGCTTCATAGAATTCATCCACGCTGCTGACCTCTAAATCATTTACCCGCAAAATTTCTTCCCCAGGAATAATGCCCATATGCGCACCAAGCGAGTGAGGGATCGCTCCAATAACGCGCAGTCCTCTGTTCGGCATAAGATAATAGAACGGCTGCGTCTCACGCAGATGATGGTGGTACCAGGTGAGCAGCAATCGACTGACGAGTGCCGCAACGCCGCCGAGCATGACAAAAAGCGGCATATGCAGCAGATAGCCCGCACCGATGAAGATTGCAGTTATGCCAGCCGAAGCCATCAACCAGCTTGCCGTTTGACGAACAGCAGGTTTCGGTAATGCGTGCGTGATCAATTGTGCGATTCCTATGCCCAATGGGAAAATCGCAAAGCTAAATGAAGCGCCGCCGGAAACAAACGGCCAGGGACCAATGGACGAAATCGCACCCGGAACCGGCATAAGGAAGAGCAGCGGCGCGATCCAAAGCTGGCAAGCTTCATGAGCTCCGACCAAACTGCCCCGCTTGCTGCTGATGAGGCGCGGCGAAGTCTGCTGTGCACCCCAAAAATAGACCAGTGCTGTCTCAGCCAGCATAGCGACAACTAGGAATATGCCGAATGATACATAATCAATGGCTCGGATGTCCCCAATCCAACCGTTGATGAGCGAATACGGGGTCTGCAGTGCCGGCATAAAATAAGCGGCAATCAATGCCAAGCCACCTGCCACCGCCGGCGACAAAAAGCTTTGCCGGAACGTGAACAGTGTCATGATATATGCCAGTGAAAGCAAGGCAATGACTCCCGGCGTCAGACTGATTCCGGCGGCAAGCAACACAAGAGACGCTGCAAGTCCGACAAGCAGACTCGGCGCAATACTGGAAAAAATTGTATTAAACATTCCGTATGCCTTGACGCGAAATGACCGTCGCTCCCGGCGCACGCGCTGCGCTCCATAAAGAAAAAGCGCGATCAAAAGTAAATAGAGTAATGGATTGATAAAAAAAGTGGCAATGCCTGAAAAAATAAACCCAATGATGTCCGCCATCTGCAATTCCCCCACCTGGTACCCCGATTAAACAGCTATATTTTATAACCGTTTAATCCGATCTTCTTTGGTATTTCGACAAGATGCGCAGCATTTCCTGCCCATCGCTTCTGATTTAATTATACATGACGAACGTATCCGTTGCCGATTTCTTAGGAAAATTTTTACTGCACATGCAACTCTCATTACACAAAAAAGAACTTTTCCATCACGATCAGTGAAAAGTTCTTCAGATAATAAAATGATTTACATGTTATCGAGCGATTCATCAAGTTTATCGTGCACTTTGTTCACTGATACGCAAAGCCCTCTGCATTTCCTTTTCCCTTCAAAAAAGTTGACGGCCAAGGGACCGTCAACTTTCCAAGTTTATCGCTTAACTCTAGAAGCACGAATGACTTTTGCTCCATCCGGATTTCGGTGTCTGAAAAGAGTTCTTGGTCTTCTTTTGACAATCACTTCTTCGTTGTCCTGAACCACAACAATCCTCGCTCCAAGACCTCTCGTGATTTTGGCCATCGTTCCAATCGTAAGATTATGATCACCATTTTCAGCTCTGGATATGCTACTTTGCTGCGTTTCAACACGTTTAGCCAACTGTTTTTGCGTTAATCCCCGTTGTTTTCTCAAGTCAATAAGTTGCCTTGCTAATTGATAGCTTGCTTCACTTTCATCCCAAGCCTTCTTAAATTCCGGATCTTTCAATTGATCGTTAATGTAATCGTCAAGAAAACTCATCTCTGATCACCCTTTCTTTTTAAAAAGTCATCGCGGTAATCCTTTGCTTTTTTAATTTCTCGTGGAGGTGTCTTCTCAGTTTTTTTTGTGAATCCATTGGTCAAGATAAGATTCTTATCAACCAAATGAAAATAAAGGATTCGGAAAATGTTGTTAGAGAATTGTGTACGGAGCTCAAAAATTCCGTTACCTAATGGCTTGATTTTTTCCCTCATTTCCTTAGTCGGACCAAATTCCTCTAACAGTTGAAGGTTACGGAGAACTTTTACTCGATGCTTGGTGTCGAGTGAATTTAAATATACAGTTACTGGTTTTTCACCATTTTGTTTCTCATAAGGTATCAGGTTCCATTTCATTGTATTCGAATTATATCATATATGCGATATTATGTTCTAAAATAAATAAATTATCCCAATGTACATTTTTCACGCAGAAATTTTTGGAACGATTTTTTTTAAAACCGGCTAATTTATCGAGCGTTCCAGATTCAGCGCCTCTTACGACAGAAAACAGGCACTGCCGGAGCTGCGCCTGTTTTCCTTTTTGCTTTTTATTTTTTGATTTCTTTTTCGATTTCCGAAAGCGCCGTGTTTAACTGGCGATCGTTTTGCTGTTCTTTGATGGCCGTCAGCGTTGCTTGCTGCAGTGCGTCGGCTGTTTTCTGATCAATTTCACCGGTAACCGGCAGTTTCTTTTGTTTTTGGAACGCTTTTACTGCCTGTGCGGTCTGATCGCTGAAGTAGCCGTCAACGCGTCCAGGATTCTGGCCCGCGGCTTTCAGCATCTTCTGTGCGTCCGCAATGACTGTACTCGTCTCATCTGCTTTCAAGTTCTTGCCCTTTTTCACGGTGATCGGAGCGACATAGAAGTAATCCGGCTGCTTAACCGCAATCGTTGGCTTAATTCCTTTTTTGTGAATCCAGTTGCCGTCCGGAGTCAGCCATTTGTCCGTCGTCAGTTTCAGTTCGCTCTTGTCCGACAACTCAATCCCTTGCTGAACCGTACCCTTGCCGAACGATTTCACACCGACCAGCGGGTATCCGCCTGCTTCATGCAGGGCACCGGCAAGAATTTCAGATGCCGAGGCAGAGCCACCGTCAATCAATGCTGCGATCGGATAGCTCTTCTTCTTTTTCAGAGTAGAGTAGAACGGCTGCTTTTTGCCGGCTCGATCTTCAATTTGGACGATCGGTTTCTTCGATGGAATCAGCAGATTGCCTATTTTCTCAACCGCCTGCAGATATCCGCCCGGATTGCCGCGCACATCGATAATCAAGCCCTTCATTTGATCGCCTTCGAGCTTGCTGAGTGCTTTGCTGAATTCTTGATCCGTATTTTCGTTGAACTGCGTAATCGCGATGTAGCCAATTGATTGACCGTCTTGTTTCAGCATTTTGCTTTCAACCGTGCGGATCGGAATCGTATCGCGCTTAATATTAAAGGTCAAGTTGCCGCTCGTACCTGGACGGCTAACCACGAGGCGGACAACCGTTCCTTTTTTCCCGCGAATTTTGTTGACGGCTTGATTAATATCAAGACCTTCCGTCGATTTTCCGTTAATTTTCACGATCACGTCTTTCGGCTTCAGTCCCGCTTTTTCAGCCGGCGTTCCTTTAATTGGGGAGACGATGGTGACCTGCTTGCCGACCATCTGAACTTCGGCGCCGATTCCCTCAAAAGAAGAGGACAGCGATTGGTTAAAGTCCGAAGCCGTTTTTGTACTCATATAGCTTGAGAATGGGTCATTAAGTGCCTCGATCATACCTTTTATGGCGCCGTCATACAGATCAGTGCTGCTGATTTTCCGGAAATATTCCTTTTCAATCAGATCATGAATTGCCTTCACTTTTGCCGTATCCTTATCCGACGCCGCCGAACCGGCAGATGCTGATGCCGTTGATTCCTGATTGCGATTCTGGACAAAGCCAAACACCGCGTAAGAGCCTGCCGCCCCCACGATCAGTGAGATCGCCATAAGCAAAGCGACCACTTTGCCGCTGAACTTTTTCATAAAGAATTGCCTCCTCAATGACACTGTTTACCCGCAGCGAATCGTTCGCCGGGCAAAATGAACTTAGCTCCTATCATACAACAATGGCACGCGATTGTCTCGAACAATGGAGACAGCTCCGCACCAAAGCTTCTTGATGTAAAAAAAACCACCTGACATAGCGGGTGGCTTCAGATTTTCAAGAATTTTCGTACTGAACTCATACTGCCCCAGACACCGATCAACGCGCCGATACCCACTAAGAGCAGGCTCAGATTCGTTGTCATAGTGTGATAAGGGATCAGTCGGATGAACATCTGCTGCAGGTTGCCCCCAAGATTATAATAGGCAAATCGGTACACAACCATAACTAAAACAATAGGAACAATTGATCCGAGAACGCCCATAACCAATCCTTCGATGAAATACGGCCATCGGACAAAAGCATTGGTTGCACCGACAAGCTTCATGATTTCAATCTCCCGCCTGCGGGCAACAATCGTCAGCTTAATCGTATTCGCGATCAAGAATACAGAAGTAAACAGCAACCCGATGATCAGGACAATGCCTACGTTTCTCGCAATGTTGATGAATCGGAACAGCTTTTCAACCGTCCCTTTTCCATAACGCACATCCGTAACATTCGGGAGACTCTTCACCGTTTTAGCGACAGCGATCGTCTGCTCCGGTTTATTCGTTTTTAAGATATATGCGTTCGGCAGCGGATTTTCTTTTTTTAGATCCGAAAAGCTCTGCTTATCGTTACCGAGGCTCTCCATTAAGCTGTCTAATCCTTCTTTTTTCGATTGGAAACGAACGGATTGAACATTCTTGACTTCCTTCAGATCTTTTTGCAAAGCGTCCTGCTCTGCCTGCGTCATCGATTGATCCAGATAGACACGCACTTCGACGTCGCTTTCAATATCTCCGGCAATTTTATTCAAGTTGAACATCACCATCAGGAAAAGTCCGACGAGAACCAGCGACACCGTAACCGCGCTCACCGAAGCGAAGGTCATCCACCCGTTTCGACCGAGACTCTTAAAGCTTTCATTCACGTGTCTTCGCAATGTTCTAATCTTCATAGCCATAGTCACCTTCCTGCTGATCGCGCACAATCATGCCGCCTTCAAGCGCCAATACTCTGTGCCTGATCTTGTTGACGATGTCTCTGTTGTGGGTCGCCATAACGATCGTTGTCCCTTGCTCATTGATCCGCCGGAACACATCCATGATCTGCCACGACGTTTCGGGATCAAGGTTTCCTGTCGGTTCGTCGGCGATCAGTACAGGCGGACGGTTACAAATCGAACGTGCGATGGACACACGCTGCTGCTCACCGCCGGACAGCTGATCTGGGAATGAGCGCAGCTTGTGCTTCAGACCGACGAGATCAAGCACTTCCATCACACGACGTTTAATTTGCCGCGGGTGCTCTTCAATAACCTCAAGCGCAAAAGCCACGTTTTCATAAACGGTCAGCTTCGGAAGCAGCCGGAAGTCCTGGAACACAACGCCGATCTTGCGGCGGAAATAAGGCACCTGCCGTTCTCTCAAATTCGCAATGTTTTTATTGTTAATGAAAATTTTGCCCCGTGTAGGCTTCAATTCTCTGAAAATCATTTTTATAAACGTCGACTTCCCTGCGCCGCTTGGCCCGACGATGTAAACAAATTCACCTTGTTTGACAGACAGATCAATGCCGTTCAGCGCCATAACCCCGTTCGGGTAGGCCTTCCAGACATTTTGCATCAAAATAACGTCATCCATAAAGTTCCTTCCCCCAAAATCCTTTTTCACTTTTTTTGTCACATTCTCTAAAAATCTGTCTGATTATGCATTTCTATGTAAACCATTCGCACGAAACACAAGAATGGGAGGGTTGCCCGCATCGAAAACATGTTCGGATGCATTCCCATTGCACCAACCTATGTAACCTATGAAACAATCATCATTATACCATCCGAACCCTTCAAATGACCGATGAAAATTATTACATTTCAATTTCAAATGAGATATCGAAATGAAACGAATGCTGTCGAATGACCGCCGGTAAGAAAAACTGGGCAAAAAGCACTAGATCCTTACTTCCGCAGGATGCGGCGGCCTTTTGTGTTGCGTACAGAGCCTGTGCATATAGCGAAAGATCCTTCACTAAGTAACAAGTGAAAATAAGTGGAGATATTCCTGTTATTTGCATCATGGCGCTTGTTTCGCCGGTCAATAAGGGCAATTTTTCCGCTTATGCAAAGCAGAACCCTCCATTTTCACATTTTTCGATTCGATAAGCGGAATTTCTCCGTCTATTTAAGCTCTATTTTCGTTCATTTTCTAAATAAGGGTAATCTTTTCCTCTATTTATCAGATTGCGCACCTACCTGATCTCCTAATCGATAAGCGCAGATTGGGAATCAGCATCTATGACCATATCGTCGGATCAGCAAGGAAAAACGCTAAACTTTCCTTTTCCTGTAAAAAACACGCGAGGGTCGTCTCCCCGCGTGTTAAAATAAGCTGTCTTATGTCCTTTGATAAAATCCTTTCCCGAAAACCTCAGTTGCGTTCGTAATGATGAAAAAAGATTCGGGATCAATCGAACGGACAAGCTGCTTCAAATGCGTCAGTTCGCCTTGTGAAACGACGGTCATCAACATCGGACGATCATCGCCGGTGTAGCCGCCTTGACTGGTGATGCGTGTCACGCCTCGATCAATCTCATCCAGAATCGCCTGACGCATTTCAACCTCTTTATCCGAAATGATCAGGGCCATCTTCTCTGTATTGAAACCAAGCTGAACCACGTCAATCATTTTCGCCGTTAAGTAGATGCTGATAAGTGCATAGAGAGCAGCTTCAAGCGACAAGAAAAATGCCGAAGTTAAAACAATCAGTCCATCCAAAATGGAAACGCACACGCCAAGCGACAAACCGCTGAACTTTTGAATGATTTGACCGGCAAGTGCTGTACCGCCGGTTGACCCGCGGCCGCGGAACACAATACCGAGCCCAATCCCGGTACCGACTCCTCCAAACAATGCTCCGAGCAACGGACTGTCAGTCGCCGCCGGCATACCGGCCGTGACAAACACAGCGAACGGAAGCGCGACCGTCCCCAGCAAGGTTTTCATTGCATAATCCACATACCCGAAGCTGCGTCCAAGGATAAGCAGCCCGATCACGAAAATCGGTACATTCAAGCCCCACAGTACATAGGACGGCGCCCAGCCCAACGTCCAGTGAAAGACGATGCTAATCCCGGCCACGCCGCCGGACGCAATATGCGTCGGCAGCATAAACACATTGAACGTGATCCCCACAATAAACGAGCCAATAATTACGAGTATATAATCCATGAACAATGCTGTTTTTCCCCGATTAGGGATCACATGCTTGTCCCTTTTTTTAAAAAATTTCATGCAAAAGCTCCTTTTCCCGATGCAAAATTAGTCGAATGCTTTTATTCTAATGCATTCGCCGCAAAACGGTCAATGCACGCAAAAAAATTTGCTGCTGCGATCGGAAAAAGAAGTATCACGTCCAATTTTGCGGGTCACTTCGCTCCGAAAACAAAAAGAAGGAACCGGATCTACTGGTTCCTTCTGAATATTCATGGCTCACAAATGCAAGCGCAGGTATGCATCAATAAACGGATCGATGTCGCCGTCCATGACGCGGTTCACGTCACCGATCTCAACATTAGTGCGGTGATCCTTGACCATGGAGTATGGGTGGAAGACATAGGAGCGAATCTGGCTGCCCCAGCCGATTTCCTTCTGCTCGCCGTGGAGCGCGGCCATCTCGGCTTCCTTCTTCTCTTCCTCCAACTGATACAAGCGCGACTTCAGCATCTTCATCGCCTGATCGCGGTTTTGGAACTGCGACCGTTCCGACTGACAGCTGACGACCACTCCGGTCGGGAGGTGAGTCATACGCACGGCGGAGGACGTTTTGTTGATGTGCTGACCACCGGCACCGCTGGAACGGAAGACATCGACGCGCAAGTCCTCCGGACGAATATCGATTTCAATATCATCATCGATTTCCGGTACCACTTCACACGACACGAACGAGGTGTGACGGCGTCCGGCAGCGTCGAACGGTGAAATACGCACCAGACGGTGAATACCTTTTTCCGCTTTCAAGTAACCGAACGCATCCGGTCCCTTGATCATCAAGGTAACACTCTTAACCCCGGCTTCATCACCTGGAAGATAGTCGAGTGTTTCGACTGCGAAGCCTTTGCTTTCTGCCCAACGCGTATACATACGCAGCAGCATCGACGCCCAATCCTGGGCTTCGGTACCGCCTGCGCCCGGATGCAGTTCTAGAATCGCATTGTTGCGGTCATGCGGGCCGCTGAGGAGCAGCCGTGTTTCATATTTGTTGAACGCTTCCCGTGCCTCGCCGAGTGATTCCTCGAGCTCAGCTTTGAGATCCGCATCATCCTCTTCTTTGACCAGTTCATAGGCAACCTGAAGATCCTCGAATTTCGATTCAAGGTCGGTCAGACTGTCGACCTTGCCTTTTAATTCATTGGATTCATCAATGACCTTCTGGGCTTTTTCATTATCGTCCCAGAATCCCGGCATCGACATTTTTTCATCCAATTCGGCGATCTTTGCCCTCTTGTTATCTAAGTCAAAGAGACCCCCTAAACTCTTTGAGACGCGTTTCCATCTCATCAATTTCGTGTTTCATTTCAGGTAAATCCATGTTCATCCTACTTTCCATTTTCCACAGATCATTTTCCGTGGCAGTTTTTATATTTTTTGCCGCTGCCGCATGGGCACGGATCGTTACGGCCGACATGGACCTTGCGCTTGATTGGCTGCTTCTTTGCCGGTTCGTCGTCTTGGCCGCCGGAGATGACACGCAGTCCGTGCGTTACCTTTTCACGTTGAATCGGCTGTTCCTCGCGGATTTCCGCCTTCATCAAGAAGTTGACGATCTCCTCGTCAATGCTTGCAACCATTTCTTCGAACATCTTGAAGCCTTCGATATTATATGCGCGGTATGGATCAACCTGACCATATGCCCGCAGATAGATACCTTCACGAAGCTGTTCCATCGCATCGATGTGATCCATCCACTTCGTATCCACCGTACGCAGCGTGATCACACGCTCAAATTCGCGCATACGTTCCGACGTGAATTCTTCTTCTTTTTCATCGTAACGAGCAATTGCCTTCGCATACAAATCATCAATCATCTCTTCCGGATCCTTACCATCAAGGTCCTTCAGAGTCAACACGCCTTCGTTGAAAATCTTCGCGTTCAGATAGTCAATGACCGATTGAAGATCCCATTCTTCCGGTACTTCTTTTTCCGGAGTATGTGCATGCACACTATTTTCAATGACAAGCTTGATCATGCCTTCAATATCTTCACGTAAATTCTTGGATTCAAGAACTTCCATACGCTGCTTGTAAATGATTTCACGCTGTTGACGCATGACATCATCAAATTTAAGCAATTGTTTACGGGCATCAAAGTTGTTGCCTTCGACACGTTTCTGAGCAGCTTCCACCGACCTGCTGACAAGCTTGCTTTCAATCGGGGATGTATCGTCCATACCGATCTTTTCCATCCAGCTCTTCATTTTATCCGAGCCGAACCGTTTCATCAAGTCGTCTTCAAGAGACAGGTAGAAACGCGATTCACCGGGATCGCCTTGACGACCGGAACGACCACGCAACTGGTTGTCAATACGACGGGATTCATGACGTTCCGTACCAAGAATGAACAGACCGCCGAGATCAGCCACACCCTCGCCGAGCTTGATATCGGTACCACGACCGGCCATGTTGGTGGCAATCGTTACAGAGCCTGCTTGCCCTGCATTTTCAATGATCTCCGCTTCACGCGCATGGTTCTTCGCGTTCAAGACATTATGCGGAATACCGCGCCTTTTCAGGAGCTTCGAAATCAATTCCGATGTTTCAACGGCAACCGTACCGACAAGCACCGGTTGACCGCGATGATATAACGTGGCAATTTCTTCCACAACCGCATGGAATTTGCCCTTTTGCGATTTATAGATCAGATCCGGATTATCAATACGAATCATCGGTTTATTCGTTGGGATTTCAATAACATCCATGTTGTAGATACTCTGGAATTCTTCTTCTTCCGTCTTCGCCGTGCCGGTCATACCGGAAAGCTTGTGATACATACGGAAGAAATTCTGCAGGGTGATCGTCGCCAGCGTCTTGCTTTCACTCTGGATCTCGAGACCTTCCTTAGCCTCAATCGCCTGATGCAAGCCTTCACTGTAGCGGCGCCCCTGCATCAAGCGGCCGGTAAATGGATCGACGATGATAATCTCACCGTCTTTAACCACATAATCCTGGTCGCGGTGCATAATCGCATGTGCCTTCATCGCTTCGCTGACGTAGTGGTTTGTGGTCACGTTTGAATAATCATACAGATTTTTGATTCCAAAGAAGTTTTCCGCCTTGGTCATGCCTTCTTCAGTCAGCTGCACCGACTTCGTCTTCAGATCAACCGTGTAGTCCTGTTTTTCCGTCAAAAGACGTGCAAACTGATTGGCACGAACATACAGATCCGTTGATTTCTCCGCATTACCGGAAATGATCAGCGGCGTACGCGCTTCATCGACCAAAATGGAGTCCACTTCATCGACGATCGCAAAGCTGAGCGGACGCTGAACCATTTCTTCTTTATAAAGCACCATGTTGTCACGCAGATAGTCAAAACCGAACTCACTGTTCGTACCATACGTAATATCAGCAGCATAGGCTTCTTTCTTTTCCTCAGGATTCAAGCCGTTAATATTCAAGCCAACAGACAGACCGAGAAAATTATACAGCAACCCCATTTGCTCTGCGTCACGTTTAGCCAAATAATCATTGACCGTAACCAAGTGTGCACCCTCGCCGGCAAGGGCATTCAGATACAGCGGCATCGTCGCAACGAGCGTTTTACCTTCACCGGTTTTCATTTCGGCAATGTTCCCTTGATGCAGTGCGATCGCACCGATCAACTGAACATAATAAGGCGTCATACCAAGAATACGTGTTGATGCTTCACGAACAACCGCAAAAGCTTCCGGAAGCAGGTCGTCCAGCGTCTCGCCATTCTCCAACCGCTGTTTAAATTCCGGCGTCTTCGCCTGCAGCTCATCATCACTCAGCGCCTTCATTTGGTCGGCATAGGTCTCAACCACATGCGCTAACTTTTCCATCTTGCTGAGCTTGCGGAGACTGGTATCTCCTAAAACTCGTTTGAGCATTCCTATCATGCCTGCATACACCTCATTTAAGATTTCTGATTGAGCGCCACATGCCCGCGCCATCAGTAACAATCACTTGTATCATGCGTTCACGTATGAACCCGTTCAAAAAAAACACTTCTTCAATATGCTCTCTATTTTAACAATATTCGCCTACGGTGACAATTACCCACGACAAGAATCACTGAACCCTCCGCATCAATGCGGAATCATTCACAAAACTATTCGCCGTGTGCCCCGCTTTTCAGGGCGAGCATCAGTCGATAGGCAGATCACAACATCTTCCATTATACGGCAAAATGTATGCCAAGAAAATAGAAGAACATTTCGAAAAAAGCAGCTTAGAGCAAATAGGCTGCGCGAGATCCCGTATTCAGCGTACCGGCTTACGTATGTGCACATCCGAAAATCCGAAAGGGAGAGATTCGCGTGCGCGAATCTCTCCCCAGTTGTATATAAACACGCTTATTCGTTATACCTGATCGATCAAACCAAATCGCCCGTCTTTACGGCGGTAAACCACTGCGGTCGTATTGTCCTCCGCGTTATTGAAAATATAGAAGGAATGGCCGAGCATATCCATCTGAAGGATCGCTTCGTCAACCGTCATCGGCTTGAACACAAAATGCTTCTTGCGGACAACGTCAAGTGCTTCCTCATCCTCAACTGTCTTCGTCGCCGTACTGTTTGCATTTTGAAACGCTTGTTTCACACCTTGACGACTCTTACGATTGAGCTTCGTTTTATGTTTCTTGATCTGACGCTCAAGCTTGGAAACAGCCAAATCAATCGCTGTATAAAGATCTTCCTCGCCTACCTCAGCTCTCAGGAGAAGGCCTTGAAGCGGAATCGTAACCTCGACCACTTGTTCTTTGTTGTGGACGCGCAAATTCACACGTGCGCTTGTATCAAGCGGTGTGTTGAAGTACTTTTCCAGTTTGCCGATTCTTTTCTCTGCATAATCCTGCAAAGATGATGTCACTGTAATGTTTTCCCCGCGAATAATAATATCCATGAGAAAGCCTCCCTTCAATACTATATACATTCGCTATTCCCGTCCCAATTCCTTCCCAAACATCAAAATATTTTTACAAAAAGCGTCTTGCTTTTTATATTTTCGACAAGTACCGCTTATTTAAACATGCAAACGTATTCATGCATAATAGGTATTAATAGCATGCAATATTCCAATTGAAACACAGCATACAAAAGAGCCAAATTGTATTGACGCTGCCTGTTCCAGCACATATAATGATTACGCAAACAAGAAATTACACAGCGTATTCACGCGGTGTTGTCCAACATTTTCCTTAATAAACTCAAGAAATTCGTGTTAGACTATCTAACACCTTTACACGTATATGATTCATAACGCAAAGGATATAAGCGCGACGGTGACCATATCTCATAAAAGGGGTTTTGACCATGTCAGTCAAAAAAGAAGAAATCATCGAATTGTTCGAAAAGCTCAATGAAGATGAAAAAGAATCCACCTACAACTACTTGCAATTCCTCGCAAGTCTGAATACAGAACCCGAAAAAGCAGCCGTAGCTGCCGACTAAATAGAATCCAGAATTCAGTACTCAATCGTCCATCCGTTAATCCTAACGGGTGGACGATTTGTTTATCTAGAGAAAAATCACTAATGAATCAATGATCTTAGTGTATGAAAAAATGGGCGATTGGTGAAAAATAAAAAATCACCGCCTCAGCAGTGACTTTCACTCCCGCTTATCCAAGAACATGCCGTCCTTAGTCGGGCCACTATATGGATTCCGATAGCGATTGACCGTCTTTTTTCTGTGCCTGAATTGGCTCATGTCCTTCGTGATCTCTTGCTTAATCAACTGAAGCGATTGATTGATCCGTTGATTCATCTCATCAATTTTTCGTCCAATCTGACGATCCGAATCATTGCAGTGATCCGGCAACCCCTTCAAAAGCGTTTCTCGCACGTCAAGCAACCGCTGCAACTTCTCGATGAACGCATCACGCTCTTCACGATCATACCCCTTAATCAGTTCATCCAGCTCAACCGTCCGATCATAAATCTCCTGTAGAACCATCTTAGGCTCGATCCCGCTTCGGTTGATTCTTCTGCGTGATTTCAATGACTTGCTTCCACGTATCACGAAATTCAGCCACAAACCCTTCGACTTCATCAAGAATCGTCATATCATTCTTAATGTTCGCTTCAATCAATCGACGATTCATATAATCGTACATTTGCATCATACTCTTGGCTACAGGCTGCTTCTGATCCAAGGTCACCATTAACTCTCGGATTATGTTTTGAGCTTTCTGAATATACGTATTTTTGTTTTCAATATTATCTTCTGAAATCGCCAGTTTCCCTTGGCGAATAAACTTAATGCATCCATTATAAAGCATCAACGTTAACTCACCAGGAGTGGCGGTTAATACAGAATTTTGTTGGTAGCTTTTATATGCGCTTGCGGGCATTATTGTACCTCCTAAAAAAAGCTAATCTCATGAACTCGTAAATTGTGACAGATAAGTTGCCTGACTGTTGGATTGTTGAATTGCGGCTTCCATTGCATCGAATTGGGTATAATATCGGGTTTGGATATCCTGAAGCCGTAATTTGAACGCGTCAATCCGGTCGTTCATGTCGTCAATTGATTTGCCCATCGAATACTGAGTATAGACCATATTAGTATTTCCGGCTTTGTCCTCAATTTGATCCATTGTGTTCTTCAAGGTAGTATTCAGGCGCTGCATTATTCCTTGTGATGAGGACGTAGTTCCCGTATTAGAGAACATCTCCATCACTGCCTGTGGATCGGTACTAATCGCTTCTTTTAGTTTGTCCTCATCAATAACCAGCTTACCATGATCAAGATAATTCGAACTTGTGGTAATGCCCATTTCAGATAGCTGGTTCATTTTCGTGTTGCTTGTGCCACTGACTGACGAATAGAGATCCATTCGCATTTGGCTCAAAGCGCCGCTCAAAATACTATCATTAGCTAACATCCCTGACTGTGCCTTAGTCGTCCAAGCAGTGACATCTGAATCACTCATACTTGATTTCTGGGCATCCGTTAGTGGTGAATAGTCACGATTACGTGTTTCAGAGATCTTATCATTAATCTGTTTGATTATGTCATTATATTGGCTGACAAAATCAGAAATAGATTTAAATACAGCATCAGTGTCTGTGCCAATATTAATTGATGCGGAACCCGAGAACGAACTCTGTAAATTAAACGTTACACCACTCACTGTGAATGTATTCGAATGGCGCGATGTAGTAAGACCATTAAGAGTAAAAGTGGCATCCGTACCTTCTTCTTCTTTCGTTGAATCCATTTTTAACGTTGATGTAAGAAAGTTTCCACTGAATTCAATTTCAGCCTTATGATCAGTAACCGTTCCTGATCCATCCTTTGTATCTGGGTTGTTATCCCCAGTCGCCGTACGTGTCATCGAAACTTTACCTGTTGCTGAATCATAAAATGCGTTTACACCGATATCTGAGCTTGTAATATTCGCCATAATTGTATCAAGCGATGTCGTTGATGGATCAAATGAAAAATCTTTGCTGGTTGATTTCCCATCATTATAAGTTGTAATCGTAAAAGTAATTGGACTACTAATAGTTCCTAGCGCTGCTGATTGTGTTGACAAATAGGCAGAAGAATCAAATGTAGCTCCATCACTCACGATTGAATCCGTACTTTGATTATGTGCTGCTGTCGCCATTGTCACATTTGACAGAGTATAAGCTACATTACCGGAATTCGCTCCACCAGTAGCTGTCACTTTAGATGAGTCACTCGATGTAGCAGTTTTCGCTAAATAAGGTGCTTGCAATTTCATCTTTTGTGTCGTCGCTTGCAAATTGCTTAATAGTGTATTCATCGAACGATAGTCATCACGCTGCCATTCTGTCAGTTGCAATTTTTGTTGCATCTGAACAAGTGGTTGGCTTTCCGCAGTCATTAGTTTAGCTACAATACTATCTACATCAATACCGCTTGCCAACCCACTGACTCGACTTGTATTCGTTGCGCCAATTAAACTATTTATTGAATCAATTGAAACACTGCTTGAACTTGAATCTGCCATACTTTACACCTCTATTCAATCAAACTCTTTTATTTACAATTAAGCCAAGCTTCTCAGCAATTGCTGCATACATGTCCATGAACTTTTTGGGAGGAATCTCACGTATAACCTGATGCGTCCGAGAATCCTCAACCTGCACATAATATTTGTTCAACTTATCATGAAGTACATAATGCATCTCTGTCAACTCCGGATTCAAAAGCTTATTTGCCTCCGAAACAAGATCATCTAATTGATCTTTGGTAAAAGGTGAATAAAATCTCTCCTCTGTTTTGTCAGAATCAGTTTTGCTCTGGTCAGTAACCTTCGCAGATGTACTATGATTATCAACAATGCCACTTTGCTTCTGAGTCACATCATTCAATGAGACATCCACGTTCATGGACAATCCTCCTCGCCCCTCTTAATAACATGTTCTATTAACTATATCGGATTCTCTCAAAAAACATTTAGGATTTGATCGTACTGTTGTCGATGTGTCTGACCTTCGCAGAATTGGCCTTTATAAAATGTATTCATCGAAAAAGCGGATCGCCCATTTAATAGGGAGATCCACTTTCAATAAAAAATATTAATTTAAAAAACTAATTATCTCAACAATTGAAGAACGCCTTGTGGAAGTTGATTTGCTTGAGCTAACATTGCTTGAGCAGCTTGGTTAAGAATATTGTTCTTCGTGAAGTTGCTCATTTCAGCAGCCATATCAACATCAGCAATACGAGATTGAGCTGCTGTCAAGTTTTCAGAAGAAGCGCTCAGGTTGTTAACCGTATGTTCGAGACGGTTTTGGAAAGCTCCAAGTTTCGCACGTTCAGAAGAAACCTTTGTGATGGCATCGTTCACTGCAGTAATAGCTGTTTCTGCACCAGCTTGAGTTGTAACATCAATATCATCAACTCCCAAGCTAATCGTATCCATCTTATTAATATCAACTTTCATCGTTTGATTTTCGTTTGCACCAATATGCATTGTCAAAGCATTATTCGTAGTATCAATCGTCGATGTTGTAGCTGCGGCTTTGCGAACTGAATCAATATCGAGGCTAAAGTCAAAACCACCAGCTTCAAAGTCACTGTCGGTAATCTTTGTACCGGCAGCACTAGTATATAATGCACCCGATGCATTGGTAACTTTAAGAGCCCCAGCACCATAAGTCGCATTAATATTAAATGTCGTCTGGCCTTCTTTAACTGTTGAACCGTTGTTTATCGTTAATTTTTCGCCATTAGTTCCAGTTAAAACAGCATTAGCAGCACCGTTGTAATCTACATCAGCAGCACTTGCGACAACAGTACCATTTTCATCAGTTAATTTAAAATCAAAGCGTCCAGATGTAGCACCATCTGTAACATTTAAAGTATAATTCCCTAATTTTAAGCCAGTTGATGCACCTGCAGTTGTAAAATCAAAATCTGATGCTGCTAAGCCAGTAGTATTAGTTTTAACGTCAGCCGCAACCGTAGCAGGCGCAACATTTGTAACAGTATATTGATCAGCAGCCAAATTGGCATCAGCGACAGTTACAGACTTTAATCCAAGGTTATCCGCACTTAATACAGCTGAATTACCGACACTACCGTTTAATAACTTTTTCGTGTTAAATTCAGTGTCATTGGAGATACGATCTACTTCATCTTTTAGCTGGCTAATTTCTTTCTGAATTTCTTTTCTGTCAGCATCAGTTGAAGTATCGTTTGACGATTGAACAGAAAGTTCACGCATACGTTGCAGAATATCTTGAGTTTCATTCAGTGAACCTTCAGCAGTCTGTACTAACGAAATACCATCTTGTGCATTACGGCTCGCTTGATCCAAACCACGAATTTGGCCTTTCATTTTTTCGGAAATTGCGAGGCCAGCAGCATCATCAGCAGCGCCATTAATGCGAAGACCTGATGACAGCTTTTCAAGAGACTTTTGTGTAGCTGATGTGTTTTTGTTGAGCTGAGTCAATGTGTTCAGCGCAGCAATGTTGTGATTGATAATCATAAATTGTTTCCTCCCTGAATTGTGAATTCCCACATCCATGTGGAATAGTATTTTGGCAATTGGGAAGGCGCCTTCCCAACCGCCTTACAATCTATATATCGTCATTAGGAAAAAGATGTTTAGTAGAGTTTTCATTTTTTGTTTGAAACTTTTACAGCATTTGCTTAGTTTCATTAATTTTGCAATATTTATAAAGTTCTTCATCAAAGCAAAACATTTCTCGATCAGAACCCATGTAATATGCAACAGACATAATCACTAAGATGATACTAACAATTATTTGTAGCATTTGAAAGGGAAGCAAGCAATTCCAACTTATTTTTGAAATGTTATAATTAAAATCAAAGTTGAAAGAATACACAAAAAAAGCCATTATATTGTTTGTTAAATGTTGATACTTATCAATATCTTGGAATAAATTAATTAATCCTTTTATATGTGCCATTGCCCAATACAAACATCCGTATATTAAAGTTGTTTCCAAGAGGCTATGGATAGCCAATGATGTTCTCTCTGAAGAGAGAAGCATCGAGTTTTTCCATCCATGAATAAATATCCACTCTTCCTCCTCGTATATTAGTAGTAAGAGCTCTTCCAGAGAGAATTTCCAGTTAGATCCGGACTGACTGGAATGCTCCTCTGGTTCCTATAGGAATCAATCAAAGCCTTTCGGCTTCCCTG
>Ga0334901_1000677_pt1 | contig 43909 bp, 48 predicted proteins | sample GraSluR3_MG_3_FD_207216 | JGI IMG/M metagenome (GOLD analysis project Ga0334901, IMG submission 207216) | Sludge microbial communities from methane-producing bioreactor in Wageningen University, Netherlands - Granular Sludge_15_08-R3 | ecosystem: Engineered > Bioreactor > Anaerobic >...
CGATTTTTCCTCTCTATTTGTGGTGAATTAGAGGATACCATAAAATCCCATTTAAGGGTTATCCTTTTGTTTTATTTACACAGAACTTTTCACTCTCCAGCTGCTTAATTCGCTCAACAAATGAAGCGAGATCTTGGTTTTCCGGACTTAACTGTGACGCCTTTTCTAACAAAGCCAAACCCTCCCGCTGCTTACCTGTCTCTCTTAAGAATTCGCCGTACTCCTGCAGAAACTCGGGATTGTTCGAAAAAGCTGTTTGACACCTTTTGTATAGATCAGCCGCTTTTTTTATGTCATCGGTTTGATTATATGCTGTGGCAAGGAACCAGATGAGTGTTGGATCATCACTTTCAACAGATGAAAGCAAATCGATAACCGCATCATAATCCTCTGCCTGCACATTTAATTCTGCCAGATGCGTTAATGCGTCCATATTTTCCGGATTCTGCTCCAGACACTTTCTGAAGTATTCCGCCGCTTTTTCTTTTTCATGCATTTTAGCTGCTAATATTCCTGCGGATTCATACAATCTTTCATTATATTCATCCTGTTCAATGCCCGCCTCAATAGACTCCATTGCCTTATCCAGCTGTCCCTCATGCTCATAGGCCTCTGCCAGCACCGTATAAAGTGTACTGTAACCCGGATCCATTGTCTTTAAAGTCTCCAGTGCTTTGATGGCCTTACGATGCTTGTGAATCTGCATTGCTGTAATGGCCAGCCCAAATAAACCATCGAGTGTTTTCTCCTTCTTTAACCCAAGCTCGTACTCCCGTATGGACGATTCAAAATTGCCGCTCAAACTCAGTGCTTCCGCAAGTTTCAAATGAACATTCTGATCCGAAAGCTCCTTATTATCCTTTACCTCGATGAAGCAATCCACTGCCTTGCTTGCCTCGCCAATCGATAAATAAAGTTCACCAAGAGCGAGAATCAGAATCGGCTGATGCGGTGAAAATTTTAGCGCACCGAGAAGCTTGTGTTCTGCAACCTCATCAAGACCTTCAAGTTGATAAAGGTCGGCAAGCATCACCTGCGCACTCAAAAAATTTTCATCTAATGGATGAATTCGCTGCAAATATTGAATGGCCGTCGATTCGTCATTTTTATCAATCAAGAGTTCGGAAAGCTGCAAAATAAGTTCGCTATCATTCGGATAGCGCTTAAGCAGTCCCTCATACGTTTTCTGAGCATCATCCAAAAATCCGTATTGCTGAAAAACTGACGCTGCACCAAATTGTGTTCGATCGTCTCCATTTAAAACAAGATCATGAAGCAGCTTAATTCCTTCTTCAGTTTGTCCACTATCTAATAATGCGGTCGCTGTTTCTAAAGTACGCATGCTTTAATTCCTCCCCAAAAAACCGAACAATAACCTACTTTAGCCATCATAATCAACTTTCATGCCGACTTCAAGAAGGACTAGCTGTGATTGCACATTTTCATATATATAAGGTCAGAGGAAGAAAGGATAATTAGAGTAAAAAAACCTTGACAGCTTCATGCAGTCAAGGCTTGAATTCTTCCTCAAATCATTTATTTACAGGCACAAACAGTTTCTCACAAAGCAGCCTGCGTATTTGATCAACAGCACTGGAACGAGTACCTGAGTCGGCTAATTCTATCGTATACCGCCCAATTAACGTTACAATTGCGCTTCCTACGATAAAACCATCGGCATGATTTTTGAGTTCTTCTACCTGCTCAGAAGATGAAATACCAAAACCAACAGCAATGGGCAGCTCGCTTACCTTTTTCACACGTTTGAGAAATGGAAACACATCCGGATGAAAGCTTTTTCTCATCCCGGTAACGCCGAGTGATGACACGCAGTAAATAAAGCCTTGCGCCTCATTACAAATCATGCTCAGCCTGCGATCAGATGTTGTTGGTGCGACAAGCGAGATCAGGCTCATATCTTGCTTGCGGCATGTATCCGCAAGCAGCCGGCTCTCCTCATAAGGGAGATCAGGAACAAGCAGCCCGTCAACTCCAATAGTTTTTGCCTGTTGAAAAAAGACATCAACCCCGAATTGCAGGAGTACATTGGCATAGGTGAAAATGATAACCGGAATTTTTAGTCCTTGTCGGCGCATCATTTTAACGAGTGCCATTGCATCAAACAGTGTTTCGCCGTGGCTGAGTGCGCGTTTTGAGGCTTCCTGAATTACAGGCCCATCCGCCAAAGGATCTGAGTAGGGAATACCAAGCTCAAGTGCGTTCGCTCCGATTGATTGAAGCATGAGCGCAATCTGAACGGTTGATTCATTATCAGGATCTCCGGCGGTGATAAATGGAATGAACAGCATGCCTTTATCTTTCTTTATATACTCACGCATCCTGGCTGTCATTGGTGGTCACCACCGTTTTCTTCATCCATCACATGCAGTATTGTCTGCACATCCTTATCTCCGCGTCCGGAAAGACAGACAAGTACATTTTGATCGTGTTTCATTGCTTTTGCTCGTTTCATTGCCAAAGCGAGCCCATGTGCACTTTCTAGTGCGGGCAGAATGCCTTCGAATTTAGATAATTTAATGAGTGCGTCAACCGCTTCGTCATCTGTGATCGCCTCATAGGTCACACGTCCTGATTGATATAGATAGGCGTGTTCAGGACCAATACCCGGGTAGTCCAATCCAGCCGAAATAGAATAGGGCTCGGTAATCTGCCCATTTTGATCCTGAAGAAGATATGTTTTCATGCCATGAACAATACCGATGCTTCCCTTAGTCAGTGTAGCCGCATGGGCATCGGTATTAATCCCCTTGCCTCCTGCCTCTGCACCAAATAATTGAACAGAATCTTTGAGAAAAGCGGTGAATAATCCCATAGCATTGCTTCCTCCGCCGACACAGGCAAAAGCGGCGTCAGGCAGTTTGCCAATTTTATCGATCATCTGGGACCTTGCTTCATCGCCGATTATTCTCTGAAAATCGCGGACAATCATTGGATAAGGATGGGGTCCGACAACCGATCCGTCAATGTAAGCTGTGTCCTCAACGTTTGCTGCCCAATAACGAAGCACTTCATTGACCGCATCCTTCAACGTTCCATTTCCCGAATGAACGGGAACAACTTCTGCACCCAGCAGTTTCATCCGGAATACATTAAGCGCCTGACGCTCCACATCGACAGCACCCATAAAAACCTTGCAGGGCATTCCGAAATACGCGGCAACCGTAGCAGAGGCTACTCCATGCTGACCGGCACCGGTCTCTGCGATTATCTTCTTTTTCCCCATTCTGCGCGCGAGTAATGCCTGCCCAACAGCATTATTGATTTTATGAGCCCCGGTGTGATTCAAATCCTCCCGTTTCAAAAAAATACGAGCTCCACCGATTAGATTGCTCAATCGTTCACAATAGGTCACGGGTGTCGGTCTGCCGGAATACTCATGGAGAATTCGATGGTAATCGTTTAAAAATGAGGGGTCATCAATTGCTTCTTTAAAGCCTTGTTCAAGTTCCAAAACTGCGTGCATCAATGTCTCTGGGACATATCGTCCGCCAAACATTCCATAGCGCCCATTTTCATCAGTTCTGTATTTTTCCTCCAACTGCGGCTGCCTAATCACCGTAACACACCTTCTCTTCAATTTTTCGTATTAATGCTCTGTCTTTACGATGTTCTCTTTCAATACCTGATGCGATATCAATCCCAATTGGATGATAGGTCAACAGTTCAGAAATATTTTCTGAGGTAACTCCCCCAGCGACAAAGCATGGGACATGCTGATGATCTGCTTCACGCATATATTCCGGTATGCTCGCCCAATCAAACGATAAACCGGTGCCGCCAAGCTGCCCCTTTACTTTCGTATCAATAACAAATCCATCCACAATATTCTGGTAGCATCGCATCATGTAACCTGTCATTTTATCGTGATGAAGGGCCTTCCATATCGGCAGCTTTATTACACTTTTAATCGAAGCGACTTGTTCAGGCGATTCCTGCCCGTGAAGCTGGATAAGATCTAGTGGAACTTCCTGCAGGACCAAATTCATCTTTTCAAGTGAATCATCAGCAAAAACGCCGACTAATTTCTTGCCGATCGTAGGTCCAAACCGTTTAATCCAATGCGCAACCGATTTTGGACTTACTGTTCTGTTACTCCTGTCCGTAAAAATAAATCCAATAAAATCTGCTTGGCTTTCAACAGCTGCCTGCATATCTTCGAAAGATTGATTTCCGCAGAATTTAAGTAAGGGACGCGTCATGCGAAACACCTTCACCAAATAGTTCCCGGATCTTCTCTTCCGGCGAATCAGAACAGATTAGTGCCTCACCGACTAGTGCGGCATGTGCACCTTGCCTTAGAAGATAACAAATATCCTGTGCCTTGCGGACTCCGGATTCGCTGATCATGACCGCTCCCTTTGGAACAGCAGCAGCTACCTCTTTTGTTACAGACAACCTAGTCTCAAATGTCCTTAAATTACGATTATTAATACCGATGATCTCCGGAGTAAATACTTTGAGAAGAGGATCTAATTCACTCACACTGTGCACCTCCACCAATGATTCCATGCCGTGTTCTTTTGCTGCCAAATAAAACTCATGGAGTTTCATTGGATCAAGAGCTGCAGCAATCAAAAGAATGGCGTCTGCACCGCAGCGAGCGGATTCCTCAATCTGTCTTTCGTCAATGATAAAATCTTTACGCAGGACCGGCAGTTGAACCTTCGCCTTTACAGCTTTTAAGTTCTCAATTGATCCATGAAAATAGGTATGGTCAGTGAGTACACTGATCGCGTCAGCACCTGCGTGAGCATAGACTTCGGCAACATCTTCTGCCACAATACGGCGCGCAAAAACACCTTTCGATGGTGATGCCTGCTTCACTTCAGCAATTAACCCCAATTTGTGATTTGGATGCGTCAGAGCTGTTTTCAGAGAATAATGAATGGCTGAATTTGTATTTTTTTCCGGCATCGAAAAAACGGCGAGTTCTTCCGTCTTTGTCTTCACTATTTTATCGAGAATAGATTCAGGCATGAGCTGCCTCCGTCGTTTGCTGACGCATCAGATTCAGCTGATCGAGCGCTGCACCAGAATTAATCGCTTCCTGAGCTTCATGAACACCTTCGGCAATTGAACGTGTTTTGCCTGAGACATAAAGTCCTGCGCCGGCATTTAGCAAGACAGCATCAACTGCCGTTTGATTTTTCCTGCTGCCTGCAAATATCGCTTCAATTAATTCCGCACTTTCTTTCGGATTTTTGACTCGGATATCCGCAACACTTCCGGCAGAGAGACCAACATCTTCCGGCGTCAAAGAAAAGGTTCGAATCGTTCCGTTTTCAATAAGAAACGCATTCGTACGTCCGGCAATGGTCAGTTCATCCATCCCATCTTCGCCGGTTACTACCAGCGTCCGCTGTGTTCCTAGCTTCACAATAGTCTGGGCATAGCGTTCGGCAAGGTCTCCGCTATATACCCCGAGAAGCTGACGTTCAGCGCCAGCCGGATTCGTCAATGGTCCGAGTTGATTAAAAATGGTTCGGAAACCAAGTGCCTTGCGAGGTTCAATGGCATATTTCATTGATGCATGATAGAGCGGTGCAAATAAAAAGCACATATGTGTTTGATCAAGCAGTTCAGACGCGTATTCTGGCGTTGATCGGATATCAATCCCCAACGCTTCCAATGCATCGGCAGCTCCGCTGGTCGAGGAAACAGATCGGTTACCATGTTTGGCAACATAGATACCAAGAGAAGAAAGCACGAGTGCAGCCGCTGTTGAAATATTAAAGGTTGCGGAACCGTCTCCCCCTGTTCCAACGATGTCAATGAGCGGTTGCTTATAGTGAAGCGGTTTGGCATGGGCACGCATGCTGCGCACTGAACCCGCCAATTCATCAACGGTCTCTCCTCTCATGCTGAGAAGGGATAAATAAGCAGCTATTTGGCTTGAAGAAGCCTTTCCTTCCATGATTTCATCCATCATTTCTGCGGCTTCCTGTTCTGAAAGCTGCTTTCCTGTTACTAAATCCTTCAATGTTTCTTTGAACATGGGCTCCACTCCTCTTTTTGAGGAATGAGCGGGTGTGAGTTGCTTAGAGGGGAATGGATATAAAAAAATCCAAGGAAAAACAATAAACCCCACAGGAAGCCCTGTAGGGTGTGGCAGCAATAGTTATAAACCCTCAGCTCTTCTCAACTGTGCTCATTCTCTTTTCTCATCTCAAAAACCTTGGCCGATCGCGCCCTCCGGCTCAATCCGACCTTTACAAATTAATAACTTCATAACGTAAATTCATCATAGTCAACTTGTTTGTAACTGTCAACTGTAAATAAATAATAAATTTGAATAATCAACGTTCATTTGCTGTTTTTTGATAAAAAAAGGTTTCTGTCGAACGCAAATGATATGCAGCGGGGCTGAATATTTGTTCTGTACTTCCAACAAACAGAGTACCATCTGGCTTTAAGGAGTTGCTCAACTTTTGATAGATCGTCTTTTTACCTTCTTCAGTAAAATAAATGAGCACATTTCGACAAACAATGATATCAAATTGACCAGGGCTCGGGTCTAAGAGCAGGTCGTGCTTCATAAAGGACACCGTCTGTTTCAGATCGTCCTCCACTTCAAAGAGAAGACCTTTTTTTGAAAAATGCCGTCGTTCATCATCAGTTAAGGGCTCAATTGCCTGCTCCAAATATGTGCCTTGACTCGCCGTGTTTAAAACTTTCTGATCTATATCCGTGGCAATAATTGAAAATGTATTCTTAGACATATATTTGCTGCAAAGAATCGCCAATGAATATGGCTCTTCTCCTGTCGAACATGCAGCACTCCAAACACTCAGTTGTTTCTTTTCAGATGCTAGATTGCGAATTTTATTTTCGAGAATGTTCCATCTAGAACGGTTTCTGAAAAATTCGGTCACATTGATCGTCATCCGGCTCAGTATCTCGTCAAGCAGTTGCTTATTCTCCCTCAATTGATGTGCATAGGCCACAAAGGAAGGAATCTCTCTTCTTAATCGAAGCGAATTCAGACGGCGTTTCATTTGTTCTTCTTTATATAGAGACAAATTGATACCTGTGAGCTGAAAAAACAAGCTTTTAAACTGCTCGTAATCTTGCTCTACTACCTCGCTCATTGTTTAATCTCCTCAATCAAACCCTGATTCATTTTTCCACTTATTCATGACTTACAAATTCATCCGCTTGAAAAAAGAGATTAATTTCTCGATCTGCATTTTCAGGTGAATCTGATCCATGAATAACATTTCGATTCATACGTGTGGCATAATCTCCACGAATTGTTCCTGGTGCTGCCTTTTCAGGATCAGTGGAACCCATCATGAATCGCGAGAGCTTAATAATGTCCTCACCTTGCCAAACCATAGCAAACACCGGACCGGAAGTCATAAATGTCGTCAGGTCTGTGTAATACGGCCTTCCTTCATGTTCATAATAATGCTTCTTGACCAATTCGTCGGATATAACCATGAGTTTGCCGGCAATCATTTTAAAGCCTTTTGCCTCAAACCGTGCAATAATATTTCCAATCAATCCTCTTCTAACAGCATCTGGTTTAATCATTAAAAATGTGCGTTCCATTATCATCAGGCTCCCTAAACTTAGAATTAGCATCGCAATCGCATGAACCGTTGTGCATCAAAATGTTACAAATGCAGACTCACTTGCAGCTTATTTGATTAATAGTTTCTTGTCCCAATATAATCCGCTATTTCTTTTAATGAGTGAGTCACACGCAATTGCGGCAACTGTTCCAAGATTGCTCTTGCTTTGCTTAAATAAGCATCACTCAAATGCTCCGAATCTTGTATCGCTCCGCAATTGCGAATGGAATATATGACTGAATCCCATTCTGACTGCTCCGGATTTTCTCTCTCCAGAACATGCAAAATAGCGTCTCGCATTCCATATTTATGCAACGCAAAGAATGTAGGCAATGTGATATTCCCGTTCCGCAAATCACCGCCCGCCGGTTTTCCCAATTGTTTCTCAGTCCCAACGATATCAAGAATATCATCAGTCATTTGGTAGCTCATTCCTAAATAATAGCCAAAATAGTAGAGGCTTAATCCTACCTTCGAAGAGCATCCCGAAGCTAGGGCTCCTAACTGGCAGCTGAGCGCCATCAGCAAAGCAGTTTTTCTTTTGATTCTTCTGAGATAAATGCGCAAATTTTGTTTCCAGTTATACAATTCTTTAATTTGATCGATTTCACCAAGGCTTAAATCACGAATGACTCGCGATATACTCAAATGAATTTCATGATTATCAAAATCAGAAATTAATTCAATCGCTTTAGCAAAAATAAAATCTCCGGTAAACATCGCCACTCGATTATCCCATTGTGCTTTAACCGTTGGTTTTCCGCGTCGAAGATCCGAATCATCAACGACATCATCATGAACGAGAGAAGCCATATGAATCAATTCAAGCATGACAGCCGAGTTCATCACTTCTTCACGTGAAGGATCGCCGTATTGCGCGCAGAGCAGTGTCAGTAACGGGCGAATACGCTTCCCCCCTGCTCTGAGCAAGTCAAGTGAAGCTTCGTTCAGAATGGGATGAGGTGCCATAAGCACCGATTCCAATCGACCTTCAATCTGTTTTAAGTTACTTTTCTGTTCCTTGTAAATTCGGGTCAGGGTCATCTCTTTCACCTTTCGTTACCGCTCATTATGCAAACAAATTATTGCTAAAAAAAGCAATTACTCGTGATCCAGTGGTTTGGTTCCCTTATGGATTGCAGCAATGCCACCCATTAATGAGCATACCGATATATTTTCAAAACCGGCTTTTCGGAAGAGTTCAGTTAATGTTTTCTGATCAGGGAATTTTGATGCAGACTCATTTAGCCACGCATATTCTTTATAGCTACCGGCAAATATTTTTCCAAGAAGCGGCATAATAAATCGAAAATAAAAAAAGTACAGCTGCCTGTATATCGGTATTTTAGTTTGTGATGTTTCGAGGCAGACAAGACTGCCGCCAGGACGCAAAACACGATTGATCTCCTTTAACACAGTCAAATAATCGGGAACATTTCTGAGACCGAATCCGATCGTTGCTCGATCAAATGATGCATTTTCATAAGGGATAGCCATCGCATCGCCATTTACAAGTTTGACGTTCTCAAGTTGACTTGATTCTTTTTTATGCTCGGCAATTTGCAACATATTATCGCTGAAATCAAGACCGACAACGCTTCCTTGAGATCCCACTATCTTTGCCATTGAGATCGCCCAGTCGCCGGTCCCACAACAAACATCAATAACTCGATCTCCTTCATTTGCTGCGACAATCCGATCCGCTTTTTGCCGCCACACCTTATGACGATTAAAACTAATTAATGAATTCATCGCGTCATAGTTCTTATAGATCTTTTGAAAGACACGGTGAACCTTCTCATGTTTCTCTTCCTGCTCCATCATCATTAATAAGTCCCTTCTCCAACACCTTCAGCCATTCGGCTGAGTTGATCGCGCAAATAATCAATGATCTGCATCAGCCATTCTGAATGATTTTCCTGCCTGTCCAGAGCATGAATCAAATGTGCCGCTTTATTCTTAATTTCTTGATCAAGCTTGACGGTCAGTGTCTCGACACTGCCTAGAACGGCTTGCGAAAAATAGCTGGTTCGTTCGCAATTCCCATGCGCTTTTCTTTCAATGACAAGCCTTTTTATTAAAAAAAAGGCATTTAAGTAAGGAATAATAGGCGCTTGACCGAGTTGGCGGGCAATCTTCTCTACAAGAGCGCTCTCAATTTTCATCACAGCTTCCAATGTTTCAGACCAATTCAGACGTGTTTTTGAATAAAAAAACGCACATTTATGTATATTGAACGTTTGGATCGCCTGCGCCACCCATTTGACAACCTCCATATTCGATTGGCGCGCAAGTGAATAATAATAAAGTGCACTGTAAAAATCTCCGGATAGTACAGTCAGTTGTCTCTTCTTTGTTGCTTTTATGTCAGAACATTTTTCAATCGTCATCGTCTCATGGGTGTTCAAGCCAATTTCCGCTACCATAACGCTCTTAGCATGGGCACCGGCGTTCAGCGTTGATTCTTGTTGGCGAAACAACAAATAATAAATCATGAGTTTATCCCGATCAATTATCGGTTCCGGTAAAATTGTTTTTACGTAATCATGATTTAATTCGTTTCGAAGTTGATGATAGATTAGGTCTAGCTCCTCATTTAGCGACAATTCAGTACCCCCCATGCAAATAATCACCACAAGATTTGTCCTCACTCCAAATGGTGATGACCTTGTTGATCATTCCGATGTGATTGTGCCGTGCTTTGTTTGTATGGTTGCTTTACCGTGTACTTTAATTGCCGAAGTGTGCTCTGTAAATTGTGCGATCATTACTTCACCTTTGTCGAGCTTTTCCGTATGAAAAAACCGTGTTTCCGCACCGCGAGTCAGCCCAATGACATTGACACCGTCTGCTTCTGCTTTAATAACAAAATAATCGCCCAATACTTCTTCATTCCTTAGTTCCATGATCCATTCCTCACTTTTTCATTTGGAATTAATGGTTAATTAATGCCATCGCTTCTGCTCGAGCGGTTGAATCCTTTTGGAAAACGCCGCGCACAGCCGAAGTAATCGTTCGTGCCCCAGGCTTTTTTACTCCCCGCATCGTCATGCACATATGTTCCGCTTCAATGACAACAATAACGCCATAAGGACGAAGCGTTTCCACGATACTGTTTGCTACTTCTGTTGTCAGCCTCTCTTGAAGCTGTGGGCGTTTCGCAACTGCTTCAACTGCTCTGGCAAGCTTGCTCAGCCCGGTCACTCGTCCGCCTCTTGGTATGTATCCCACATGAGCCTTACCGAAAAAAGGAACCAAATGATGCTCGCACATTGAATAGAAGGGAATATCCTTCACTAAAACGAGTTCTTCATGAGCTTCATCAAATGTTTTCGATAAGTATTCTTTCGGATCCTGCTGCAATCCTTGAAAAATTTCTTCGTACATGCGCGCCACTCGTTGAGGCGTCTCAATAAGACCGCTCCGATCCGGATTCTCGCCAATTGCTTCAAGAATCATTCGCACAGCCTTCTCTATTTTTTCATGATCCACGTTCACTGAAATTTGCCTCCCAATCTATCCTGCCCGTCGCACCTAATCATAAACTAAACGCCTCTTGATGCTTTCACCATAGAATCATAAAGCCGTTTTGTATTAGTAAAGTTTACAAAAAAAGAAACAGTGGAGACACAGCATAATCAACTTCAACATTCCTGTAGTGTATCCGCTTCTGCCTTTGTTCATGTTCGCCTGTGTCAGAATTCCTAAGTAAACATAAATCACTTGTCCTAGTAAAAAATTTTAGCATAGGCAAACATAAAAATAAAGGAAAGTCGTCCTTACTTGATCTTATTTATTCTCATTTAACCGTGAATGTTTTATGCGGCTCCATTCATTTTTTATCCCTTTCAACACGAAGAGGTCCTGTTAACTTCTGCAGAATCATGTAAAGTTAGCATCTTGTGTAGCAAAAAGAGCCATCCAAAACGGATGGCTCTTTCGTACTTACGTCCTATGTATCGTCTCAGATCATTGGACGGCTTCTTTCAATGCTTTACCAGGCTTAAATGCTGGAACTTTGCTTGCACTGATTTCGATCTCTTCGCCCGTTTGAGGATTGCGGCCTTTGCGAGCAGAACGTTCGCGAACCTCAAAGTTGCCAAATCCGATTAATTGAACCTTGCTTCCACTTTTCAAAGCATCGGCAATCGTTGACAGGACAGAATCAACCGCTTTTGTAGCATCTTTTTTGGATAATTCAGCAGATTCTGCAACCGCAGTAATCAATTCAGTCTTATTCAACACTTTCACCTCCTTAAAAAGGAATAACTCCTTTTTGCGCTGGATGAAACATCAACAACGCTTATAATATACGATGTGATGGAAGAATTCAACAGCTTTTATAAAAATATTGCCATATTCACGCGTTTTTAACCGTTTCTTGAAGAAAAAAGAGCATTTTTGCTTCTTATTCGCTTATTGAAAATAAAATCCATCAAAAGTCAATAGATTCGCGCCTTCCAGCCCGTAAATAAACAAAAAGAAAAAGACCCCATTTGGGATCTAGAATTTCACTCATTTCGGAAAGGATCTCACAAAATGATGGCGATTAAGCCCCCGGATCCTTCGTTAATGATGCGTTCCAACGTTTCTTTTAATTTGTATCGAGCATTCTCAGGCATCAATGCCAGCTTCGCTGAGATGCCTTCACGGACGATGGAATTCAATGAGCGGCCGAAAATATCGGAATTCCAAATCGAGAGCGGATCATCCTCAAAATCTTGCATGAGATAGCGTACCAATTCTTCACTCTGTTTTTCAGTACCAATAATCGGCGCAAATTCAGACTCTACATCGACTTTGATCATATGAATTGAAGGCGCAACCGCCTTGAGCCGAACTCCAAAACGTGATCCCTGTTTAATAATCTCAGGCTCATCAAGACTCATATCGCTGATTGATGGTGCCGCAATACCGTAACCGGTCTGTTTCACCATCTTCAACGCATCGGCTACTTGATCATACTCTCGTTTTGCATGGGCAAAATCCTGCATCAGTTGAAGCAAGTGATCTTTCCCACGAATTTCGACGCCAACGACCTCTTTCAGCACCTGATCATAGAGATTATCCGGAGCAAACAAATCAATCTCGGCGGTTCCTTTCCCCATTTCAATCCCTGATAGCTGAGCGTTCTCAATGAAATCATATTGTCCGAAAGTTCCAACGACACGATCAACGTCGCGCAAACGCTTAATATCTTTAACGGTTTCTTTAACCGCGTCCTCATAGCTCTTGCGCAGCCAGTGTTCATCATTCAGAACCATAACCCAGCTCGGCAGATTTACGTTGACTTCCAGAACTGGAAATTCAAACAATGCTTCGCGCAAAATGTTATTGATATCGTGTTCCGTCATGTTCTCAACACTTTGAGCAAGCACGGGGATATCATACTTCTCCGAAAGTTCCTTGCGCAATGCTTCTGTCTCCGGATGATAAGGGTGCGTTGAGTTGACGATGAGAATAAATGGTTTACCCACTTCTTTCAATTCATCAACAATACGTTCCTCAGATTCAACATAATCCTCACGTCCGATTTCACCGATTGAACCGTCAGTTGTAACGACAACGCCCAAAGTAGAATGTTCCTGAATGACTTTGCGCGTCCCAATTTCTGCCGCCTCTTGAAATGGAATCGGTTCATCATACCATGGTGTGTGTACCATGCGTGGGCCGTTTTCATCTTCGAACCCCTTTGCTCCTTTAACCGCGTAGCCAACGCAGTCAACCACACGAATGTTGACGTCAAGTCCGTCTTCCACACTCACTTTAACTGCATGATTAGGAATAAATTTGGGCTCGGTCGTCATGATTTGCTTTCCTGCGGCACTTTGAGGCAATTCATCTTTTGCACGAACGCGATCTGCCTCATCCTCAATATTCGGCAAAACAACGAGCTCCATAAATTTCTTAATAAATGTAGATTTTCCTGTTCGGACGGCTCCGACAACACCTAAATAAATGTCTCCCCCGGTACGTTCAGCAATGTCTTTGAAAATGTCTACTCGTTCAAGTTTTTCCAAAGTTGGCACCCTCCCGCTCCTCCTTCTGCAATAAACTACCTCGGTGATCGTTCTAAACATATGACTTTGTCCATTGATTATGCCAATAAAAATTTGATCTTCCGAAGCGATCTGTTGAAAAATGGGCCGGCAGCGCAAGTGTTTCGGCTGCCTATCTATACTAAACTATTGTCCAATAATTTTTTTATGCCATTTATGGATAAAAAAATGGAGAGAAAACGTTGCCGTTTTCTCTCCACATGACTAATTCCTTCCACGCCCTTTGCGCTCTTGCAGAATGATTGACGCACCTATACATTATGCTATTCCTACTTCGTTTGCCGCTGGCGACGGCCCAATACTTATCGTTTTGGGCCGAAAATTTTTGACAGCGATGTAAGATTGCTCGGCATATTACCCGAAGTAATGGCTTTCACAATAGCCTCTTCCTTTTCCTTTGAAACGGGTACGCCTGCTGTACTCCCAATGCGAGCAATGAGTTCTCTGACGACCTTAGGATCGCTGAAATTAGCGTTTGAAACTGAGTTGGCTATCTCCAGGATATCCTCTTTCTTCACGTTCGTCTTCTTTTCAATGTTATCAAAAAAAGGATTATTAGAATCCAATGAACGTCCTCCTTTACCCTGCATTCTTTACATAGTATGCAAGGAGGGAGTAACGTGCCACCTATTGTTCCCGTGCTATTTTTTCAGCCAGGCTTTGAGAAAGCGGCTCAATTTCATCCTTCTTATCACGATTCATCAATTCGTCAACCGCTTCTTTTGGATGCTTATCTTCAAATAATACCTGATAGATTGCAGTCGTGATCGGCATTTCTATGTTCATCTTTTTAGCTAAGGCATAAGCAGCTTCTGCTGTCCGGACACCCTCTACAACCATCCCCATCTGTTGTAATACAGTATCAAGCTTCTCACCTTTACCAAGCAAATTTCCTGCTCGCCAGTTTCTGCTGTGCACACTCGTACAGGTAACGATTAAATCACCCATGCCGGTCAGCCCTATAAATGTCAATGGATGTGCACCCATTTTCGTCCCAAGTCGGGATATCTCCGCGAGCCCACGAGTAATCAACGCAGCCTTTGCATTATCTCCGTACCCGAGTCCGTCAAGCAAGCCTGCACCAAGTGCAATAATGTTTTTTAATGCACCGCCTATTTCTACGCCTACTGTATCTTCATTGGTATACACACGAAAATAATGATTAAAAAAGAGATCCTGTGCTTCTTGAGCAGCATTAATATTAGACGATGCAACGGCAACCGTTGTAGGATGTCTCAAGGCAACCTCTTCAGCATGGCTGGGTCCTGAAAGAACCACAACTGCTGTTCGAAGCGATGCAGGGATCTCTTCCTCAATAACCTCAGACATCCGTTTAAACGATCCCGGTTCAATACCTTTCACACCATGAACGAACAAGATTGGCTGTTCAATAATGGTACGAATCTGCTTCAATACATCACGCATTGCCTTTGCTGGAACAACAAGAAGCACAGCGGATGCATGACTAAGAGCCTCACTCAAACTATTTGTACCGCTAATTAGATCAGACAGCACAACCCCTGGCAGATACTTTTGATTTGTATGCTCGTGCAAAATTTCGTTTGCCTGCTCTTTTCTGTGGCTCCAAAGCGAAACTGTGAAACCATTATCCGCGAGTACCATCGAAAGCGCAGTACCCCAGCTTCCAGCTCCCAAAACTGCTATTTTCTTCATTGCTCTGCCTCCTCGATTCAAAGTTTACAGCGAACAACAGAAAATTCTTAAGCCTGAGCTTTCTTGTGGCCGAGTTTATTTTCCTTACCTTGAATTAACCGAACGATGTTCGCCCGATGCTGATAAAAGGCCAGGACCGTAATTAAAAAGGCCACAACTAAGACGCCTGCGGAATAGCCATGAATGATCCATCCCAATATTGGCGTAAACAAAAGGAAAAACAAAGATCCTAGCGAAACAAAACGTGTGACCGCGATAATCAAGATGGTAATGACACCTGCAATTAACGCAAAAAGCGGCATAATCATAAAAAAGACGCCAATAGTTGTTGCAACGCCCTTGCCGCCTTTAAAACCGTAATAAATAGGGAAATCATGTCCGATTATTGCCGCTAAACCGGACAGTGCCACCGCCCAGTCGGGTAAGCCAAGTAAATTGGCCATCAAAATGCAAACAACCCCTTTTAGAACGTCCAAAATCAATACCCCAACGGCAGGTCCTGTTCCCAGCACACGCATCGTATTTGTTGCGCCTGCGTTGCCGCTGCCTGTTTGGCGGATGTCAATCTTTTTAATCTTCTTTGTAATTAAGTAGCTGAAGCTGATTGATCCGATAAGATAAGAAATAATTATAGAAAACGCGATCAGCATGATTCAAACCTCTCCTCTTACTTCTCATTCTTTTTTCTTGATAATATTTTTATCGGTGTACCAATGAATCCAAAAGTCTCACGAAGCCTGTTTTCAATATGGCGCACATAAGAAAAATGCAGAAGCTCCGGATCATTGACAAACAATACGAATACTGGCGGACGAACGGCTACTTGAGTACCATAATAAATTTTCAATCGCTTACCTTTATCTGACGGTGGCGGCGTCATAGCTACCGTATCCATAATACAATCATTCAACAAACTTGTCTGCACACGCAGGCTATGGTTTTCAGCTACCTGCTCAATAACCGGCAGAATTTGATCAACACGGCTTCCGGTTAACGCAGATAGGAAAACGATCGGTGCATAGTCAATAAATTGAAACTGTTCACGAATTTTCTTCTTGAACTTGTCCATGGTCTTCCCGTCTTTTTCAACTGCATCCCATTTATTAACTACAATAACAATCGCTCGTCCTGCATCGTGCGCGTAACCGGCAATTTTTTTGTCCTGTTCGATTATTCCTTCTTCTCCGTTTATCAAAACCAAAACCACATCGGACTCTTCAATGGAACGCTGCGCTCGAAGCACGCTGTATTTTTCCGTCTTTTCATAGACACGTCCCCGGCGGCGGATACCTGCTGTGTCGACAATAACAAAATTTTGACCGTTGCGTGTAAATGGAGAGTCGATCGCATCACGTGTCGTTCCCGCAATATCACTAACAATCACACGTTCCTTGCCGAGTATTGTGTTGACGAGAGACGACTTGCCCACATTAGGACGGCCGATCAAAGCAAAGCGAATAGCGCCGTCCTCTTCCGGGTTAGGCTCAGATTTCGGAAATTTATCAATCACTGCATCGAGCAAATCGCCTATGCCTTGTCCATGTGCGCATGAAATCGCATAAGGATCCCCAAGTCCTACAGAGTAGAACTCGTACATCAATTCTTTCTGCTTAAAATTATCTAACTTATTTACACCAAGAACAACAGGCTTCTTGGATCTTCTTAATAATTGGGCAACTGCTTCGTCGGCATCCGTTAATCCTGTTCGTCCATCGACCAGAAACAAGATCACATCAGATTCATCAACGGCAATTTCAGCTTGGGCTCGCATTTGCGCGAGCAGCGGCTCATCGCCAAGATCAATACCACCGGTGTCGATGACATGGAATTCATTGGTCAGCCAAGATCCGTTTCCATACAGCCTGTCTCTTGTAACGCCCGGTTTATCCTCAACAATGGCCATGCGGCCACCGACAATACGGTTGAACAGGGTAGATTTTCCGACATTAGGACGGCCGACTATAGCAATCGTAGGTTTAGACATAATGTTCCTCCTTCAAAAACTGATCATGATCGAGGTTTACTTAGGGGCAAATTTCCCCCTGGTTCCTCTGTTCTATCATCATCAATTTGTTACTCATCATAATGCTTACGTATCAGTGATGATCTAGCAAGGGTTCTTCATCTTTCACTGATCACTTCATCAAATATTAATGAACAAAGCTAATCATAAAAGAAACCTTTCCTTTAACAGGAGAGGTCCAAAAATTAAACGTTCTCGAATTGTATATCTCATTTATTGCCCATGCAGCAATAACCTATGCAAATCAGTATTAAGATTCCATCACAGCCTTGAAAAAGCGGAAAAAGCAGGGAGCAGGTAAGCTTCCAAACATTTTCCGCCTCTTTCATGTTCACGCATTAAATTATTTATATTTTTTTAACTGATCGCCAATCATGTCACCAAGGGAAAAACCTGTTGTTGCTTCTTCAATCTCAGGTGTTTCAGCAGGCTGTTCTGCATGATTTTCTGCTTTTGGTTCTTCAAGTGCTTTGATGCTCAACGATACACGTTGTTCATCAAAATTCACATCCAGAACTTTCACCTTGATTTGCTGGTTCTCTGAAAGCACTTCTTCAGGAGTTCCAATATGATCATGTGAAATTTCGGAGATATGAACTAAGCCTTCAACACCTGGGAGCAATTCAACAAATGCACCGAATGGAACTAGTCTTTTCACTGTTCCTTCAAGAACATCACCGGCGTTGATCTTCGATTTTGCCGTTTCCCAAGGTCCAGGCTGAGTTGCTTTAATTGACAGTGAGATCCGTTCATTAGCAGGATCTACCGATAAAACTTTGACCTTGACTTTATCCCCTTCGGAGACGACTTCTGAAGGAGTTTCCACATGATAATGAGCAAGTTGAGAAATGTGAACAAGTCCATCAACTCCGCCAATATCTACAAATGCGCCGAAATCAGTCAGCCGTTGAACGGTCCCTTCAAGGACGGAACCTTCTTTAATCCCTTGAAGCGTCTCAATTTTTTTCTGATCCGCTTCTTCGTCCAAAACCGCACGATGGGAAAGGATAACTTTCCTCTTTTCACGATCTAATTCGACGATTTTAACATCAAGTGGTTTGCCTTTATAGTCACTGAAATCTTCAACAAAATGACGTTCAACAAGAGAAGCTGGAATAAACCCGCGAACACCTAAGTCAACAACCAAACCGCCTTTAACAACATCAGCAATTTCAACGGAAAATGTAGTTTTTTCGTTGAATTTAGCCTCGAGATCACCCCATGCTCTGTCTGCGTCAACTTCACGTTTCGACAGGACGAGTTCATCATCTTCCAGCTTTGTTACCTTTACACTGATCTCGTCACCTTCATGAAGCATATCCGAGACTTTTTCAACGTGAAGGCTTGAAAGCTCGCTGATTGGCAGAATGCCGTCCACTTTATATCCAACATCAACTAACGCATGTTTTTCTTCAACTTTTGTTACTTTTCCATTAACTACATCGCCTACACCAATCGCATCAAAAGATGCCATTTCATGATTTACTTCTTCAACCATTCTCCGGGACCTCCTTTAATTAACCAACCGAGAAAATATCCTACTCATAACTTCTTACAAATAGACGCTTTTGTCAAGCAGTTGGCTCTGTGTATTCATCAAGCAATGCCTGAATATGTTTCATGATGATTGCGCTTGCCTCTGAAGATTTCATCTTTAATTCTTTCATTTCTTTCGTGTTAATCGGTTTGCCAAAAATGATTTTCATCTTGCTTCTGAATTTATAGTTGCCAATTATTGCACAAGGAACGACAACCGCATCCGTCTGCAGTGCAAAGAATCCTGCTCCTGAAAGGCCTTTCTTCAATGGCGTATGTTCCAGATTCCTGTGTCCTTCAGGAAAAATAAGCAATGCATGTCCTTCTCGGATAAGCTTCACTGCTACTCTGAGTGCGCCACGATCTCCGGTGCCGCGCTTTATTGGAAAAGCATTTAAGTGGCTGAGCAGCCGACCAAAGCCCGGGATATTGAAGAGCTCAGATTTAGCAACAAAACTTAATGGTCTCGCAAGACTGATACCGATCATCGGTGGATCAAAATTAGAAAGGTGGTTGCTGCAGATCAGTGTACCGCCCTGCTCAGGAACGTTTTCCCGCCCTATAACCTGGATTCTAAAAGTTAGTTTATAAAACACTTTAACTAATGTTTTTCCAAAAGAATAGAGATTCAAGATGGCTGTTTCTCCTTTACAAAATGCAGAATTTTCTCAACCACTTCCTCAATGCTAAGCGAAGTGGTGTCAAGTGCCACTGCATCTGCTGCTTTAACAAGTGGGGAAACATCTCTTTCCATATCCTTTTTGTCTCTGAGTGCAATGGATTCCTTCAGTGTTTCCATGGACGGATGTCTGCCTTTTTGCAGTTCTTCCCGATATCTGCGAACTGCTCGTTCTTCAACTGAAGCAATTAAAAATATTTTAACCTGCGCATTCGGAAGAACATGTGTTCCAATATCTCGTCCGTCCATGACAACACTGCACGATTGTGCTAATTTGCGCTGACGGTCCACCATCTCAGCTCGCACAGCCTCGTAAGAAGAAACCAGTGAGACATGTTCGGAGACCTCAGGATAGCGAATAAGGTCAGTCACATCGTCTCCGTCCACGTACACCTTCTGTCCCCTGACACCTTGTACCAGTTTAATTTCTGTTGAATCCAACAATTCTTTCAACGCTTGCCCATTATTTAAATTGACTTTCTCTTTAAGTGCTTTATACGTGAGCGATCGATACATCGCTCCTGTATCAATATAAACAAACCCCAATGTTTTTGCAGCAATTTTGGCAACTGTACTTTTTCCTGCAGCTGCCGGTCCGTCAATTGCTACTTGAAATAAATTCTCCATAATACCTGCTTACTCCCATCTGTCTTGACTGATTGTTTGACTATTTAAAAACATTTTGCTGTCTATCAGCCTTTATGTCTGCGCGATTCCATTTCGAGCAGTTTTTTCCTTGCTTCCAGCTGCTTTTCAAAGCAAAAGCGTATAATCGGCTGGCGTTCTCTCTCTGACTGCAACAAAAATTTAATGGTCGCCCTTTTCCCATTTGTGTGTTTATCAGTAAAAATTCTAATGGCTCTCGATTGCACCTTGATATATTGATCAGCACCTGAAGTCATTGGAAGAACAATCCAGGATACAATCGAATCTTCTTCTTCAATTGGAAAATCATCGGGCAAGTTGATTAATGATCCACCGCCGCCAATATCACTGGTCATCGTTGTAAATGGGCGAAATGCCCCCTCACTTGAATGGATCGCAATATCCAAGTTCGCTTCCACACGGACATAGTTTCGACGCTGAATCTCTTCCATGCTGTCCTCACCGTCAAAACTCATGAGCATCAAAGGAACCTGACCAGAAATTCGTTGAATAAACGTTGTCGGAAAACGAAAGACTTGACTGTCATTAATATATATAGCCGTAAATACAGTTCCATTCAGAAGCACTGGTGTTTTTCCTGTTTTTTCTTCAATCGGATAATCAATCAGCAATGCATTGTCTTTAACTTCGGCAAGCTTGCATCGATAGCGCACACTTTGTGCATGATTGTTCATTTGTTCTAAGACCAGTGTTCCGCCAACCTTCAGTTTCATGATCGTCTCCTCCGCATTTTCAATCAACCATGAATTCATCTTTTGCCAAATTACTCCAAAAGTCTTGCACCTTGTGTTCATTATACAGTAGAATCCTCGGTTCAGCCAAGCCCCTTGGAAACAGATCTAACCAGCATCCATCTGCTATTCCTTCAAAAGTTCTATTTTTTCCTGATCTCCATTCTCAGCATTCAGCATGACACGATAGGTATCATTTGCTCGCGTCGCAAAAAATTCATAGCAAAGCACATTTTTCAACATCGCGTTCTGAAAAACAGCGAGATCCGATTCCTGTACCTTTAGATTGGGATTTAGTTGTTTCCGAGCTTCACTCTCTGAGAGTTTAGGCTGAAGCGGAACATCGTCATACTTATTAAATAAATAGTCTGTTTGATCAAATGCAAGTATTTCACCATTATCAAGCGCAACTTTTATTCTCATCGATGCGGGATAGACACGAACACCGTTTTTCTGAAGCACATAAGTTAGTACGGCAACATGATTATATTTGTTACGTTTTGTTAAAATCATATCCTTTACTTGACGCTGTTTCAGAAAAGTTTCTGACCTTTTTGAGGCATCATATAGATTTATGGTCTCTTTTTCAACCGGACGTTCAAAAAGAAACCAAGCAATATGGCCACCTTTTTTTGTTACCGATGCGTTCAACGATCTTCCTTTATCCTTCATAGCAATTTCGTAGGCAGGAACATTTGACCCTTTGCCAGTCTGAGTAACTTTGCGTGTTTGTGCGTGCGGTTTATTGACCCACTTCTTTAAATTATCAACCGCTTGACTGCTTTTTATCTGTGCTCCTTTCATCGGATTAATCTTCTTTTTTTCAAGAACAACATTACGCGGGTTTTCAGGGCTGAAGCTTTGCGTATAATCGGTCGCTTGCCCGTCCACCCGCTTCATTCCATCAATGACTTGATTATCCTGATTTTGTTTTTTACTTTTAAGAGCTTGTTCAACATCCATCCAACGCAGGTGCTGCGACATTACCTTCGATTGAACATCTCTTAATTCGTCTCGTATTGTCATGGATTCTGTATAAAGTTTTGCAAGATTTTTGGATTCTTTATTACTTAATGGGCGATCATTAATCGTTTTAACACCCGTATTATAGGTGAATTCACCGACATGCGCGAGAAATTCATTGGTTCTGTTGAACGGCAAAAAGGTAAGCGGAAGTTCATTGGCTGCCGCATGAGCAAGTGCACTTAATCGCCAAGTTTCCACGAGTTGCGGACGCATTGATTCTCGTGACTGCATGGCAAGCGCCGTCCCAAGAGATTCTTCTAAAGAATCAACATAATAAGTCAGTTCATGAAAAGCTTGCTGGTAGTGATTTTCCGCGTTTATCATCACTGTCTTCTTCATTTGGTGCTCCTGATAGCCCCAAACGCCAAGACCGATCAGCAGAGCGACCGCGATGACAGACAAACCGGCAATCCAATAACGGCGTTTCATATGCGTCCCCCCTATTTACAAAAAATGTGTTTGCCAATTTTCCCAATCTGAGGTCTAGTCCAGATCCACGCAGATGTTGCTGTGTCCGGATTAAAATAGTAGAGAGCCCCATTCGAAGGATCCCACCCGTTAATTGCATCCATTACTGCTTTCTTAGCCGACTCATTCGGTGTCAGCCATATTTGTCCGTCGGAGACCGCTGTAAATGCACCCGGCTGAAAAATGACATCGGATATATTATTGGGAAAGCGTGGGTCTGCCACTCGGTTGATAATCACCGCAGAAACAGCAACTTGGCCTATATATGGCTCACCACGTGATTCTCCATAAACCGCATTTGCCATCAGATTCACATCTGATTTAGAGTAACCTTGAGGCAAGTTATCCATTGTGTAGTTGCCGCCTTGCTGCGGTGTATTCCCACCTCCGGACTGATTGTTCGCATTGCCTGAATTGCCACCCGATGACTGAGTATTTCTCTTCTTCACTTGCTGATTAAGCGGGACTCCTCCATAATAAGTGAATTCATTTCCTTCTCTTATGTTGCGATTGACAAAGGCTTGGTCATATTGAGAAGCTTTTATTAATTTTTGCTTGGTCGTGCTTCCCACCATACCGTCAACGGTCAAACCAAATTGGGACTGAAAATTACGCAATGCCCAATAGGTTCCATAGCCAAATGAACCGTCAATTTTTCCCTTATAGAAGCTAATGTACTGAAGACGCGCCTGAAGTTCGACGACATCTTCTCCCGTATCACCGCGCATAATGACTCGATTTGAGAATGCATCGGCTTCAAAAGTATGAGACAACAGGAGCGATGCAAGAATAGCAGCACATATGCCTCGAATCAGTCGTTTTCTCAATGACTTAATCCTCCCCGGAGTGTACATAGAGCCACTCAATAGTTCATATGATTTCCTTGAAACTCTGAAATCAGCTTTATGTTTCCAAGAAAAGATGGTTTTATGCATTGAGGAACAGCACAAAAAAAACGATTATGGATACACCATAACCGTTTAAAGCTATCATTATTTCTTTCTCATCCATTCATTTAAATCCAACCGCGCACACGTGCAGACTCTGCAAGTGTGTAAACCCCAGCAAAACAAGACGCTGCCTTCAATGAAATACCGCGTTCCTCAGCTATATTATGTACGCGAGTAAAAGCATCAGCTAAAATTTGCCGAACCCGACGTTCTCCCTCTTCTTTGCTCCAGATCAATCCTTGTCTGTTCTGAGCCCATTCAATATAAGAAGAGGTCATATCACCTGAGCTTGTCAAAATTTCAGGGATAAAAAGGATTCCATTCTGTGTCATCCAATTGGCTGCCTCATCGGTCACTGCTCCATCCGCTGCCTCAACCACAAGTTTACTCTTGATTTTAAGAACATTATTATCTGTAATTTGATTTGCAACCGCAGCAAGCACCATAATATCACAAGGCTTCTCAACAAGTTGCTGACTTGTCAAGGTGTGCTTATAAAGTTTTGTAATGGTTCCGAAACTGTCCCGACATTCAATCAATGTATTCATGTCTAATCCCGATGAACGATAAACCGCTCCATAGGCATCTGAAAGTCCGGTAATAGTGACTCCCGAGTCGGCCAGCGATTTAGCAACATAGCTTCCGAGTGACCCGAATCCTTGCACAATCGCGGTCGAATGCTGCAAATCAATGCCTTTCTTTTTCGCTGCTTCAGAAATGAATAAAACGATACCGCGACCAGCCGAATGTTCACGGCTCTTCAAGCCTCCCAGAACAATTGGTTTACCGGTTATAAATCCGGCAGACTGATCCGGGCATAATTTACTGTACTCATCCATCATCCAGGCCATCACTTGGGAATTGGTAAAAATATCTGGCGCAGGTATATCTTGATAAGGGCCGATAACTGAACGAATTGCTTGTATGTATCCTCTACTTAGAAGTTCAAGCTCATGAAAAGACAGTTCCCTCGGTTCGCAGATGACACCGCCTTTTGCACCGCCAAAAGGAATGTTGAGTAAACCGTTTTTAAGGCTGTTCATCAAAGATAGGCCTTTCATTAAAGGCTCCGAAACCTCAGGATGAAATAAGACACCGCCTTTGGTGGGGCCAATTGAAAAGCTGTGTTGAACCCTGTAACCTGAAAAAACGCGAACTTGTCCGTTATCCATTTTAACAGGTATCCGGACAGCAAGGATTTGCTGCGGCTCTTTCAATAGTTCAAATACATCCTGCGAATAGCCAAGTTCAGCAAGCGATTCTTTAATCATCGCTTGAGCCGATGCTAAGACGCGTTTGTGCTTCGTTAAAAGATCCCGTTGATCAACCGACACCAAAATCTTCCTTTCTTATTTTCTGCACACCATTGTCTCTGTCTTCTTTCCTTTGACGCAACAATTGATTCATCAAGCGGCGTGCGGGTGCATAAAGTTTAATAAACCAGTCATCCCGTCTTCTCCATAACGATGACAAAGTAACCGCAATGAAAAACTCCGCGTGATCAAGAATGCGGAGCTTTAATAAAATAGCGATATAACTCGGATACAGCAATATCTTTTATCAGACATTTACCATATTCCTCAAGTCTGTAAATGGTAATGGTTGATGTATTTCCATACTCCGCAAGGATAGCGACAAGCGTTTCGATATCGAATGCGTCCGATAAATGCTGTTCATTAAAATGTATATAATATTTGTTTTCAAATAGAAATAGGCTTCCTGTTCGAATTCCTAAATCATGAAGTGTTTTCGATAGTGAAATCACATCATCAAATTGCTCAAACTGGTAAAGTACGTCCTGACTTTCATCCAATGTCACCTGCATTTGAATGAAATCTTCGTCATCTTCAAAGTCATCGTCGGATTCATCATCACGATCTTTTCTTCCTCTTGACACAATGACAACCATTCCTTGCGCCGGGAGGGAGAATACTTCAACGTCGATGGGACCGGATGCTTCGAAACCCAATTCGTCATCCGCCTCAAGCATCATATCCCGAAATAATTTCTCGACTCTCGGCAAGTCGTGCCACATATCTTCTTTTGTAATGCCTCGTTCTTTGAGATCGTCAAAAGTCAGGAATATTTTAATCCTGTCGCCATTTAAACGTTCCAGTCGCATCGCAAATGTCCTCCTTGCCGTCCAGCCTAATCTCTTTAGTGTAGTGTCGCAAACTTATACTATAGTTATATGATCTTGACGAATTTCGGTGTCTCTTGCCTGGACATGCATCCAAACGACGAGAGACAAGAACAAATTCGCCGACCAATAGTCGAACGAGAGACTTGAGTGTAGTATACAACGCAAAGACATAATTGTACATGCTTTTACACATTTCCAATTCATCTCTGCTTGAAAGTAAGCATTAATGCATCAGGCTTTGCACCTAAACGCAAAGGCAGTTTAGTTGTCCCGTAACCGCTACTGATTATTAGTGTTCCAAACGGCAGTTCTTTTACCCCTGCCTTCTCTTTTAAAGTAAATCCGAATAAGTTAATTTGTCCGCTGTGCGTATGTCCTGAAATGCAGTAAGCAATGCCCATCTGTGGTGTCAGCGCTTTCTTAATATCTGGATTATGACTGAAAAGAATCGTCGGCACTCCGCTTTTTCTCGCTGCAAGTGTTTTATTTAAATTTGCGTGGTGATGCAGCAAATCATTTAATCCCGAAAAATTGAGTGCTGCACCACTTTTAGTTACAGTATATGTCGTGTTATTTAAAATCGAAACGCCGCTTTCATCAAGCAGTTTTTTTAAACGATCATATCCGGAATCCCAATCATGATTTCCCCAAATGAAAAAAACAGGGCCGAGATTCAACAGCAATTGAATATTTGTGCGCACTCTCGAAAGAGGCACTCCTTTTTCCGTCAGGTCTCCTCCAATAAGAATGTAGTCTGGGGAATCCTTAAACGACTCCAGCCACTTTTTTGAAATCGTGCGCCGATGAATATCCGAGATAAAAAATAACTTCTCACCAATAAAAGGTTCGGGCAAATCATCAATCTCAAGATTGATGGAGATTAATCGATTCATATGCGCCTCACAAAACATGTAAGTAATTAAAATCACAAAAAGGATTATTGCCACAGCCAATAAATCAACAGTCATTGGAAATCACTCCGTATCATAAGGCATATGAATAGTGCCAATGTTAAAAGATTCGAACGAACGTGTGCTTATACGTTCTCGTTTAAAAAAATCGATGAAATCATTGGGTCTATGTACGAGCTGGGATAGCATATAAAGAAATGATGAATAGAAAAATGATTTCAAGAAGGGAGGCGCTGATTTGTCTACATCCAGAAAATGGTACACTCCATACGTCAGTCCAAATGATCCATGTCCACCGCTCGGACCCATTTCTTATGAGACACCCGTGCAGCTCTATCTAGGTTTTCAGCCGCGGGGCATGGAGCAGTTTTCACCATTTGAAGCATTGACACACGGCACATTATGGCCGGGATTATTTACACCATATACCAATCCATATCTCTCAAAAAGAGAGGAGCTGAACACAGATGGATGAACCGATACAAGTACCGGACAGCTATTACTCGGATCTGAAGGCACTCCAAGCTGTTGATTTTACTCTTGTTGAACTGACTCTTTATTTAGACACTCATCCTAATGACCTTGAAGCACTTAAGCAGTTCAATTCAACCGCTAAGAAAAGTGCCGAACTTCGTGACGGATTTGAAGCACGGTACGGCCCATTAAGACAATTTGGGCACAGTCTATCCGCTTATCCATGGCAATGGAAGGATACACCCTGGCCATGGCAAGTATAAACGATGACCGAGGAGGCCGATATTTGTGTGGTATTACGAAAAAAAATTGCAGTATCCGGTGCGTGTCGGCATCTGTAATCCAAGAATGGCAAAATTTCTGATTGAACAATACGGCGGCGCTGACGGCGAACTGGCCGCTGCCCTTCGCTATTTAAATCAGAGATACACAATACCTAGCCGCGTTATGGGCTTACTCAATGACATCGGAACCGAGGAATTTGCCCATTTGGAAATGATCGCCACTATGGTGTATAAACTAACTAAAGATGCGACACCTGAACAGTTAAAGGAAGCCGGTTTAGGTGAACATTATGTTGATCATGGTAAATCAATCTATTATCATAATGCTGCCGGGCAAAACTTTAACATGGGCATCCAATCAAAAGGAGATCCAATCGCTGATCTTTATGAAGACATTGCAGCAGAGGAAAAGGCGCGTTCCAGTTATCAATGGATCATTAATGTCTCCGATGACCCCCAAATTAATGATTCTTTAGGCTTTTTACGCGAACGTGAAATCGTTCACTCACAGAGATTTCGTGAAGCAGTTGAATTACTAAAAGAGGAACAATCAAAAAAAAGAGTATTTTAACGAATAAAAACAGGCAATTTAACGGCTGCTTCTCATGCCTAATAGAAGCGGTCGTTTTTGTAATTATTTATAAAATAAATTGATATCAAATTCCTTCTTCAAATGTCGAAGAATTCCGTAACGGGCCGTATTGCCAAGCTGATCCGGCTGATCATTCATCCATAGTTCTTCCGTGCGATCAATGATCTCTTCCCGTAAATCGTCATAATCATCCTCAGCATCTTCGCGCTCACCATGACAATAAGTAAAGAATAACAGAAACACAGCGCAAATCATCAAGAAAATCCAGCTCGCCGGACGGCTGATCAACATACGTAAATCGCGCATTGATTCGAGCATACCGGGATGAATGAAAAAAGTATAGCCGATTCCAATACCTGCAAATAAGGTAAGACAAAGACCAAAGATTGCTTCTCTATGCTTCCATTTGTCTTTTTCTTTTTTTCTTTTAATGAGCTCTGTTAAAATAGTTAACGTAATTCCAGAAATCCGACCGTTATCGTGATACTCTTGAAGCGACATGTCCTTCACCTCTCTCACATTCATAACTATGAGTGTGACCATGAAATTAGGACAATCACAGGTTACAAATCGTTAATCAAGCACATCATAGACGACCCTTTTTCAAATAATTAAGCGCAATAGGCAACGTATTAATTGTGAAATGTGCTGTGATTGGTGTCAGCAAACTACCCGTTTGAACGAATAGAAAACCGAGACCAAAACTTAGAACAAGGGTTATTCCTAAAAGCGCCGGCTTCGTCACATAACGAATATGTAAAAAGACAAAAATAAGACTGGCAGCAACATATCCTAGTAAGTGCTGAAGAATACCTCTGAATAGAGTCTCTTCAATTAACGAAACAGCAGCCATAATGAGTACAAGCGCTGACAGAGGAAATGCGCGTAACAGATGCTCATTTATTCCTTTGTCATCAAACCATGCATTTGGCAAGACATGCTCGGCAATAGCTTGGATGGAAACCATACCCACTCCGAAACTAAAACCGATCATAAGTTCTAACCCGTTGACTTTGTACCAAGTCGCGAGAGGAAATGACAAGTTGAACAGTTTAATAAGTGTCATTGAAAGCAGCAAAAGCAGGCCTTGAGAGAAATAAAGAGCTCGACGCATCTCAGAATCGGATAAATGAAGATCAGTTCGGCTCATTGTTTCGACCTTTCGCTTTCTTTAAAAATATAGGACAGCCTTTCTTCCCAACTCATCAACTGCTTTCGATTAATCACTGTATCTTCAAAGTTCACCGAATCAAAATCGGCAAGATTGATCCCGCATTGATCGCAGCAATAAACGGGCTTCTCATGTGAATCTTCATGATAAACCTTTAAATAATAGGCTCTTCTGCATTCTGTAGCCGTTAAATAATTTTTCATGATAGAGAGATCGTTCAATAATACCCGTCGGCGCTGCTCGATCATCGACTTGCTTCGTTTAAAAATCGAGTGAAAGGATTGATAGGCAGGCTTTTCCCGTATCCGTTCATAAATGAACCGAGCTGCGGTTTCGCTTGATCCTCGCTCCTGTAAATCGTTCAAAAATTGATCTTTGTTTTTTATTGTGAGGACTCCTTCATCTAACTCATGTAACGTATGGAGCAAAAAGGCATCCTCGGGAAAATTGCTGTCTATAAAGCCTTCCGGATATTGATTATCTTGCGGTGAATAATAAAGAACGGCAAGACCTTGCTGTCCGTCACGCGAAGCACGGCCGATTTCCTGAAGGTATGCATTCATTGTTGCCGGAAAATGAAAATGGACGACCAGTCGAATGTCTGGTTTGTTAATTCCCATACCAAATGCATTGGTACAGCAAAGCAGATCTAATTGATTATCCAAAAATTGGTTTTGTATTTTTCTCCGATCTATTGACTCCATTCCACCATGATAAAAAGCTGCACGAAGTCCGAGTTGTCGTCGTACCAGTTCAGCCAGTCTCTCAGTCCAGTCGCGGCTTGCACAATAAACAATTCCCGGAAGACGTGTGGTACGGAGCAGCTTGCACAATTGTTCCATTTTTTCATCGTCATTGGAAACGTTCCGAACAACAAGTGCAATATTCGTCCTGTCAACGCTCATGATCGTCTGAGCAACCTCATGCAACTCCAAAGATCGAATGATATCTTCTCGCACACGTTCATCCGCTGTTGCAGTCACGGCGAGGCAGGCTGGATGTCCAAGCTGTTCTCTGATACGGGCAAGCTGCAGATAGTCCGGTCTGAATTCATGTCCCCATTGAGATACACAATGTGCTTCATCAACGACAAAAAGCGAAATAGTTATTTTTGCCAAAGCTTCACGTATGTCAGAACGGCAAAGCATCTCCGGGGAAATATAGAGAAAACGCAGCTCTTCCAAATGACGAAGCACGCGGATGCGTTCTTGTGCGTGCATCATTCCGTTCAATGCTCGGGCATGCCTTTCACCTGCGGCGCGCAATGCGTTAATCTGATCTTCCATTAACGACAAAAGCGGTGAAACAATCAATACGGTGCCATTAAGTAAGTAACCGGGAATTTGATAACACAGCGATTTACCGCTTCCCGTCGGCATCATCGCAAATACATCCCTGCCATTTAAAACATCTTGTATGATTTTTTGCTGCCCGGAGCGAAACTGATGATAGCCGAATTTTTCTTTTAAAATTATCTTAGCTTCGCGCAGCAAGTCTTCTTCACGTAAATTATTCAGGCTACCCATTATGTTCCTCTCCTTTATCGAACCGTATTTTTTGCAAGAGCCAGGCGGATTTGGAAATAGGAAACACCTTCTTGAAGAGCTTTTTTAATCGTTTTAAGTTGACGTGTGTTTAAACGGTTTGCATGATCCATTATGCGATGCTCCAGCTCATCGGTAAGATATTCGGACAAGTCAAATGTTGGATCTTTCAATGCAATTTCTACTAAGTGATCTTCAATTGTTCCGATGGACAAATTTCTACGATGAGCCGCTTCCTGTGCTGACAATCCAGATTTCAAGAAACGAAGTGACACTCCGGCAGTAGTTGAAAGTCCGCTCACTCCAGGGCTCATTAATAAAGCAGTAAAAGGGTAGCGTGATTTATTTTTTGATAGTTCCTGCATGATTCTTCTGAGCGCCGCCTTAAAAAAGGTTCGGCATTCAAACAGATCCTTCCCGGATTCATCGGAAATTTGTCTCAAAGTAAGTCCTGTCATATGATATCCGGAAAACTGAGATGCAAATATATTCGCTTCGAGGATGGGGATACTCGTCAATAATCGGCGAATTTCTTGATAAAATTGATGAACTAATTGATTGCGGCTTAGTGAACTTTCCATTATTATGCGGCGAACTGCCTCTGTCACTGCCGGAAACTTCGTAATTGGCAAGAAAGCGGTCTGTTGATAACGAAGTGCCGATAGCGTTTGAATGAGCAATTGCAGTCTTAGCCAGAATTGCTTTTCAGTCGTGACGTAATTTGTTATCCTCAACCCATCCGGAATCATACGTTCAATTTTGAACATGCTTAGCTTATCCATTCCCTTTTCAGTGAGGATGACGCGCGTCTGTTCTGAGTTCATATATTTTATCCACTCATGATCGCCCAGATGCTCGATTAATTTTTGAAACGATTGACGTTCCAGATCATCACATAGATGATAAAACGGCTCCACCCGAAACAGAAAACTGTCCTGTATGCTTTGAGACGATTTTTTGCCTTTTAATAAATGGTATATTCCTGATAGGGTCCTTTCCCCGTTAAACTGCTTGATTAGGAATAGAAGAAGTGTTTCGCTGAACATGAGGGCATCATCCCCAATTCGTACTTTTTCTGTCATGTTTTGTTTCCTTTTATTTTACCCTTTTCCAAGACATGTTTCGACAAATGTTCATTAATTCAATCGATGAATTCTATTGAAAAGATTCAGCTGCTTCATTAAAATAAAAGTGATATAGTAAATCGTTGAAATTGTTATGGAAAGGAAAATGACGATGGCTGAAAAATATACAATTGTAGATAAAGAAACATGTATTGCTTGTGGCGCATGTGCGGCAACTGCGCCTGATCTGTATGATTACGATGATGAAGGAATTGCCTTTGCACTTCTTGATGACAACAAGGGGAACACAGCTGTTCCTGAAGAATTACTTGAAGATCTGGTCGATGCTTATGAAGGTTGCCCGACGGAGTCTATCCGCATATCAGATGCTCCATTTAACGGAAAGCCCGATCATGCTGTCGGCATTTAACCATCTGATCAATGTTCATGCATATAAAAAGAGGGTTGAAGCAAACAAACTGCTTCAACCCTCTTTTTATCATTGATTGTTATTAGAGCATGCCATTGCTTAAGATCAACTAATTAAACATGATCACGTCTCAGCGTAAATTGAAATGTGGTTCCTTCTCCCTTTATGCTGTTAACGCTTATTTCTCCGCCATGCGCCTCAACAATATGCTTTGCGATGGCCAGACCCAGTCCAGTGCCGGCCTTTCCTCTTGTTCTCGCTTTATCTGCTTTATAAAAGCGCTCAAAAACGAATGGGATATCTTCTTTGGCAATACCTACTCCGGAATCACGAACAAAGACATAAAGTAAATCATTCTCGATACGCGCTGCAACACATACCGTGCCGCCTTTTCTTGTGTGCCGCACCGCATTGTCAATGAGATTCGTCATAACCTGCTCCACACGATCAGGATCCAATAAAAATGATTGACCGTTGACTTCTGATAATTCGGATTTCATTTGAATCCCTGTGTCTTTTGCTATTTTGTTGAATTTCACAATAATATGTTGAAAAAATTCATCAAGCGAGATTTCACGGCGAACAAGTTGAAAGTGCCCAGTCTCAAGCTTAGCTAAATCGAGCAACTCATTAACCAAACGGCCCATTCGCTTCGATTCATCCAGTATGATTTGTGCCATATCTTTTTTTTCTTGAGCACTTTCAGCAATATCATCAATGATCGCTTCACTGTAACCCTGCATCATCGCGATCGGTGTTCTCAATTCATGACTCACATTGGCTACAAAACTTTTAATCATTTGATCATTATGTCTTTCCTCGGTCATATCGCGCAGTACAGCCACAGCACCTCGTATTTTTTCTTTATCATAGAGGGGCTTCATAATCACTACCCAAACACGTCCCTGGACGCCTAGTTCTCGTACTTTTTGTGCACCGTCTTCAGCTACATCGAGAAATAGTACCTTTAAAAGATCCGGGGTATTCCTTTCATTTGGATCTATGTTGTGTTCATAGTTCCAAGAATAAATAAAATGATCTGCTGGCGGGTTACTGGCAGCTATTTGGGCATTCATGTTCATTAAGAGAACACCATCTGCCATGTTCTGCAAAATTCCGGAAAGCTGCTCTTTTTCCTGATTCAGTGCATTCAAATTCATTTTCAGTTTTTTTCTCATATTATTAAAAGCAACAGCCAGATCGCCGACTTCATCACGCGTGATCACGGGAACATTGATATCAAAATTTCCGAGCGCAACTTGCAGTGCCGCTTTCCTCATCTTTCGCAACGGAGAGCCGATTCGTGTTGAGAGAAAAAAGGCAAAAAATGTAGTCAGCAGGATAGAAAATCCGGCACAAATAAAAATCAGCTTTCTTGATTGATCCAGTGCGCTTTGCGCAATCTGAACAGGCTGAATAATATATACAGCTCCATGAACGCTCGCATCTTTTTGTATCGGGACACCGACAATCAGCAAACGTCGGCTTACCTTTTTATTCCCCTTTTGTACCTGAAAAGAACCAACTTTGCTCACTGTTTTCTTTCCATTGAGGGCAGCCTTCAATACTGCATCCTTTTCAAAAAAACTGCGCGTCAAATCAGGGTTGGAGCTCCCCTTAGGACCGCTGCGCACCTGATCATTCATAATCAGTACATAGCCCGCATTATATACATCCGCAATATCATCTATTGATTTGAGTGTCTCATTAACAGAGAGGCCCGATGGACTTGCGAGTAAATGCGCTGACTTTACACCGATTTTTTCCATTTGCTGTTCCGCTTGCTGAATATTACTGTTTTCAAAGAATTGTAATAAAAACAAAGTCAAGAACAGAAGTACGATTGTAACAATCGCTATGATGGTTGCCCAAAGTTTGCCGATAATACTACGCCAAATCATGTTGCAGAATCGACCTCAATTTTATAGCCGACACCCCATACAGTTATAATCATTTCTGCTGCTTTTTCAGAAACCTTATTCAGTTTTTCTCGCAATCGCTTCACATGCGTATCCACAGTTCTAAGATCACCGAAGAACTCGTAATTCCAAACGTCCTTAAGCAACTGTTCTCTTGAAAAAACTTTATCTGGATTTTGTGCAAGGTAATAGAGAAGCTCGTATTCCTTAGGTGTCAAATTCACTTCATGTTGATCAACCTTTACACGATGCGCGTCATGATCAATCATTAGGTGAGGAAATACAATCACGTTTGTCGCTGTCGTTTCCGTCTCCAAAAATTTCGTTTTTGAGGAGCGACGCAATAAGGCCTTTACTCGAAGTACAACCTCTCGCGGACTAAACGGTTTGACAATGTAATCATCTGTACCGACTTCAAACCCTTGAACTCGATTTGCTTCTTCGCCTTTTGCGGTCAGCATAATCACCGGTGTGGCTTTATATTCGCGCAGTTTCTCGCACACCTCTTCGCCATCCATTCCTGGCAGCATGAGATCAAGAAGAATTAGATCATAGTCTTTGTCCAATGCTTTTTGAAGCGCTGTTTCTCCGTCTCCCGCTTCATCAATTACATAGTTCTCACGTTCAAGATACATTTTTAAAAGCTTACGGATTCTCTCTTCATCATCAACAAGCAGAATCGCCGCTTCCTTCTCTTCCATTCAGATCCTCCCTTTTCCACCCAAATCCTTATCTCTTTTCTTTATCGCTCGCTAACCTCAGAAATGGTATTTATGAGGCAACCCCTCTAGATAAACAACACAATACGTTGTCCGATAAATATTTCAAAAAATTTTTTTAAAATACAAAAGCTAACTATGTTGTATTTGTGTCAATCCTATGTCTTATTTTAAACAATTTCTTTAAAAAATACAGTATTATTTATGAATGTCGCGTTATATGCATTAATGTTTTCACTTCATGCGGTTTTAATGCGCGGCTTTCACCCGGATGCAATCCAGTCAATCCAAGAAATCCGTAACGTTCACGCTTCAATTTGCGAACATGAAGATGCAGTGCAGAGAACATGCGGCGAATTTGACGGTTTCTCCCCTCATGTATCGTGAGCTGAACCGAGGCTGTCCCGTTCTCTTTATCGGAAGCAAGCAACTGAACGCGAGCCTTCGCGGTCATGCCGTCCTCCAGGCGAATTCCTGAAGCGAGTTGACGTAATTGATCATTAGTCGGGATTGGATTGACATGAGCTATGTACGTCTTATCAAATTCAAAACTTGGGTGCATTAATTTGTTTGCGAGCTCACCGTCATTCGTCATTAAAAGAGCCCCTGATGTATCATAATCCAATCTGCCTACTGGAAAAATACGTTCAGGCACCTGTTTAAAAAAATCAACAACCGTGGTCCGATTGCGGTCATCCTTTACGGTCGTGATCACACCGGTCGGTTTGTAAAATAAAAAATAGACAAGTCGTTCCTTGTCAAGCGGTACACCATTAACGGTCACCTTATCGTTTACCGATACCTTTGTGCCAAGTTCCGTAATGGTATCTCCATTGACTTGCACTTTACCTTCTACTATCAGTTGTTCCGCTTTGCGCCGCGATGCGACACCTGCTTGGGCAATAACTTTTTGTAATCGTTCCATCCTTCCACCTCAGAAACATCATAACGCGAAGAAAATGTTTTCTCAAGTTTCATCATTTATTCACTTTCCATTCACATTCAAGACAAAAGAAAAGAGCCGTCGGAGTTCAACGCACTCACTCATTCATAATCTCAGCCAAACATTAAAGTTACGATCCATACAGCACAAATGACACCGACAAGATCCGCCAGCAGCCCGACTTTAAGTGCATCTCCTATTTGATGAATACCCACTGCGCCAAAATAAACCGTAACGACATAAAAAGTCGTATCCGTACTCCCTTGCATCACAGAAGCCAGACGTCCGATAAAGGAATCAGCACCATAAGTATGAATAAGATCAGCCATTAGTCCTAGAGCACCTGTTCCTGATAGAGGGCGCATCAAGGCAAGCGGAAGGACTTGCGGCGGCATTCCGACAGCCGAAAGCAGTGGCGCAATAAGATGGATCAACGCTTCCATAGCACCAGAAGCACGAAACACACTGATGGCCACCAGCATTCCAACCAAAAATGGCATCACCGATATGGCTAGGGAGAAGCCTTCTTTCCCTCCTTCAACAAAAGCATCATATGAGGGAACTTTCTTAAACGTCCCATAGAGCAAAACAATCGCGATCAGACAAGGAACAAGCCAGGTTGAAAACGTTGTGATTAGCCCCATCATTTTCTCCCCTTTCGCTTCCTCCGATGATAGAAATAGCGGTCAATACAGAGAGCGGCTGCAGTTGTGCAACACGTAGCAATTAAAGTCGGACCAACAATATCAGTCGGTACTTCTGCCCCATACTTCATACGGATCGCAATCACCGTCGTCGGAATTAATGTCAATCCCGATGTGTTTAATGCAAGGAGCGTGATCATGGATCGGCTTGGCGTCTTCTTCCCTCTATTAAGCTGCTTGAGCTCCTCCATTGCTTTAATCCCCATTGGTGTCGCCGCATTTCCGAGTCCAAACATATTTGCAATGGTATTTGACAGGATGTAGCCCATCGCAGGATGGTCCGGGGGTACCTCAGGAAAAATCTTTTTCATCACCGGCTTGAATAAATGACTCAGCTTATCCAATAATCCTGATTTCTCTGCTATTTTCATTAATCCAAGCCAAAAAATCAAAACACTGATCAGGCCGAAACAAATCTGCACAGCATCGCTTGCTGAAGTGAACAATGCTTTATTAACATCATCCATTGTTCCATTAACGGCAGCATAACCCATACCGATGAGAAACAGGGCAACCCAAATTATATTGATCATAGGCTCATCGCCCATCCCCAGTGACAATTGCATGAAGAAAGCCACTAAAACGCGACCAAAATCCCTTCTTCTCCTTATAATTTGAATGATAATAGACAGGCAGCGAAGCCAATTTCTTCTGTTCCACATACAGATTCAATCGTCCTGCAGGCGATGCAGGCTTCCAATGTTTATCTTTCTTTGGCTTTATAAGTAATAAATTCTTTTTTAATTGTTTTTTTTCATTGTTCGTCAAAGGTACTGTTACAGAGCGCTGAACATAGAGTTTATTTTGATAAAAAGTGTGGACATGTGCGTTCAGTTTTCCTTTTTTTATGACTTGAATTGCTTTGTAGCGTGCAAAGGCCCACTCGAACATACCTTGATGATCCTGCCAATCATCACCATCATTTAAGGTGACCGCAATTAAATTAAGATGATTCTTTGACGCTGTTGAAATCAGTGTTCTTCTCGCTTTTTTGGTGAATCCTGTTTTTCCCCCGGTCGAATATTTATACAAGCGAAGCATTTTATTTTTATTTTTCCATGCGCGAGCAACTTCCTTATTTGTAGCTGGAACCCGATGAATTCTTGTTCCGACGACCTTGCGAAATTGAGCATTGTCCATTGCATAGCGCATGAGCAGTGCCATGTCATATGCGGTTGAATAATGATCCGGATTTTCAAGGCCGTTAGGATTGGTAAAATGGGAATTAGTCATGCCCAAAACATGTGCCTTTTCGTTCATCATTAGAACAAAACCAGATTCGCTTCCGCCTACTGCTTCAGCAATCGCACGTGATGCATCGTTTCCTGAACGAAGCATGAGCCCGTACACCATATCTTTAAGCTTCATTTTCTCTCCGGCTTTCAAATAAATCGACGATCCTTCTGTACGAAGCGCCTCTTGACTCACTGTAAAGGTCTTATTCATTTTGCCGGATTCAATGGCTAGAATTGCCGTCATTACCTTGGTAATGCTGGCAATGGGTAATTTCTCATTGCTGTTGTACTTAAATAAAACGCGTCCAGACGTTTGGTCCATAAGCACAGCAGATTGTGCGGATACTTTGGGTTCCGCAGCCTTTGATTGATGCGGGAAGAAGGCAAAAATAAAAATGAAACAAAAAAGATAAAATAAAACTCTCTTTAACATGATCCCCACAATTTTCATCCCCTGTCCTGATCCAAATCGGACTCATATTAAAGGGGCAAAACGAACCGGGAAGATCAGGCAAAGAGAGCCTGGCCAGATTGATTGTTGTATTAATCACTTGTTCCCGGATTTTTTTGGACACCCTTGGTAACAAGTTATGCCGGGACAAGCAGAATATGAATTTTTATTCGTTCAACTATAAAACTTCACAACCTGGAAAATGATAAACCATAGGATGAGACATGCACCTGAAAAGACACACCAAAAGACTGTGGTCCTCCGTGGCCAAGCAGTGGAAATCAAAAGCAGGAACAATGGAAGAACTGCAAAAAGTGAAAGAAATAAAACTTCAAGCAGAGAATGAAAAAGAAGTGATAAAAAACTTCCGTGGATCATAGTCACTGCTGTCAATGCAGGAACAGCAACAAGTACCGGTGCAAACAAGGCGAAAACGATAATCTGTCCGCGATTTTCTTCAACAAATGGATGCCAATAGTTTTTTAAGCGTCCATACATCATTGACGACCTCCCTAAATAAGCCGACTGTTGAGAACATGGGTGTTAAAAATCCGGGCTTTTTTACAATTCTTTAATCGTTTCTTTATAATGATCATAGAATAAATCATAGGCGTCAATCTGCTCATTCTGGTGCTTCATCATTTCAGAAAGAGGCGGAAGTTCACTTAAATCATGCAGGCCGAAATAATCGAGAAAAACTGGAGTAATACCATAAAGAATCGCACGGCCACTGCCCTCTGCCCTTCCAACTTCTTTGATAAGTCCTTTGACTACCAACGTCTGCAGTGCCCGTTCGGATTTAACACCGCGTATTTCTTCGATATCTATACGCGATACCGGTTGTTTGTATGCAACAATTGCGACCGTTTCAAGTGCTGCCTGAGAAAGCGGTGCAGTTTTCGGTATGGCTGCAAATAATTCCGTATAGTTCGCCATAAATGGTTTTGTCGTCAGACGATAGCCATTCGGCTGATCTATGATCATCAATCCGCTTGCTTCATTTGCTTCATAATCTTTTTTCATTTGTTCTACGTGATTCATTATTTCTTGAATGGTGCATTCTGGAAGTACCTTATTTATTTGTTCGATCAAACACCCTTCTTCTCCTGTCAGATAAAGAAGTCCCTCAATAATCGAACGGATTTTCGCTGGCTTCAAAGTCATCTGCTCCTTCTCCGAGATTAATCAATATATCATCGAAATTCTCACTCTGCATGCACGTAACGGCGTTCATCTTCATCAGTTCAAGCAGAGCAAGAAAAGTAACGATAAGGTGCGTCCGATCTGGATAAGAGAAAATGGATTGGAAGGATAAACCGTGATCCGATGCTTTTAATTTCTGCAAAACCAAATTCATCTGCTGACCAATCGGCAATACCTGACGGTCAATTTTTGTGTTCAGCGGCTGCTCCAGCTTTTTCTTCAGCATTAAACGTCGAAACGCACGAAGCATATCATGCACCGTTGCTCTTCCCGTCAGCGGTATTGTCGTTAAATCATTATTCTCATAGCGAGTAAGGTCAGACGGCGGTTTAGCAAACAGCTGCAGACGTTCCTTCTCACTATCTTTTAAAGTTTCCGCAGCTTCCTTAAAGCGACGATAATCGAGAAGCTGCTGCATAAGTGTTTCACGTGTCATTTCCGGATCCTCATAGGAATCACCATCTTCATCATTTGACAGCTCGGGCTTTGGCAGCAGCATCCTGCTCTTCATTGCAATTAATGTTGCTGCCATCAGCAAGTACTCACTGGCAATATTCAATTCAAGTTTTTGCATATGATGAATAAAATCCAAATACTGATCCGTGATCTCAGCGACTGGTATATCATAGATATCAATTTCGAGTTTTTTAATCAGATGCAGAAGCAAATCAAGAGGGCCTTCGAAAGCATCGATTTTCACCTTGTATTCCAAGCCTTATCCCCCTGATCCCAAACTTAATGCCATAATCATAGCACAGAACATGTATTCCGTGAATTCTTCTTTGGCTTTGTTAAACGATTGTGTTGTCTGTCACTAGATAATCATTCATTCGTGAAAAGCCAAGCTTATAACATTAGTGCTGCAGGCAAAAAAAAGAAACCAGTTTATGAATTGGTTTCCTTTTCATTACCTTCTTCAAAGCATTTGTCAAAATATGACTTGATGGCCTGAGAAGGGGTCAATTGAACGTGTTCACCAATCATTTTACCCAGCGCCAGGATCATTTTCTTGCCAACGCCTTCTGCACGGTAAGATGGATTGACACTAATATGCTCAACAACTGCTTCTTGGTCGGAAATCATCTGAATTCCAATCACGCCCAGTATGTCTTCATCATCTTTCCATAAGAACAACTGCCAGCTCTCTTCATCTTCATAACGTTTAATGGTTTGCAGCAGCAGCTTTATCTCTTTCTCAGACGGGACAAAAGACAGCAGACCCATGGCTATCTTTTCATAACTCTTCTTATAGCGAATCAGCATTTTGAACCCCTCATAACTATGAGATAACGAAATCTTCACAAAATCTTTAGGAACTTTGTTCACTTTTTATATTATAACCAAAAGAATAGACCTGTGCATCAATTCGATGGAACAAGCAAGAAAAAGGCGTGTAATACGCCACTGATTCCATTCTTTTATTCGCAGTCACTTGTTTCGCGATAAATCTTTGAGTGCAATATCCTGACGAATTAAGTCCTCATACGTTTCTCGGCGTACAACCAGCGAAGCTTCCCCGTCTTCGACGAATACAACTGCAGGATTTGAAATACGATTATAATGACTGGCCATGGAATAACCATATGCCCCTGTTGAAAACACGGCAATGAGATCGCCGCTTGTACATGACTCCGGCAAAAATGCCTCCTTAATCAGAACGTCACCGGACTCGCAGCATTTCCCTGCGAGGGCAACCTGGCTTTGAGCAGCTTCAGAGGCTTTATTTGCACAGATTGCATGATACTGTGCTTGATAGAGTGATGGCCTAATATTGTCCGACATGCCTCCGTCAACAGCCAAATACTTGCGTATACCGGGAATGTCTTTCGATGAACCCACTGTATACAGCGTGGTACCTGCTTCACCGACAATCGAACGTCCGGGCTCAACCCATAGCGACGGCATTGATAAATTATGTTCAGCGCATTCTTTCTCCGCGGTAGTCACAATGGTATCGATATAGCGCTCAATGGGCAGAGGACGATCGCCATCCGTATAATGGATACCAAACCCGCCGCCGACATTGAGTACCTGAAGCTGGAAGGCAAAATTTTTCGTCCATTCACTAACATGCTGCATCATTATTTTGATCGCACCAGCAAATCCGTCCGTTTCAAAAATCTGAGAACCTATATGAGAATGGATGCCTATCAGATTAAGATGCGGCGATTGAAGTGCTTGTTTCACCGCTCGCTCTGCCATTCCATTATCCAAATTAAATCCAAATTTTGAGTCGTCCTGACCCGTCATGATGAATTCATGTGTATGTGCCTCTACGCCCGGCGTAACGCGGAGCAAGATATCCATCTCTTGATTGCGATCTGCGCACATTTTTTCAAGAAGATCTAATTCAAAAAAATTATCTACAATAACGGCACCGATTTTTGCGTCTAAAGCCATAGTTAGTTCCGCATACGATTTGTTGTTTCCATGAAAGTGAATCCTCTTCGGATTCATGCCTGCCTTCAATGCAGTAAACAGTTCTCCGCCAGATACGACATCCAAAGAAAGACCCTGTTCATCAATCAGTTGAATCATAGCGATCGATGAAAATGCCTTGCTGGCATAGGCAATCTGCCAACTTAAGCCGGCATGCCGTGCAAATGCTTGCTTAAATTCATTTATCTTATTTTTAATCAATGCCGTATCATAGACATAGAGCGGTGTACCGTATTCTTTGGCAAGCACGGTCGTATCGATACCGCCTATGCATAAATGTCCCCGGCCATTAATCGCCTGTGTTCCGAACACTGAATTACCTCCCCCATCGAAAGACAAATCCTCGATCAGCCTGAAGATTCCCCATCTATCAGTTTTAACTATAACAATAAGTTTATGACTGCGCTGCAACGTGCCACATTCAACTCATCAGCGCTGTTTCAAAAAAAGAATACGTTCAAAATTTTAGTGCTAGTGTATCATGATTTACTTGAGAAGACAAGATTACTTCGTCTTGCCTTTAGCTGGTTGGCGATATTTATCAAGAGGACGCACAATGCTCGGACGCACAACCGATGTTGGGAGTGCACGGCGAATCATAATATTATATAGCCCCGTTGGATTGAATGGAATAAACGGCCAAAGATACGGCGTATTCAAATTTATGACATGCGACAAATAAATGATGATCAGCGTCGTAGCGATCATAAACCCTGGTATGTGAAATAGTCCTACAGACAAGATTAAGAAGATTCGAACCATTTTATTTGCTAATTGAAGTTCATAACTAGGTGTTGCAAATCCGCCTATTGCGGCCACACATGTGTAGAGAATGACCTCATTGACAAAAATTCCGGCTTCGATTGCAATTTGCCCAACCAGCACAGCTGCAATGAGTCCAAGCGCTGTGGATAACGAGGTTGGTGTATGAATGGCAGCTAGACGCAATGTTTCAATACCCACTTCAGCAATTAAGATTTGAAGCAGTAACGGGACATTGAAGTCCTTATTATTTGGACCAATAAAATTGAGAAAATCAGGCAGCAAATGGTCCTCAACAAGCAGAAGCCATAATGGAACAAGAAAAACAGACGCCAAAATCGCCATAAAACGGAACCAGCGAAGCAATGCGCCTGAAGCGGTGACTTGGCGATATTCTTCCGCATGCTGCACATGGTGAAAGAGCGTCGTCGGCAAAATCATAACACTTGGTGATGTATCGGTAATGATCACCACATGACCTTCAAGCAAATGTACAGCAGCCACATCTGGGCGACCGGTATAACGAACAAGAGGAAACGGATTCCATCCTTGTTTTAAAATAAATTCTTCAAGCGCGTTATCTGCCATCGGTATACCATCTACGTTTATAGCTTTTAACTCTTTTCTAATCGTTTTAATCAATCCTGGATTCGCCACGTCTTTCAAATAGCAAAGGCACACATCAGTTTTTGAGCGCACACCGATTTGTGTTAGTTCACAACGAAAACGAGGATCCCTGATACGTCTTCTGATCAAGCCGGAATTTTCAATAATATTTTCTGTGAATCCATCCTTAGAACCGCGTACAACCTTTTCCACGTCAGGCTCTTGCGGCTGCCTTCCGGGGTAGTGACGCAAATCAATACATAATGCTTTTGTTTCACCATCAATAAACACAACTATTCGTCCGGTCAGCATTTTGTCTACAGCATCATTAATTGTATTGATTTCTTCGACCTGCTGGTGGACAAGATGCTGCTTGATTTCCTTAAACACATCAACATTTTTTGTGTTTTCATTGGAGAAACGCATAAATTCGCGCATCATCACAACGAGAATGCTGGAATCCACTAAGCTGTTTGTATAATATATTCGGCATTCACGACCAAGCAACCTGATTTCTCTTAAACCAATATCAAAATTATGTGGTCCGAAATCAAGAGTTTTCTGCATGGTATCCGCATTTTCAGAAATTTTCTCATCAATTGGCAACTGTTGTTTTTGATTTTCCATAATTATGACTCCTCCATAATGCTTGCTGATCAACCCTTTGGTTTAAAAAACAAAGCGATCAAAAAACCAAATAAAATCGCCGATGTTATACCAGCCGAAGTCAGCTTGAAAATCCCCATTGCAATACCGAGATAGCCATGTTCATGACCCTCCGACATGGCGCCGTGCAGCAGTGAATGACCGAAACTGGTAATGGGAACTGTAGCTCCTGCACCAGCAAATTCAATTAAATGGTCATAAATACCGAATACATCGAGCAATGCGCCTAAAACGACAAAAGT
>Ga0334901_1000681_pt1 | contig 43777 bp, 40 predicted proteins | sample GraSluR3_MG_3_FD_207216 | JGI IMG/M metagenome (GOLD analysis project Ga0334901, IMG submission 207216) | Sludge microbial communities from methane-producing bioreactor in Wageningen University, Netherlands - Granular Sludge_15_08-R3 | ecosystem: Engineered > Bioreactor > Anaerobic >...
TTTAGCGATATTAACAAACTGTTCCCTCGGAGAATACATGCAATCACTCCGGAAGGTTTTATTTTAAAGATAATAATGTTCATTCTAGCATATGTATTTACTAAAATCAACTAGCAACTTAAATTAAGTAGTTTTTTATCAGGATAGCATTAATCATTATGTGTTTAATAATCTATTATTCAAAGGTTTGTGTTTTTTTACACTTGTTGCCAACGGCTGGGGGTGTGGCAAGTGTGGGAGAGCGTGTTACGTTTTCGTCCCCCGATGAAAACGCCCGAGCAGGCGAAACCGCTCTGAAGTTCCAACATCAACCCACATTGGCTACACCCCTTGTTGTAACCAGTTGATTTTATCTTAGTAGGGTCTCAATTTCTTGTTTTAATTTCGGAAGGTGTCTTACAATTGTTCCCCAAATAATCTCATTGTCTATCTTATCATAACCGTGGATTACACGATTCCTCATATTGACAATTTGCTTTTTGCTGGAAATATCAATTGTAGAATCAATTTTTTCAATACGATTCATTGCTTCACCAATAATTTCAAATTCTCTTTCTACAGCCCTTCGAAGCATTTTGTCAGCATTGTAGATATTGAAATCTCTTTTTTCTCCAAGATAATTTTCAATCGATTCAATTGATTCTTTTATGTCGTAAAGAAATTTTCTAATCTCAAGCTTCATATATTGGAGTCTTGGTTTGATTAATTGATTCAATAAAATATGGATTTCCCAAAGATTTGTCTGTAACTAAGTCAACAGGTCGCTTGAATATAGTCTCAAAGTTTTCAACTAATTTAAAATACGTGTCGGCATAATCTCCGTAATCCATTGGTTTCAATGAGATTAATAAGTCTATGTCGCTGTTTTCATTAAATTTTTCTGTGCATACAGAACCAAATGCATGTAAAGATTTCACATTGTATTTTAAACACAATGCCTTTAAGTTTTCAAGATTGTCTATCAATATTCTATGCATAACTTATTATTTATCCTTACAAAAATAGTCTTTTTATGAATGATATGCAAGTCATCTCTTTTACAATTGGTTACAACTTACTTATCTATGCACTAAAAGTGCATTTATCAATCCATTTTGGTCGGCATTGTGCTCTTTTAGTTACCGTTTAACAAAGGTAAAATTTTACTACATATCGTCAAATGGTGATTTGATCTTTTGTGAATTTTGCTGTGAAGCATGGGTGTAAACACCTGTAGCCCGACCGCTTTTATGACCAGGTAGCAACCGGATAAACGCTTCGAGCAGGTATTCGGAACTGCTGTTCACATTGCTGCCGGTCGGCTGGCTTCGCCGGGCTCCCCGCCGGCTGGCGGGTAGGTTCATGGAGTGTCGGGGTTTTATGCCCAAAAACATTTCAGGGCTAATCCTACCCCTCGTCCGGAGTAGGTTGAAGCATGCCAGCCCTGAACATCCTATAAGTGGGCAAAATTTCTGCTAGCTGAAGCGTTCCTTCCAGGATTGGTACTTCAAGCTAACCTCGTTTTCCCAAATTGGATCGGTAATTTTCTTGTAATCCTTTGAATAGGCATCTAAAAAATTACAAACATCGGGGTTAGAAATCACCTCGTAGCTGCTGTTGTAGGAAGGCCTGGCGTTGTGCTGCTTAACAACATCCCTTAAAACCTGGGGATTATCAATTAGAGCGCATGGGGTGAGAAGGTTCTTATTCTCACAATAGGGTTGGGCATCCTGAATTGCCTTGAAAAATGGGGATTGTATAACGTCAAGCAGCTTTTTATCCTTAATGTTATCCACCGAAAACTGCAGGAAAACGCATGGCTCAACATCGCCCTTGCAGTTGATGTGGAAGTATCCCCTGTGCCGTCCGCCGGCAAGACATCCGCCCACAATTGGACCATCGTTCCAGAAATCGCCGATAAAAATTGGCTTGGTATTCCTAATCTCCTTAGTCCGCTGCCTGATGAAATTTCTTTGCTCGGGAGTTGCCATGAGCGAAACGTTGGGCTTACGGCCAATAGGAACGTACTGGAAGTACCAGCCAAACACACACCCCTTTTGAATCATCAGGTCAACAAATTCGTCCGACACCAGCAATTCGGAGTTGAGCCGTGTTGGTGTAACAGAGTACCCGAATACAACACCTGCCTCGCGCAGGTTGTCCATGCCATCCATCACCTTTTTGAAAACGCCATTCCCCCTACGGGCATCCGTTTCCTTTTCGAACCCCTCCACCGAAATTGCCGGTGCCACGTTGCCCAGCCTTGCCAACTTTTGGGCCATGTCCTTGGTTAGCAGCGTGCCGTTGGTGTAGGTTTGGAAAAACATATCGCTATGCTTCCTGAAAATATCGAGCAGGGGAGGCCACGTGTAGGGTTCCCCACCTGATATGGTGATAAAGTACATGCCCAGCTCTTTGGCCTCGGTAAAAATACGGTCAACCAGCTCGAATGAAAGGTCTTCCGACCTGGTGTACTCCCCTGCATAGCACCCCTTGCAGTTGAGGTTGCACTTTGCCGTTGGGCTAATAACAAAAAACCACGGCATACCAATCCCCAGCTCCCGCTTCAGCTCTTCCTGCCTTTGCCTTCCGGTAACCCCCGCATTGATGAAAAAATTCTCAACTATCCGCTTACGGCTCTCCTTCGATATTCTTCTAAATGTGCTTTTGGCCAGCTCGGTTGCGGGATGTTTCTCCTCAAATAGCTTCTTAATCTTTTCTGCCGTAAACCTCACCCTTTCGTCGGTAACCCCTCTCATGAGGTGCCGTTGCGAAAGCTCAACCATTCTAATCAGCTTTTCGTCCGATAGATTTGAAGCCAGCCTAACCATCCGGGTTAATGCTCTCTTCTTTAAAAGTTCTGCTTTCATGGCTTAAAAAATTAATGAGACAAAATATTTTAGGAATAGCTTTTTAAAAAATCTGCATTGAATATGGAAAATTCAAACCATCCCTTTATTTTATGAGCCTTAAACGTGTTCAAAAGGTACTGAATAAAACCATATAAAACCATAGGCATCCAACCTTTTTAACATAATTTTTATTTTTATTATGGATACTCAATGCGTTGCCTAAAATAATCACAATTAGCTATATAATAGGTCGTTATGTAAGATTTCGAGAAAACAGCAGATTTATCACTATATCATTGGGCTATGTCAAAATAGGTGTAACATTGAGCATTCATTTCTATAAAAAAATGCTTCGAACTCTGTAAATGTCTTTTATGATTATCCGCTATAATGCCTATGACAAATGAGCTGATTAAAATGACACGTCATTGCGAATCCGCCAGCCGGCGGATGAAGCAATCTTTTAATTAGCAGGATTTTATAGATTGCTTCAACCCTCAAAGCACGAGGGTTTGACTTCCTTGAGCACTTCGTGGTTCGCAATGATGCAAAGGCTTTAGGTGTCATAACGGGCAATCATTATGTCTTTTTCATGGCAAACACTTTTTATGACAATGGAATTGTAGCGCATTATATACTTTGCAAGGGTTTAAATACACCACACCTCGCCAAGTTACAAAAGCTAACCAAAGTTTTGAGAGATTTGAATTTGCAATAGGGCAATACAATATTAGGCTACGTGTCAGCGTCAATTAATACCTATTAACACCGAACCATGCTTTAAAAAGATAACCGTAACCCAAATCCACTTCCGAACAAATAGCCTAGCCATAAACGATAAAGCCATTTTTTTCATACATTTGTGAGCTGCAATAAGCAGATTGTTAATTCACAAATAATTTCAGTTTCAATGAAGATTTCGTACAGCTGGCTAAAGGAGTATATCGATGTAAACCTCACCCCCCAAGAGATATCGGACATACTAACCTCCATAGGTCTTGAGGTTGAATCGCTTGAGAAAGTAGAGGCGGTGAAAGGTGGTTTAAAAGGGGTTGTGATTGGCCAGGTACTTACCTGCGCAAAGCACCCCGATGCCGATAAGCTAAGCATAACCACCGTAAACATTGGCAAAACAGAACCCCTTAACATTGTTTGCGGTGCACCCAACGTGGCCGCAGGACAAAAGGTAATGGTGGCCACCGTTGGCACCACGCTGTACTTTAACGACAGCGAGCTCACTCTGAAAAAAACCAAGATTAGAGGTCAATTATCAGAAGGGATGATTTGCGCCGAGGATGAGCTGGGGCTTGGAACCTCGCACGATGGCATCATGGTGCTCCCCTCCGATGCCCCAATAGGAACACCTGCCTCCGATTTTTTTAATCTTGAGGATGATTACCAGTTCGAGATTGGGCTAACCCCCAACCGCATCGATGCCGCATCGCACTTTGGCGTTGCCCGCGATTTGGCTGCGTACCTAAATCTAACTAAGGACACCAAGGCCACAAAGCCTTCGGTTGATCATTTTAAAATTGATAGCAACAACCTACCTATCCCTGTTGAGGTGAAAAACGCTGAGGCTTGCCCACGATACAGCGGTATAACCATTAGCAACGTTAGGGTTGGGCCATCGCCCGAATGGTTGCAGAAGCGCCTTCGCTCCATTGGGCTTAGCCCAATAAACAACGTGGTGGATGTCACCAACTTTGTGCTGCACGAGGTGGGACAACCCCTTCACGCCTTCGATGCCGATAAGATTGAAGGGAAAAAAGTAGTTGTTGGAACGCTTCCACAGGATAGCCCGTTCACCACGCTTGATGATGTTGAGCGAAAGCTAAGCAGCGAAGACCTAATGATTTGCAACACCACCGAGGGTATGTGTATAGCCGGTGTATTCGGAGGGAATAAATCGGGGGTTAACGAGGGCACCAAAAACATCTTCCTCGAGAGCGCCTACTTTAACCCTGTGTGGATTCGCAAAACGGCCAAAAGGCATGGCCTTAGCACCGATGCTTCGTTTCGTTACGAACGTGGTGCCGACCCCAACATCACCATATGGGCCCTTAAGCGTGCAGCTTTGCTTATAAAAGAGGTTACCGGTGGGGATATATCATCGGAGATTGTTGATGTGTACCCAAACCCCGTGGAGAACTTCAGGGTGGAGCTAAGCATCGATTACACAACCAAGCTCATAGGAAAAAACATACCCAAGGAAACCATTAGGCAAATTCTTACCGGGCTTGATATAGCCATTGAGGCTGAGAACGATGATATGTTAAGCCTAAGCATTCCGCCCTATCGTGTCGATGTTCAGCGCCCTGCCGATGTGGTGGAAGAAATACTCCGAATCTACGGATACAACAACGTGGAAATATCGAACAAGGTGAACAGCACCCTGGCGCACAGCACCAGACCCAACAAACAAATGGTTACCAAGCTCATATCCGATACGCTAACAGGCATTGGGATGTACGAGATTATGTGCAACTCGCTTACCAAAAAGGCATACTACGACAAGCTTAAAACTTACCCAACAGAAAATACCGTTGAGATTATCAACCCCCTGAGCACCGACCTAAATGGCCTACGACAAACCTTGCTGTTTGGTGGGCTGGAATCGGTAATCTACAATATCAACAGAAAAAAGGGCAACCTTAAGCTATACGAGTGGGGCAACTGCTACACATTCGACAAGACCAAGGAAAGCTACGAGGTAGCCCTAAAGGCTTACAACGAGGACATGCGTTTGGCGCTATGGTTAACGGGTGACGATACCGAGGAGAGCTGGATGAAAAAGCAGGAGAAGGTTACCTTCTATCATCTTAAGGCTAAAGTATTTAACATTCTCGACAAGCTGGGTATTGACACTAACAGCTTAAACCTGAGCGAGGCACCAAGCGATATTTTCGAGTACGGCATAAGCCTTGTTATCAATGGCAAAACCTTGGGTTACCTTGGAATGGTTTCGAAGAGGATTTGCAAAGATTTTGATATTAAGCAGGAGGTGTACTTTGCTGAGCTTGAGTGGGAGTCGCTATTTAAAATGGCGAAGAAAAATAGGGTGCAGTTCAACGAGATACCTAAATACCCAGAGGTGCGCCGCGACCTAGCCCTGCTCGTTAACGAGGATGTGACCTTTGCACAGATTAAGGAAGTTGCTCAAAAATCGGAGCGCAAGCTCGTAAAGGATATCAACCTATTTGATGTGTACAAAGGTGCGAACCTGGGCGAAGGAAAAAAATCGTACGCCGTATCGTTTATCCTACAGGACGATAGCAAAACCCTTACCGACAAACAGATTGATAAGGTGATGAATAATCTTATTGGTGCTTTCGACAGGGATTTGGGGGCGCAGATTAGATAGAAGGAATTAGCTCATATTCATACGCAAATGCCAAAGGGGATTAAACAAAACTCCTTTGGCATTCGTTTTTTAACCCAAATTTGTCATTAGCGATTCTTTTTCTAATGACCGCCATTAGAAAAATACACAGCTTATGGGATGATTATATGGGTGTAAATTTGACAAATCGATGAAGAAAAACTAAAAAATTTGCAAGCATTTATGCTTACAAATTTAGTTTTTCTAAATCATCTTGTCCCGATTCTTCGGGAGGGTTAAACCCAGCTAAGCCATTAGTTCTCAAAACTCCTAATGTCTAATCTGGGTTTAAAAAACAATACCAAGCCAAAAACAGCTATTACGCATATTTTCGAATTGGCATAAGCAAACTTTTTGAATAACTTTGATTTGCACAATTAAAAATACACATGAGGCAATTTACTCTATTCGGAAAGAAGGCTTCACCGCATGATCCGCTTTCACTAATCAAAGGCGATATCACAACCCTAGGTGTTGATGCCATTGTGAATGCTGCGAACACCTCGCTACTTGGGGGTGGCGGGGTTGATGGGGCAATCCATAGGGCTGCAGGTCCTGAACTGCTCAAGGAGTGTAAAACCCTTGGCGGATGTCCAACGGGCGAAGCCCGAATTACAAAAGGCTACAATCTCCCAGCATCGTACGTAATACATACCGTTGGCCCAGTATGGCACGGGGGCCACAGTAACGAAAAAGAGCTGCTGCAGAATGCATACATCAATAGCCTTAAGCTGGCGAAAGAGTATAAGCTAAGCTCTATTGCTTTCCCGAACATAAGTACGGGGGTATACGGTTTTCCAAAACAGCTTGCTGCACAAATTGCAGTCGATAGCGTAGCATCTTACCTAAAGAAGAACAAATACCCAAAGGCGGTTGTGTTTGTTTGCTTTGACGATGAGAACTACGCCCTGTACAGAGACCTTTTAAGCGTAGATTAAAATCTCGATTCTGCTTCAAACATTTATGGATAAAAGTGATTCGAGAACCTCTGACCCATCATCAAACTGGCATTTTTTGAATTAAAAAACTAGCAACTGCTCTATCATGTTTCTACAATCTTTCTAAACAGACTTTACTTCCTAAGAGCAAAAAAACAATAAGCCCTGCTTGCCAATGGCGATAAAGTGGTTACATTTGAACCAATATTAGCCCCAATCCAAAACTAGCTTAAATTGCTAATAATGTTTTGTGTATTGATAATGCCATTTGATATATTGTACAACAGTGGGGCAAAGCAAATCGATTGATCTATGCATCAACAGGGTTTAGCTTTAAACAGAATAGTAAACTTACTTAACAACATAAAGATGAAAAGGATTACCACCCTAATAGCCCTTGCTGCTCTATTTTGCTCGCCCTTATCTGGGGTTGGAGTAGAATCGGACAGTATTCCACAGAAAGAGGAAAGCACCCTAATATATAAGATAAACATCATGGAGGACATCATGCCCTCATCATGGCGATATATTCAACGGGGGTTTGCCGAAGCAGATGAGCTTAACGCTGAGATTATTCTTATCCACCTAAATACCTATGGAGGGTTGGTGAATATGGCCGACTCCATTCGCACCAAAATACTAAACAGCCCAAAGCCCGTTTGGGTGTTTGTCGACAACCAGGCAGCCTCGGCAGGAGCCCTAATCAGCATTGCCGCCGACAGCATCTACATGCGTCAAGGCGCTAGCATTGGTGCGGCCACCGTGGTTGACCAAACGGGTGCAGCAGCACCCGACAAGTACCAGTCGTTCATGCGGAGCATCATGCGGGCAACGGCTGAGGCCAAAGGGAAAGTTCCTGTTATTGAGAATGGCGATACCGTATATAAATGGCGCCGAGACCCTAGGATTGCCGAAGCCATGGTTGATCAATCAATTTATATTGAGGGAGTTGTTGATACCGGCAAGATACTAACCTTCACCACCGAGGAGGCCATTCGATGGGGTTTCTGCGAGGGCAAAGCCGAATCGGTTAGTGAGCTCATTAGCAATGTGGGCATAACCGAGTATAAGCTGGTTGAGTTCAAACCCACCACCATTGATAAGCTCATTGGGCTGCTCACTAGCCCAGTTGTTTCAGGACTACTTATCATGCTCATTGTTGGGGGTATATACTTTGAGCTACAGACCCCTGGTGTTGGGTTCCCCATAGCTATCTCAATTCTTGCAGCCATTCTATACTTTGCCCCATTGTATATCGATGGGCTTGCCGAGAATTACGAACTGGTAATCTTTATAATAGGTATAATCCTTATCGCTGTAGAGATTTTTGTAATACCCGGATTTGGTGTGGCAGGCATTAGCGGAATAATACTAGTGATCGTTGGCCTAACCGTGGCTATGATTGACAACGATATCTTTAGGGATGCACGCCCCTTTGCTTGGGTAGAGATTCTTAAACCGCTTGCTCTGGTGGGATTCTCACTTCTCTCGGGCCTTATCCTATCAATCATCCTGAGCAAAAGGCTTATTACTTCACCTACTTTCCCATCGTTAATGCTGGGCTCGAGCCTGAGCCAAGAGGATGGTTACGTGAGCATCGACAAGCATCAAAAGGATATGCTGGGCAAGGTGGGAATTGCCAACACCGTGTTGCGCCCCTCGGGAAAGGTAGAGATTGATGATGAAATTTTTGATGCTATCTCAGAGGATGGGTTTATCAATAAGGGCGATAAGGTTAAGGTTATAAAGGATGAGGCGGGCCAAATTTATGTGATGCGTAACGAGTAAAAAGATCATTACCTATTGCGCTCCCCTACCCGATCGGTATAAGAATCCAGGGTCGAAATTCTCGGTTGGTGGCTGAACCGGCAATGGAGCTCTCTCCCGTCTTGGGTTTCGAGCATCAATGTCGGGGGTATAAACCCAATATCCATCTGCAAAGCGAAACCCATCGAACGATAAATCGGGGACGTAGTACTGGAAATTCCCAGCATAGGTAGGCTGCATAGGGGTTAGGTGACTGCTAACTATCATGCTATTATCGCTATCCCACCGAAGAATCATTGTGGCACGCGATGAGTACTCAAAAATCACTCGGCTTATCATCCTGTCCTTAAGCTTTATGATGGGTGCACCAAAAACAGGGATTCCATTCTCTAGGGTAATAACCTCTACTATACGTTTCGACGAGAAGATATTGTTAAGGTCAACACCCAGCAATGTATAGTATGCTTTCCCTTGATGTTGCCGCGTAATTAGCTCATAATATAGTGCGCCAAACCACTTGCTGGGTGTTCCAACATCCAAATGTGGTGATTCAAATTCAGCTCGTTTATCCTCCAGCTCAAACACTTGCACACCCTCATCTTGCTTAACCATAATAAAACCAAAGTACTGTTGCAACCCTCTGGGCAAAGGCAAATTCCAAGTAAAGACCCGCAAAACATTATCAGCCGATTTTTGCTTCCCGACGTTCACCAACGAATCAAACGGGTAATCGAAAGCACCCTCAGCTTGCAGAGCTATCTTAAACTGTTTTAAAAACTCTTGGTTTATCAAGCTCTTGTCTGCCTGATTGGTCTCCTCAACCAATCTACTTAACAACACCTGCAATTCCTTTTCATGCTTTGGTAATAAGCCAACCGAGTCAGATGCAATTGAGCTGCCTATGCAAAATGTTAAGACCATGAAAATAAAACTATATGCTTTGAACATATTTACCTATATGTATGTTTACAACCAAGTACATTACAAATCCAATGCAATTATCATGAATTTAAACGACTTTTTCAAAAGAATATTTTCAATCCGACTGCTATTGGGGCTAGCCATTGGGGGGGCTCTAGGTTATGCTTACTATCACTTCATTGGCTGTAGAGGGGGAAGCTGTCCAATGTGGGCCGACCCCTGGCGCAGTACGCTTGTAGGCATGGCCTTTGGTGGAATCTTACTTTTTGACACCTCCAAAAAGAAGTCTAAAGAGAATCAAGAGCTTCAAGAATAACCCCACAAACATCCTCAATCTCCTGTTCAGCTATAATCAGGGGGGGGGCAATTCTGAAAGCGGTATCGCAAAACAAGAACCAATCCGTAAGGAAACCTGTATCAAGCCCCTGCTTAATAAGCTGCTGAACCTTACCAAACGAGCCAAGTTCAACCGCCATGAAAAGGCCATGGGAACGAATGCCCTTAACCTGCGGATGATTACTTAGGAGCTTAAGGAATAGCTGAGCCTTTGCTTCAACGCCATCGAGTAAATTACCACTCGTTAAAACATCAATGGAAGCTAATGAGGCAGCACATGAAACGGGATGACCTCCAAAGGTTGTAATATGACCTAGCGGAGGGTTATTCGTAAGACAATCCATAATTCCTTTTGACGAGATGAAAGCGCCTAAAGGCATTCCCCCACCAAGGGCTTTGGCAAGCAATAGTACATCGGGCACTACCCCATACCTTTCAAAGGCAAACATTTTCCCTGTTCGCCCCATGCCTGTTTGAATCTCATCAAAAATAAGCAACGCCCCCATTTGTGTGCACCTTTCTCGGAGAGCAATCAGGTAATCGGTGGTGGCTGCAATAATGCCAGCTTCACCCTGTATGGGCTCAATAACCACGCAGGCTGTTTGCCTTGTGATTCTATCCAAATCATCAAAACAATTTATATCGATATGGTGTACCCCCGGCAACAAGGGTCGATAAGAACGTTTAGGCCCCTCGTTCCCCATTAAGCTAAGCGCTCCATGGGTGCTTCCGTGGTATGCATTTCGCATCGACACTACTTCGGGCCTACCCGTGTATCGCTTGGCCAGCTTAACGCCTCCCTCAACGGCTTCGCTACCCGAATTAACAAAGTACACGCTCTCGAAATTTGGGGGTAACAATTTGACAATAGCATGTGCAAGCTTAACCTGCGGAGCCTGCACGAGCTCGCCGTAAACCATTAGGTGCATATACTTTGCGGCTTGCTCCGATATGGCGCTTACCACCGCTGGGTGCGAATGGCCAACATTACTTACTGAAACGCCAGAAATTAGGTCGCAAATTCTTTTGCCCTCAGGCGTGTAAAGATAAACCCCTTCGGCTTTAGCTACTTCAAGCGTAAGGGGTGCATCAGAAGTTTGCGCAATATGCTTTAAGAAAAGCTCTCGATGTGTTACCATTAGCGTTTAAAGAATCATTTATTCATTAGGTTGATATCACTCAAGAGCTGATCGCGATAGGATTTCCCTATGGGGATCTGCTTTTTTGTGTCGTGTGTTTTTATTATCACCGTATTATCCTCGATGCTGTTAATGGCCTTAATATTCACTATGAATGATCGATGAACCCGCTTAAAGTGTGACGATGGCAGCTGGTTCTCAATAGCTTTCATGGTGAAATGAATGGTGTACCTATCGGTTAACGAATTAATTACCACATAGTTTTCCAGTGCTTCAACCCACAGTATGTCGCTATACTTGATTTTAACCAGTGAGTTTCCTTTCTTGATAAAAATCTCGTCAGATAGATTAAGGCTTTGGGCTTTATCGAAATTTTCGAGGGCCTTGTTAGCAGCCTTAAAGAAGCGAGCATAGGTGACAGGCTTGAGGAGGTAATCGGTTACGCTGTGCTCAAAAGCCTCAAGGGCATACTTTTCGCGCGATGATACTATGATGATCTGTGGCTTATGCGTTATGGTATTGAGAAACTCTATGCCAGTCATTTCAGGCATCTCAATATCTAAAAAGATGAGGTGTACGCCCTGCCCAGAGTTAATGAAATTAATTGCATCAACAGCATTACTAAAGGTGCCCACTAGCTCCAAAAAGCTGGTGCGACTAACGTAATCCTCTAGCACGCGGCAGGTTAATTCATCATCGTCAATTACTATGCACTTCATAGGTATAAAGTATAGAATTATATGACGAATTTACGAAATATAATGATGAGTAGCATATTATTGCTGATAAATAATCTCAAATATGAGCCAAAAGACAGCCCTTTTAGCTATTTGTCAACAGCTTAAGACATTTCAAGAAATCGCTTCTCTATAGCTCTTGAACTTTTAATGGACTTACGTAGCCACTCCAAAAACAGGTTGGCGCGCTCCTCCTCAGCAAGTTTATAGCTAACCGGCGATGAGCGCAGCCTATCGGTCAGGTTCTGAAGGCAAAGGGCCGCCGACACGGAGATGTTAAGGCTCTCGGAGAAACCATAGGTGGGGATCATCAGGTATTCATCGGCATTATCGAGGGCAACCTGCGAGAGTCCGGTTAGTTCGGTTCCAAAAAGCAATGCAAACTTGCCTTTTTCTACATCAAAATCTTGAAGGGTGGTAACATATGTGTGGGGTGATGTTGCAACAATTCGATACCCATTCTGCCGGAGCGCCTTAATGGCGGTAAGAGTATTATGGTCATGGCGATTGTACTTACTAACAGTAAGCCATTTGCTTGCCCCCATTACTACTTTGGGGTTAACATTAAATCGATTAGTATTTTCAATAATATGTACATCCTGAACCCCAAAGCAATCGCATGAACGCAGAACTGCGCTTGCATTTTGCGACTGAAAAATATCTTCGAGCACAACGGTTGCATACCGCGTTCTATGATCTAGCACATGCTTAAGGAGCTCCAATCGTTTCTCGGAAATAAAATTGCAGAAGTGGCTGATTAGCGCGTATTTCTGTTCCAAAGACAAAGACATGGCTCAAGGGGTGGAAAGGTTAAAAGCTGAAGTTATAGAACGGATCCGATGGGTACAAAATAATAAAGGGGCACCAAAAGTATTGATGTCCCCCCCATTATCTTAATTGCAACTTACTGAACTGAATCGTTAAGATCGCTACCTGGCTTAAACTTAACAACCTTTTTAGCTTTGATGGTGATAGGCTTGCCAGTTTGAGGGTTACGTCCTGTTCTTGCACTTCTCTCGGAAACTGAGAAAGAACCGAAACCAACTAGAGCAACACGATCACCGCCCTTAAGAGCACCACCTGTTACCTTAACAAATGCATCTAAAGATTTTTTTGCATCAGCCTTAGTGATTTTAGCTTCTGCTGCAATTGCATCAATTAATTGAGCTTTGTTCATAATACTAAATTTTTAGGGTTAGAAATAGTTAGTTTACCTAAACTTGATAGTACAAATATAGCGTATTTGCTGGCTTAACCAAATGAATAGGCAAAAAAACTGTTGTTTTTCAATGTTTTTTACAAAAAATTTCCACGCCTGGAAACTCAAACGCTAAATTATTGAAAAAAACTTGATAAAACCAAGGGGTAGAGCAATATTTTTAAAAGTTTTTTTTAGATAAAAATTTTTTAGAAACCAAAAAGAGGGTATATTTGCAGCGGAGAAATGGCAGAGTGGTCGAATGCGGCGGTCTTGAAAACCGTTGTACCGCAAGGTACCGGGGGTTCGAATCCCTCTTTCTCCGCCAATGTTTGGAGATTCTTTGGGAATCTCCTTTTTTGTAAGGAGAGATGCCGGAGTGGTCGAACGGGGCGGTCTCGAAAACCGTTGTCCGCCTTGCGCGGACCCAGGGTTCGAATCCCTGTCTCTCCGCTGATATCGGGATTAACCAACAAAAACACCTCAAAACGTGAGGTGTTTTTGCTTCTGGGTAACTCATACTTTGATACATGAGCCCTACCCCATTTAATAGTGCTACTAGGCTATAGCATACATTTGCATATCACCCTAACACTTGCTGCGCAATGCTATTTCTTAGTTCTGATGTAAACAAGCTTAATCGAGGCTCTTTCCGTCATCCGTTCGTCGATCTCAAAATCTCGTTTCAATGATTTGATCAGAGGGGTAAGCTTATCGAACCCATAGTTCCTGGGGTCGAAATCGGGTTTCTTCTTGATCAGTAAATTTCCAACATCACCTAGGAAGGCCCACCCATCCTCGTCAGCAATATCGTTAACGGTTGAAGAAATTAGCCTTACAATCTTTTTGTCGATTTGCTGAACTGTATCTTGTGCTGAATCGTTGGTGGTTTTAGGTTTCTGTTTCTCTGCAGCTTCGGCTGTTGAGGAACCCTTTAAAATCTCAAGATAGATAAACTTATCGCAGGCAACGATAAATGGATAAGGGGTTTTCTTCTCACCAAATCCAAAAACCTTCATACCCGATTCTCTGAGCCTAGTTGCAAGCTTGGTGAAATCGCTATCGCTCGACACGATACAAAACCCATCCACCTTGCTTGTATATAAAATATCCATTGCATCGATTATCATAGCCGAATCGGTAGAATTTTTACCAGTGGTATAACCATACTGTTGAATTGGCGTAATGGCATTCTCCAAAAGAACATTTTTCCAATGGGCCAGGTTTGGTTTGGTCCAATCACCATAAATTCTCTTGAAGGTTGGAACTCCATACTTCGCAATCTCCTCCATCATCCCTTTAACATTCTCAGAAGGTACGTTGTCGGCATCGATTATCACTGCCAGCTTCAGGTCTTGTTTTGTCTCCATGCTATGTAATATAATGGGTTTTGAATCTACCTCCCCGAGCAACTCCAGATGTATGATATCTACAAACGGTAATGCGGCTTTGCCATTGGGTTAAACAAATATATGACTTTTTAGGAAGAGTGAGAGCTGACGAACTACTATTTACTAGTGGCAACTGCACGCATTGTACCCCCGTACAGAGAAAACCCAGGTCATTTCGCTAAAAAGCTTACAAGTTACACCTAGGTTTAGCCCCCTACATCGGGGTATCTAAGTACAAAATAATTCATCGAATACCCTCTATCTGCTCACTTACATATTCTAGGCGGGATATCCTACTAGGAGTTCTCAATCATCAAATCGTGCTTCACTAGTAGGCCAGAGAGGCCATAAACACTAAACTTTGCTTTTTTAATGCGATTGATTTCCGGATCGATTGAGAAATTATTCGAGGTGCGAAAATCGGCTTTTTCGATAATTGTATTGTAAAAAACGGCTCCTGTAAGGTCACATCTATCGAATATCGAGCTGGATAAATCGCACTCTGAAAAATCAACTTCCAACAGCTGGGTGTTAGTGAAGGTTGTTCTCTTAATCTTCTTCTTAAAAAACGTGGAGTGATTTAGAATACAATCGTCAAAGGTAAAGGAAAGGCCAAAATTGTTACAATGATCAAAATGTAGGCCTAGCATTTTGCAACCCCTAAAGTTCACATCCCTAAATATTGTATTGGTTAAATTGGCCAAGCTAATATTACAGTCTAAAAACTCGCAGTCGGTGAAGTGGCAATCCGCAATGCTACCATTGGAGAAATCGCAATTTCGAAAGCTGCAATTTTCATACTCCTGAATTAGCGGGGGATTTCGTTTAAAGTCGATTTTATGAAATGCTTTGTTTTCGATGTATGTTTTTTCCATAGCCAACTTTTGGGTCTAATTCATATTCATTCCTTTATTCATCAATACAGAAAACATAATCAACCCAACTATTTGGCCAAACCAAGAAAAAGCACGATGGCAACAAGGGCAGAAAAGGCACTAGCGTCGCGCAATGGCGATATTATTGCATTAAGCCAATATACTTGGCTTAGTGCACTACTGCTGTAGATGGTATAGCTTGGTGTAAATACCTCCCTTTTCAAGTAGCTCCTCATGCTTGCCACGCTCCACAATCTCGCCATCGTGCAGCACACAGATTAGGTCGGCATTTTTTACGGTTGATAGCCTATGAGCAATCACTAGAGAGGTGCGATTCTTCATAAGATTCTCGATGGCATCCTGTACTAGCCGTTCCGATTCGGTGTCGAGCGCAGAGGTTGCCTCGTCGAGAATCATAATGGGCGGGTTTTTCATGATGGCTCTAGCAATGCTTAGCCGCTGGCGTTGCCCCCCAGACAGCTTGCTGCCCCTATCGCCAATACTGGAGTAGTAGCCATGGGGTGTGGCCTCAATAAACTCATGCGCATTGGCAATTTTTGCAGCAGTAATCACATCGTCGTCCTTAGGGTTCTCTAGCCCAAAAGCGATGTTATTGTAAAAGGTATCGTTGAAAAGAATGGGATCTTGGTTTACATTCCCCATGAGGTTCCGTAAGCTCGTCAGGGTAAACTCCTTCACATTTACACCATCTATCAAAATCTCACCCTCCATCACATCGTAAAAGCGAGGGAGAAGGTCCACCATGGTGCTCTTGCCAGAGCCCGATTGCCCAACCAAGGCAACGGTCATTCCTTTGGTTATCTTTAGGTTAACATTCTTGAGCACATAATCGTTTTGGTATTTAAAGCTAACATTCTTGTACTCTATGCTCTCATTAAAACCAGCAACATCAATTGCTCCAGCACTATCAACAATTGGATTTTTTGCATACAGCAGGGTGTCAATCCTATCGGCAGAGGCCATACCTTTTAGCACGTTGAAGTATGCGCTGGAGAATGATTTTGCAGGATTGATAATCATATAAAAACCCGCAATGTAAGCAATCAGCGCCTCAGGGCTAAGGGTTCCGTTGTCCTCAAATACCAACCTTGCACCAAACCATAGCACCATGACTACAACCACAGTTCCTAAAAACTCGCTTAGTGGGCTAGCCAAATCCCTCCGCCGCCACATCTTAATCATGAGGCGCGAGTAGAATGAGTTAATACTCTCGAAGCGTTTCCGCATCCTCGACTCGGCATTGAAGGCCTTGATTACCCGAAGCCCCCCCAGCGTTTCTTCAATAATGGAAAGTAGAGCACCCATTTTACGTTGACCCTTGAACGAGGTTTTACGTAGCGATTTACCAATTCTACCTATCATTCCGCCAGCTATGGGGAGCAAAACCAAAACAAAAAGAGTTAGCTGAGGGCTTATGCTGATAAGGAAGATGAGGTACACAATAATAATAATAGGTTCCTTAAAGAACATCTCCAAAGAGCGAATAATGGACACCTCTATCTCATGCACGTCGGTGGTCATCTTGCTAATGATATCACCCTTCTTCTCATCGGAATAGTAACCCAAGGGGAGTTCCAACACCTTTTTGTAAAGCGCATTGCGAATGTCGCGAACCACACCAAGGCGAATGGGCGCTAAAAACCAAAGGGCTAGGTATGCAAAAAGATTTTTGAACAGAGATGTTAGGGCCACCAGAGCAACTATAAAAAGGAGAGCTATCGACTTGCCATTGTTGATAATAAGCTGGCTTACAAAGTAATAAAAGTACTCCTTAATATACGTAGGGTCAAGGGATGCCGCCTCGGGGCGAGTTTCGACAAGCGGGGAGGTTTCAAACAGAATCCCCAGGAATGGGATTAACATCGCGATGGAAAAAAGGCCAAAGAAAGCAGCCAATAAATTGGAAAAGATGCTGGATGCAGCTTGCCACTTGTAGGGAAAGATGAACTTAAATATCTTATAAAACTTCTTCATTAGGTGTGAACTGGTATTTGTTATGTTTTAGGTGGAGTGGCTCTTTACTAAAGGGATACCCCAGTGTAATTGAATGGGGTTATCTTTTTAAGCTCTTCTTTTACCGAAGTTTTCACATCGAGCCTATCGATAAATTCGTGTAGATGCTCCATAGAAATTGCCTTATTGGTGCGAGTCAAATCTTTTAATGCTTCGTAGGGATTAGGATAACCCTCTCGGCGAAGTATCGTTTGTATTGCCTCTGATACAACGATCCAATTCCTTTCAAGATCGGCATTAATGGCTGCTGGATTTATCACCAATTTGTCGAGCCCCTTTACAATGGCATTCATTGAAAGGATGGTGTGAGCAAAGGGTACGCCCATGTTACGCATCACGGTGCTGTCGGTCAAATCGCGCTGCAAGCGTGAGATGGGAAGTTTTTCCGACAGATGCTCAAAAAGGGCATTGGCTATCCCGAGGTTACCCTCTGCATTCTCAAAATCGATAGGATTTACTTTGTGAGGCATGGCCGAAGAGCCGACCTCCCCCTCCTTGATCTTCTGCTTGAAATAGTCCATGGATATGTATGCCCAAATATCGCGGCAAAAGTCGATCAGAATTACGTTTATTCTTTTAAGGTTATCGAAAGTAGCCGCCAGGTTATCGTAGTGCTCAATTTGAGTGGTGATCTGCGATCGCTCAAGCCCGAGGATATCGTTAACAAAAGTGTTGGCAAAATCAACCCAATCAATCTCAGGGTAGGCTACATGGTGGGCGTTAAAGTTACCTGTGGCACCACCAAACTTGGCCGATACGGGCACTTTACGCAGCAGGTTTACCTGCTTGTTGATACGTTCAACAAAAACGCTTATCTCCTTGCCCAGCCGAGTGGGCGATGCGGGCTGCCCGTGGGTACGTGCCAGCATGGGCACATCGGCCCACACCTGAGCGAGTTGCTCTAACTTCTCCAAAAGCACATCAAGCATTGGATAGTAAACATCGTGACCTGCATCGCGAAGCATGCTGGGGAATGCCGTATTGTTAATATCTTGAGATGTTAACCCAAAGTGGACAAACTCGAGGTGATCAGCAAGCCCAAGGGCTTTAAATCGATCCTTTATAAAGTACTCTACAGCCTTTACATCATGGTTTGTTGTCTTCTCAATATCCTTGATCTGCTGGGCATCCTTTACCGAAAAATTTTTGTAAAGCTTACGTAAATCGGCGAATAGCTTATTATCAACTCCTTTTAGCTGAGGCAAAGGCAGCTCGCAAAGAGCAACAAAGTATTCAACCTCTACCATTACCCTGTAACGGATTAATGCTAGTTCAGAGAAGTAAGCATCGAGCTTATCGAGGCTATTTCTGTAACGGCCATCGATGGGGGATATAGCGGTTAAAAGACTTAGCTCCATAAAACAAATTATTTTTGGATGGCAAAGTTAACAATCATCAAACAACAATAAAGAAAAAACATTGCTCTGAAAGCTATTTTGTGTTATCGCCAGAAAAATAGAACTCGGAAAGTTGAAATATTACAACAGCTCAACGCTACTATGCTAGAGCTGGATATTATGCTTTTCGAGCCTCCTGTCGAGCGATTGACGTGTTATGTTGAGCAGCTGAGCTGCATCTGTTTTTACGTAGTTCGTGCTTTTAAGCGCTTTAATAATTGCCCGTTTTTCAATCTCATCCAAATCGAACACCTCCTCAACACCAGCCCCTTCAGGCTCTTCATCAGCAGGTTTTAACCCTGCAAACGTGAATTCGTTTAGGGTTAGCCTGTCACCATCGGCAAGAATTATGGCTCGCTCCACCATATTACGGAGTTCACGAACATTGCCAGGGAAGGGGTAGCTTAAAGCCGCAGAAATTACCTTGGAATCGACCCCAGAAATCTTTTTATTCATCCTTTTGCTTAAAGAATCGGTGTAGTATTTTAGCAGTACAGGAATATCCTCGGGACGTTCGCGTAGGGGCGGAATATATATTTCGAAAGAGTTTACTCTAAAATACAGGTCATTACGAAACTTATTCATCTCTATCAGGTCGGCGATATTCTGATTTGTTGCCGCTATAATCCGAACATCAATGGAGATATCGCTAACCGCTCCAAGTCGTCGTATCTTCCTCTCCTCCAACACCCTTAGCAGCTTACTTTGCATGTTGGGGTGCATATCAACAATCTCATCTAAGAAAAGGGAACCTCCATTAGCAATCTCGAACCACCCAGCCTTATCCTCGTTTGCACCAGTAAAGGCACCTTTTTTATGTCCAAAAAATTCGCTCTCGAAGAGGGTTTCGGGGATTGCGGAGCAGTTCACGGCATGAAAGTAGCTGTCGCGCCGCGAGCTAAGGTAATGGATACCCCTGGCCACCAATTCCTTGCCGGTACCGCTCTCGCCGGTAATAAGCACCGATGTATTGCTCACCTGCGCCACCTTGCGCATCAAATCTATGACCTGCTGAATGGATTTGCTAGTGCCAATGATCTCGTACCCAAAGTTATTCATTAGGTCTCTGGATAACAGCTCAAATGATTTATTCACCTCGTTTAGCTTATGGGCCAAATCGATGAAACGACGCGTGCGCTTAATGGCTGCCTTCATATCTAGCAACCTGAAGGGCTTTGGGAAGAACTCAACAGCCCCCATGCGCATGGCCTGAATCACGGCATCCATATCGCCATGGCCTGTAATCATTATAACCTCTATATGTGGGTACAGCTGCTTAACCTTTTCGAGCACAGCAAAACCATCCATCTCGGGCAGCCTAAGATCGAGGATTAAGACATCAACATGCAGCTTCTCTAGTATTTTGAATGCTTCCGAAGGTTTATCGGCCGCATTAACGGTAAAGGACTCGTTTTCGAGAAACTCGCGAATTTCATCTCGAAAAACCTTTTCATCGTCTAGAATAAGTATGCTTAGTGACTCCATAGCTATGATTTAGGAACTTTAACATCGAATTGGGTGTACTCCCCCTCCTTTGATTCAACGGTAATCTCGCCAAGAATATCCTTTACAAAGCCATAAGCTATGGCAAGACCTAGCCCTGTGCCCTTGTCAACCTTTTTGGTGGTGTAAAAAGGATCGAAGATCTTCTCCATATCCTTGGGTTTTATCCCCACACCGTTATCGCGTATTGAGATGCAAACAAAATTGGAGTTCTGCCACGTTGAGACCTCAATTCGTTTTACGTACGATTTATCGGCTACGGCGGCTTTCTCATCCACAGCAAATCGAGCGTTGCTGATAAGGTTTAGAACCACCTGCTCCATCTTAAACTTGTCGGCAATTACCTTTTCCAAAACGGGAGCTAGGTTTACCTCCAGGTCGATACTGTGGTTGGCAAACTGAGTACTCACCATAAGTAGTGTATTGTTAACCACCTCGTTGAGGCAGACCCGCTCAAACGAAGCGGGCTTGTTTGAACGCGAAAAGGTTCGGGTGTGCTCTATTATTCGTTTTATCCTATCAACATTTTCGAACATGAGGTTTACCTTATCCTTAAGGTACTCGTTGGAAAGGTTGTTGTCGGCTAATCGTATTAAAATATTGTCGAGCCCCATAGATAGGCCCCCAAGGGGTTGGTTTATTTCATGGGCAATTCCAGCCGCTAGGGTTCCCAGCGACTCTAGCTTTGATTTTTGGGCCAATAGCAGCTGCTGTTTCTCCTGCTTTTTGATCTCGAGAATCATGCGCTTCTCCAGGTTTTTGTTCATCTCCATAATCTTCTGCTCGGTCTCCTTTTGCTTGGCAAACTCCTTTTGCTTGGCATTGAAAAAGAAGATGAACAGCACCAGCAACGCAAACAGGAATAGGGCCAAGGCGATAAAAACCATACGCTGATATTGGGTTTTGGTCAGCTGTAGCTCTTGAATCTCGTTGTTCTGTCGAAGAATTTCATTCTCCCTTTCCTTCTGAGTAATTTCGTATAATATTTGCATCCTCGCCAGCTTCTGTCCACTCTCCTCACTATATATGGAATCGCGAAGTTCAGCCCAGAGCTTGTAGTAATCGAGGGCTTGCGAGAAGCGCCCCTCCTCCTCATACACCTGCGAGAGGTATCGGTACACTTCGGCAGCTGAGGTAGTAAGGTTCTCGCGGGTTGCAATTTCTAAGGCCTGATTAAGGTAATCGGTTGATGAAGGATAATCGCCAAAGGCACCGTAGCAACGCGAAATGTTAACAAGAGCAGTGACCTGTTCCTGTAACAAACCAACACTTTGGGCATACTGAAATGCTCTGTTAAAACTTGCAACGGCCTGTCGATACTGCTTCTTCTCGAAAAAAACATCCCCTATATCAATCAACACTTCAATCACTGGAATTGTATCGTTCTGCAGCTGGTAGTGGGCTAGCACCTTGTTGTAATAGATTAAGGCGCTATCGAGCTGCTCCAAAAGGTAAAGGGAAAAAGCTATCTGGAGGTTATCGGCCATCTGCTCATCAGTAAGATTAACATTGCTGCCAATGGCAGCGGCTTTACGAAACGCGAGCAAACTTTGTTCAAACTGTCCTAAATTTCGATACACTAATCCTATCTTTCGATAGGTTTCACTTTGTACCCGAAGATCGTCGGTGCTTAAGTAGGCCTCGTCGCCAAGAATTTCATTCACCTTGCTAAACTCTTGGTATGCACGGGTAAAGCTGTTCTGATTAAGATAAATATCGCCAAGTTGTCGATGTAAAGCTATCTGAAGGTCTCGATCGTTAATACTTTGTGCTATCCGAATTGCCCGCACCAAGTAGCTTGAGGCCATCTCGTAGTTTCGAACACTACTATAAATTTCAGATATCCCTTCGAGGGCTGTTATCTGTTCGCGGGTATAGCTAAATTTCTCGAAGTGGTTAAGCGCTCTATTGTAGTACCTTAAAGCATTTTCGGTGTGATTAGCATGAAAGCTCGATAGCCCCATGAGCAGCAGTGCTTGCCCCTCAAGAAGTTGGCTCCCCAGCCTTTTAGATAGGAATGCTGCCTCCAAACCAAGCTCTAACCCACGCTCTGGGTTGGAAGTTACATACATATTCCCCAGCTCAATTTTCACCCTTACTAGGTCTTCTCCTTGCACTTGGCTCATCCTCTGCTCAAGCAATTGAGCAGACTGCTGCGCCTCAAGAGTAATGGAACCAAGTGCAAACAGAAGAAGTAGTATATAACACATACAGAATGAGCTGTGATGATTGAAAAACTAATGAAAGACTAATTTAGAGATATTTTTTAACAACTAGGCAGACAGCATCCATAAGTTGTGAAAATAGTTGCTTGGAAACGCTTGCAGGAGTTGCTAGGTCAGCTAATTTCTCACTGAGATAATTCTAGAGGCAATACACTGTTGAAGTAATGATGCTGACACAGTGCTCGACCCAAGCATCGGTTGGCTGGCTGTAATTTGTCATCAACCTGAGTTCAACTGGAGGCTTAACACCATCGTAAGAGGGTTGTATGTATACTACTGGGAGTATCGACATACCCAAACCTGAGTAGAACCGAACTCTACGGCGGCTAACATCGTCGGTAGGTGGTTCCACCTCAAGCACAATGGGCTTTGCAAATATTTCCATTACCCTTTGCATAATCGTTTTGCCAAATCCCTTCCCCCGTTGGGTTGATGAAATGGCAAGGTGCTCGATAAAAACAAATTCTGCGAAAATCCAAAGTGAAAGAAATCCAATGACAGCTTTATTGGATCGAACCTGAAACATTTGGTTTTCGGACCTAACCAGCTGCTTTTCCAACTCGCTATATTCCCGTCGCTCGGACGCTGGGAAGCTACTCAGGTAAATCTCCCTTATCGTCTCAAGCTCATCACTAGAGGTTATTAAGTGCAACCCAATATCCATTAGTTTACCTGATTATCTAAAGAAAAAGCTCACGATATGTTATCCCAATGGGAATTTCCTTTCCACCAACCACTACATCGTGTCGATCAACGGCCTCAAGGTGCTTGAGAGATAGATTATGTAGGATTTGTGAATGCGAAAAAACTCCTCGCGAGGAAGCATAGCCAGCACGTTATTCATGGTTAGCAGCGACATCACCTTTCGCTCGCGGATTGCATTTACAAACAATTTAACATCACATAAAACAGAAAACCAGCCAGCCAAGAATCTATATATTTAAGCATAAAACCAGATAAAAATTACCGCAAATCCCATAAAATAGCAAACAATGAACAGAGTGGCAATATATATATTTTTCTCTTCGGGCTGGGTAAATATTGGCCATTTACAAGATTCTTAACTTGGACACAAACCTCAACAGCAATGGAATACAAGAGGCTATAATAATTGGCAAACACGAGTAGATTTAGAACAGCCTCATGTAAAGCCTGACATATGGAAAATCCTAAAACTCATCCCTGCCAAACTCACTACCACCCTTCTTGCTTTGCCCTTTCCAGTTCAAATCGTACGATATGGCCAGCTCGGCAATGGGGCCATACCAGTAGTAGTCGGTATCCTGATAGAATATCTGGGTTCCACTTGAATCGTAAGCTCGGGTATTGAGCTCGCGGGTATTGGAATTTAGAATATTCAATGCGCGTAGCGTGAAGTTCCACCCCTTGGCCTTGGCGGGCGAATACCTAAGCGCAGCATTTGCCAAATACTGCATCTCGTTTTGCCCTTGCGCAGTAACCTGCGCCGAGCGCATATCAAAATCGGCATTAAAGCTAAGCTCCCTACTGATCATCACATTCAGATTCCCCTTTAGGCTCCATGAAAGCGAACGGTTATCCTCCTGATATCCAAAAATATCGGCCTGTACATGGTAATCGAAAAGCGAGCCGCCTACAAACAGCTTAGCCTTGTCTCCAAGCTCCATATTGGCATTTAGCTCGGCTCCCAGGGCTGTTGTATTTCCCGAGTTTGTGAAGCTGCGAATTAGCACCAGCTCATCCTCGTATACGGTATTAACCCTAAACACCGCATTGTCGACCCCACGGTAAAAACCAATAAGGGTAAATCGCTGCTTAGCTATCGTTTTGCTGTACGATAGTTCCACATTGTTGATATACTCTGGCTTAAGGGCTGGGTCGCCCACTAGGTAAACCTCAAGGTGACGACGGAAGAGAAAAGGTGCCATATTCTTGATAGGCGCACGGCTAATCCTTCGGCTGGCGGCCAGCGAAACATTATCAGACTCGGAGATTAGGTATCCGATGTGTAAGCTCGGGAACCAATCGAGCTTCTGCTGAACATGCCTATCGGTTGTGGCCCTATCGAAAATGCTAAAGTAGTCGGGGTTATCAATATTCAACGCTTGATCGGTGTACTCCAATCGCAGTCCTGTCTTGTAGCTGAGGTTGCCAAGGCTACCGCTGTAATCAGCATACCCTGTGTAAATACCACGGGTTAAATCTATCCTATTCTCAAAATCGGTGTTTGCTCCCCAGGTATTGGTTGCAATATTCAATGTATCATAGTCAAGCCCACCGGCAATGGAAAAAAATTGGGGTTGCAACCCAATGCTAAGCGTTTGCCCATTATCGAACTCCTTACTAAAATCGGCAGAGAACCTAAAGCCATCCAGCGGGGTATTGTCCATCTGGTTGTAATGTAACAAGTGATTGCCAAGCAAGCCTGAGCTCGGGTTATAATCGATATTGGGATTATTAACGCTGTGGATAAGCACCGAATGCTCGTACAAACCCGAAAGCGTAAGCTTTGTAGTTTCGTCAAATTGGTAGGTGTAATCGGCATTAATGGTATGGAAAGTACCCTCACGAATGCCCTCGTTGGGGTTAAATATCCAATGCTCGTTGGTTGGCACTCCATCCACAGGATTCTTATCCCTATCGGCTGTAAAAATATTGTAAAGATATAGAGCCTTGCGACCCTCGGTTCGGGTTCCGTAGTAGTACGATGCCGACACCTGCGATTGCTCCGAAAGGTTGGCATCAAAACCAATGTTTGCCGATAGGTTCTCGTACCACTCGGGTTTTAGCCCCGAAGCAATCATATGCTTGTAGGTATTGTTCTCGGCATTAAGGATTCGTGCCGAACCCAACCTCTCGCTGTTCACATCGCGCCAGCTATAGTTTAAGCCTCCAAAAAAGAGCCAGCCATTGTTACCATAAGTAAAGTTTAATCCACCGCCGTAGCTATTATCCGTAAGGTTGTAACCTGAAATTTTATCGGTTCTATTGCCCCAGGGTGCACCCCCAAGCAAACCATTTGCCGAAAGCGAAAATCCTTCAATCCCTGTTGATTTTGTGGTTATATTGATAATTCCACCCTTGCCCTGGGCATCGTACTGAGCTGAGGGAACTGTAATAACATCGATACTTTGGATATTGCTAGCCGAAATTTGACCCAGCAGTACCGAGGGCTCCATTTGGGTGGGGCGACCGTTGAGATATACCATAAAATCGGTAGTACCCCGAACCGACACCTCCCCATCGGGCGAAACCGACACCGAGGGTAAGCGGTTTAACACATCGGTGGCATTACCCCCACGGGCGGTTTCGAAATCTTCGGCCCGGTAGGTCCGCCTATCTAGCCTATTCACAACTGTGCGAGCCATTGCTGTTACCTCTACCCCTTCGATATCTACTGAAGCGGGGGTAAGCCTAATTGGTGCTAGCGTTACACTTGGTGAAGAACGTGTAATCTCAACATTATCTAGATCTTGTGAAACATAGCCTATAAACGAAAAGGAGATGCGATAGCTACCCGCTGCAACACCGATAATGGAAAACTCACCATCCAAGTTGGTGGTAACCCCTGCAAGAGGGGTGTCGCTGGCTCCTTGGTAAAGCGCAACTGTAGCGAATGGAACCCCTTCTGATGTCTCGCTATCGAGCACAATCCCATTGATTGAACCAGATTGACCTATTGCCCCAAGATATGCGGTTAACAATAGTAGTAGTAGAATTGACCTGCCCATAACTCGATATTTCATTTAGTTTGTGTGCTAGTTAGGAAATACTGTTTACTCAACAATCAACAGCTTTTGCCTACCTTTGTTCAACTTTTTATTAGTTGTTGTCTAGCTTTTAGCTAAAATAGACTTACGGAATTGATCCATTTACAGACAGTACCTGTTCGTTACTGAACACTCTACACAAAACAAGCTCAGCCTAACGGCCTAATAGTTGTACGAAGCAACATGAATGTGGCATACTCTTTGGAATTAAGGTTGACGAAAAATAATTACCTTGGCCATCAGTAAAAAGATATTGAGTTTTACATTTTTTGATTTTCCCAATGCTACTGCTTGCTATGCAAACCTACGGGCAAACCCTGTATCAAATTAACACTAGCCTAGGAGTAGGGCAAACTGCACTGCGCGATCAAAGCATGTCGCCTTTAGCATACGTGGGTTATGGACTGGCCGGTGGGCTTTCGTACCAGAAGCAAACGGAAAGCAAAGCCCAAATCTTTCAGATATCCTTTAGTGCTTTATATTTAAGCAATTACACAGGCAACTCGTGCTTACTCATAAACTTTGCGTTTAAAAAATCTTTTATGATTATCCGCTATAATGCCTATGACAAATGAGTTGATTACAACGACACGTCATTGCGAATCCGCCAGCCGGCGGATGAAGCAATCTTTTAATTAACAGGATTTTATAGATTGCTTCAAACCACAAAGCACGAGGGTTTAACTTCGTCGAGCACTTCGTGGTTCGCAATGACGTAAAGGTTTTAGGCATCATAACGGATAATCATTAAATCTTTATAAGATGAATAAGGCTATTCAGGTGTTTGAATCCATCAGCAAGCTTTCCCTTTCCAACCTAAACACCCCCATTGAGGAGTGCAAGAGAATAACCAATGCATTTCCAAAAAGCCCTCGGCTTTTCATCAAGCGCGACGATTTTATTGGCCAGCTGGTGTGGGGCAATAAGCTGCGGAAACTCGAGTACTCACTTGCCGAGGCCATTACCCAAGGAGCAGATACCATAATAACCTGTGGTGCGGTACAATCGAATCACGCTCGCATTACAGCCCAGGTATGCAAGCGGATTGGGTTGAATTGCATCCTGATTCAAAATGGCGAAAAACCACAGGTGGCAACTGGCAACCATAGGGTAAACCTAATGCTGGGAGTGCCTATCCATTACGTTGCTACAAGAGATGAGCGAGATATGAAGATGAAGGAGGTTTTTGAGGATTTTAAACGAAATGGCAAAAAACCATACATCATTCCTCTTGGGGCATCCAACGCTGTGGGTTGCTTAGGGTTTATAAATGCTATGAAAGAGCTCAAGCAGCAGCAAGATGCGCTTGAGATAGAATTCGATTATATCATCCACTCCACCTCATCGGGCGGGACCCAAGCAGGACTCGAGATTGGCAAAAGGCTTTATGGCCTTGACAAAATCCAAATCATCGGCGTAAGCGCCGACAATAGCTTCGACCAGCTAGCCCAAAGCATTAGCAGCTGCCGAACCCGTGCTCGAAAGGTTAGGTCAACCATTTACAATTGACAGGTCGGAATTGACGGTTGACACCAATTTTGTTGGCCCGGGCTATGGCATTGCATCAAAGGAATCGGCTGAAGCCATTAGGCTATTCTCCGAACACGAGGGCATACTCCTCGACAACACCTACACGGCCAAAGCGGCTGCTGGGGCGATTCACTATCTAACTAATGGTAAAATTAAATCAAACAAGAATATCCTTTTTTGGCACACTGGCGGTGTACTAAGCGAGCTGTAAAGGGGAAGCAGAAAGGCCATCCTGCTAATCTCTCTCCGATTAGCGGGATGGCCTTTCGGTTAGGCTAGATATTTAAGACCTATACTATTCCGGCAAATCCCATGAATGCGAGGGCTAAAATACCTGCAACAACCAGTGCTATGGGCGCGCCTTTCATTCCTTTTGGCAAATCAACAAGATCGAGCGACTCGCGTATACCTGCAAAAACGATGAGCGCAAGCGCAAATCCCACGGCATTGGCAATGGCAAACACAACGCTCTCCAGCAAATTGAACTCCTTTTGCACCAGAAGGATGGCTACCCCAAGAATGGCACAGTTAGTAGTGATTAGCGGAAGGAACACACCAAGGGCTTGATACAGCGCTGGGCTCACCTTTTTCAAAATAATCTCCACCATCTGCACCAATGAGGCAATAACAAGAATATAGGCAACTGTTTGCATATACCCAATCTCCAACGGAATAAGAACGTAATGCATAATTAGGTATGTAACAATTGCGGCTATGGTCATCACAAAGGTAACCGCACCACTCATACCTATTGCTGTTTCAACCTTACTCGAAACCCCTAGGAAAGGACATATTCCAAGGAACTGGGCCAACACGATATTGTTGACAAAAACTGCCGAAATTATAATGATGATATATTCCATAGCTTCGATTTTTTATTTTTTGGCTAGCCTATTCATAATTGCCGTTAGATAACCCAATGCGATAAAAGCACCAGGTGCAAGAATAAACACTAACATTCCGTAGGTATCGGGGTAAATTGAAAGGCCAAACACCTTGCCGCTGCCCAATAGTTCTCTTACAGCTCCCAACAAGGTTAAGGCAAACGAAAATCCTAGCCCCATCCCCAAGCCATCAATTAATGATGAACCAACAGTATTTTTTGATGCAAAAGCCTCTGCCCTACCCAATACAATGCAGTTAACTACAATAAGGGGAATAAACAATCCTAGCTGAGCGTGCAGAGCGGGCAAAAACCCAGCCATGCTTAAATCAACCATGGTTACGAATGAAGCAATAATTACAATGTACGATGGAATACGCACCTTGGCAGGAATTACATTTTTAACCAACGAAATAACCACGTTTGCCATAACAAGCACAAATGTTGTGGCTAATCCCATACCAAGTCCATTCACTGCGCTTGTTGTGGTTCCAAGGGTTGGACACATACCCAGTAGCAAAACAAAAACTGGATTCTCCTTTACAAAACCTTTGGTAAAATTAGTAAGTTGACTCATTTGGCTCCTCCTTCCTTTACAAATGCATTATACGCGCGTTCAACGGCATCGCAGTAGGCTCTTGAACTAATTGTTGAGGCAGTAATGGCATCCACATCGCCCCCATCTTTTGTAACCGACAGCTTAAAATCCTTTGGATTTTTTCCCTTAAACTGCACATTAAAATCCGATTTTCCACTCTCCATCTTATCGCCTAATCCGGGTGTTTCTTTATGATTTATCACCTCTATTGCGTGAATTGAACCATCGGGTAAGAAACCAACCATCAGGTCAATTTGTCCGCTAAACCCATTCTTAGTGAAAGTTTGTATGGCCATACCTACAGGTTCTCCACCTTTCGAGGCTGGATAAAAGGTTAACAATCCACCATCAATCTCGCGGGTAAAACTTTCAGCAGCGGGGGTATTATCAAAATCGGGTAACACCAAGCTAATGGCTCCATTAATCTTAGCATTCTGTGCATTTTCGATTGGCCCTTTGGTAAAGCTGTACACAAACCCTAAGCTAGCCGATGCCAACAGCGTTACAACAAACAGCGTTAGCGTCATATTCTTAAAATTAGACTCTTTAGCCATGCTATGAAATGTTTAATGTTAAATGACTAATGATTAATAAGCTGTGTTTCATCATTTTTTTGTGCTGTTTTTCTGGATGATATAAAAATTTCTTGTATTAACGCTTTCAATGAGTCTGAATTTGGCAAGATATTTTCATCTTTAGCAAATACTAACCAAAAATTTGATTCATCAACTTCCTCAATTACAATGCTTAATTTTGAAATAAAACCTTTTTTGGTTTGGGCAATACAGGCTGCGCGATAATTTGCTGCTACGGATGTTGAGCATCTAATTAGTTGCCCTTGAAAATGTAACCCTAACTTAGTTTTTGGAAATTGTAGGGAAATCTTTACACATTCATGTGCAAATTGCTTTGTTCTTATTTTCAGATCCCTATCACCCATACTTCTGCAAATTAAACATTTATCATTTAAGATTCTTCATTTAAAGTTCCTCCCCGAATCTAGTTGGTTTCATATATCGATTAATAAGTGGTACAAAAGCATTCATGATTAAGATTGCGAATGAAATCCCCTCGGGGTAAGCACCCCAAACACGTATTACCACGGTAATAACCCCTATCCCAATTCCAAATACCCACATCCCTTTGGGATGCATGGGTGAGGTTACATAATCGGTGGCCATGAATATTGCCCCAAGCATTACCCCTCCAGTAATCAGGTGAAAAATGGGGTCGGCATTCGCCTCGGGGTTAATCAACCACAAAATCCCTGTAAAAATAACAATGGTTGCAAAAATAGAAACAGGAATATGCCATGTGATAACCTTGGTAATAAGCATCCAAACAAAACCGATGAGCAGAGCGAATGCGGCAATCTCGCCCAACGAACCACCCATAGCACCCATAAACAGCTGCATATGGCTAGGTATTTGGTCGGCAAGCGAACTCATAGACTCACCCTTGCTTAACCCTTCTTTAACAATTGCTAGGGGAGTTGCACCAGTAGCTGCATCAATATACCTCATGCGCGACTCAATGGGCAAGGGCCAGCTGGTCATTTGCACTGGAAAAGATATTAGCAAGAACACACGCCCTACCAGAGCTGGGTTAAATGGATTACGCCCAAGTCCGCCAAAGGTCATTTTGCCAACACCAATGGCAACCAGAGCACCAATTACCACAATCCACCATGGAAGATTTGCAGGGAGGTTAAAGGCAAGAATTAAACCAGTAACCAGAGCTGAGCCATCGGAGATGGAGGGCTTAACCTTTAGCAAATACTTTTGAATTAAGAACTCGAACACCAAACACGACACAATGGAGATTGCGGTAACAATTAAGGCTCCTAACCCGAAGTAAAAAAGCGTAACCGCCAGTGCAGGTATTAGCGCCAGTACCACGTTGTACATCAACCGTGGAGTTGAATCGCCACTGTGAACATGAGGTGAGGGTGATACAACAAGTAGTTTGTTCATTATTCTAGATTTTATATCATCTGTTTTTAAGCTGAACTAGTTTTTTCGTGCCCTAATCATTGCGCTCACATCGCCTTTACCCAAGCGGATATAGTCGAGCAGCGGCAGGTTGGCGGGGCAAACGTAGCTACACGATCCGCACTCCATACAGTCGAGTATACGCTCCTCCTCCATTCGCTCGGTCATTTTGCGCTGCGATAGGCGGATGAGAAGGTATGGCTCCAACCCCATAGCGCATGCGCTGATACACCTACCACAGCGAATGCATGATGGCTGCACCGCTGGTCGCAATGACTCGTTTGCGGGAAACAGAATAACTCCCGAGGTGCCCTTGGTTACAGGCACGTCAACTGTACTAAGCGACTTACCCATCATGGGGCCACCATTTACCACCTTGGCAGTATCCTCCGGAACACCGCCAGCTGTTTCGATAAGCATTGATATTGGGGTACCTATGCGCACCATGAAGTTGCCAGGCTTCGCCAACTTTTTACCTGTAACGGTTACCACGCGCTCAATTAATGGCTTATTTTTTTGCACAGCCTCGTAAACCGCAAATGCTGTTCCGACGTTGTGAACCACTGTGCCAACATCTATGGGAAGGCCACCCGATGGCACCTCGCGGTTGATAAGCGCTTTGATTAGCTGCTTTTCGCCCCCCTGAGGGTATTTTACCTTCAAGGCATATACCTCTATACCGTTGTAGCCTGCAGCAATCTGCTTTAAATGGGCAATTGCATCGGGCTTGTTGTTCTCAACGCCAACTAGGGCACGTTCAACGCCGAGCGCTTTTTTAAGGATGGAGATGCCAACCATTAGCTCATCGGCCTTCTCGAGCATAAGCCTGTGGTCCGATGTGAGGTAAGGCTCACACTCCACACCGTTAATTATAAGCACATCGGCCTTTTTCCCTTTGGGGATTGATAACTTTACGTGCGAGGGAAAAGTTGCTCCGCCCAGTCCTACTATACCGGCCTCGTTTATCCTTGCCACAATCTCCTCTGCGCTATGATTGATATCCTTTTTGAGGTCAGAACTCCTGTCAATCTCAGGAAGCCACTCATCGCCCTCAACGGTAATGGTAATGGCTGGCTTCTTGTAACCAGTGGAATCGAGCACTGGGTCGAGCGAAGCCACAACCCCCGAAACTGACGAGTGGATATTGGCCGATACAAAGCCAGAGGCTTTGGCAATAACCTGGCCCACCACCACCTTATCGCCCTTGGCTACCACAGCTGCTGCTGGGGCACCTATATGCTGCGATATGGGGATCACAACCTGCTTAGGTAAAGGTAAAACCTCAATAGGCTTGCTGGCCGAAAACTTATTCTCTGGGGGATGTACCCCGCCTTTAGGAAAAGTCTTTAACATACTCACTTATATTGTATATCAAATGATGAATGTCGACTTACGAATGATAAAGCGTTAATTAAACTCAACTCAAAAATCGTCAATCGATATTCATTATTCTAACTGTTAACTATACACTTTCAGTTTTAGCTTCCTCCTCCACCTTCTTTCTCTTGGGAGGGAAATTCACCTCAAGAATGGCATCCGTTGGGCACTCATCAACGCACTTGCGGCAAAGTTTACACTTATCGTAATCGATGTATGCAAGGAAATTCTCCAGCGTGATGGCATCGTGTGGACAAACCTTTACGCACTTGTTGCAGCCTATGCAAGCAACCGAGCACGATTTTTTGGCCATGCCACCCTTATCCTTGTTGATACAGGACACAAAAATTCGTTTACCCTTGGGGCCTTTCTTGCGAAGTTCAATAATATCTTTTGGACAAGCAGTAACACAAGCTCCACAGGCAGTACAATTGTCATCAATTACAACCGGAAGGCCAGTCTTCTCATCCATATAGATAGCATCGAATGTACAGGCATCGACACAATCGGCTAGCCCAAGACATCCGTACTGACAGCCGGTATCGCCGCTAAACAGGGTTGTAGCCACCTTACATGATGTAGCTCCGTTGTAGATACTGGTTTTTGGTCGATGATCGGGTGATCCCGAGCAACGCACAACGGCTACCATTGGCGCCTGTTCGACAGCACTCTTGCCAACCACTTTGGCTGCTGCTGCCGATGTTTCGTTACCTCCAACGGGGCAAAAAAACGTACTAATATCATCGGCCTTAACAAAAGCTTCGGCAAACCCTCTACAACCGGGGTATCCGCATCCACCACAGTTGGCTCCAGGCAGCACTGCCTCAACCTCATCGATACGAGGATCTTCGTACACCTTAAACTTTTGGGCAACAAAGTATAGAATTACCGCCGCCAGCACACCAAGTATGCTGAGCATTAAAACGGTATAAAGAATAATGGAATAACTCATGCCATCCTATGAATTAAGTTGATTCAATTTCGAATGTAAAATGGTTGGAGATCCTATCCTTAAAAAGATATAGAATAAAATAGTAGGGAACCAGTATGGCAAGCGAGGCCAATCCTGCCTTTGCCTCACTTATGCTCATTGACGTTAATGCAATGAGCACGATAAGCATTGCCAAAAATGGCATAACGTATCCTAAGAATAGGGCCTGAAACCCCATTGATTGCTTGAGGATAACCTTAACGCTCTCGCCCACTTTAAGCTTATGATTTGGCTTTACAACGGTGATCAACTTCTCTGCGCTATCGCCCAACCCGCAGGCTCCCTTTGCATGACACCCAGCACAAGCCGATTGGCTTAAAATATTTACTACTATTTTATCCGAATCAATTTCCTTAACCCAACCAAGATGATCAACGGTTTTAATCCTTCTTGCCATTCAGTAATATTTTGAAAACAGAGTACAAAAATAATTTTCTTTAACTTTTGATAATAATGATGTAGGGGGAAGTTTACAATTTAGTTTGATTATAAATAAGGGTTATAAAACAGAGATCAAACTATCGACAATACAAGTACGCTAGGCATTTTAATGAGGAAAGGCTGCCCAGTATTAATCCGAGCAGCCCTTTCCCCATTATCTGGCAGGTATTATCTTTTCAGCTCAATGTCCCTATTCATCTCAAGCATATCTACATTGGTTGAGTAGTCGCCCAGCAGGTGCTTGGCAAAGTAATCGGCCGTTAGCCAGAAGTGGTACTCCGTCATATCGCCATAGCCGTGCCGCTGACCGGGGTACATGAAGAAATCGAAACGCTTATTTGCCCTTATCAATGCATTGGCCATACGGATGGTAAGGCCTGGGTGAACGTTGTTATCGATCTCTCCAGTAGTTAGCAGAAGTTTCCCTTTCAGGTTTTTGGCCAGCTCCGAGTTCTTGTCGATGCTGTACTCAAAGTTGGTTTTGCCGGTAGTATCGGTAACCTCCTTTACGCCATGGTGCTTCTCGCTCCACCAGCGGTTGTAGATGTTATTCTCATGGTTACCCGCATTGGAAACGGCCACCTTGAAGAAATCGGGATAAACCAGCATTGCGGCAGTTGACATGAAACCTCCACCCGAGTGGCCATGAATACCCACCTTGTTAATATCGATAAACTTGTGCCTATTGGCCAGCTGCTCGGCAGCAGCCTTCTTATCGGCTAGGCCATAGTTGCGCAGATTACCATACCCATAGTTGTGGTACCACTTGGAGCGGTTGGGATGGCCACCACGATTACCCACGGTAATTACAACAAAGCCCATCTGTGCCAAACGATCGGTCCTGTCCATACGAGCCGAGAACGACTTATCAACCGCCTCGGTTTGTGGGCCTGGGTAAACGTACTGAATTAGTGGGTATAATTTGGTGGAGTCAAAATCGAATGGTTTGTACATCACACCATATATGTCGGTTTTACCATCATCGGCCTTAACCCTAAATGGCTCTGGGAACTGGTAACCAGCAGCAAAAAGCAAGCTAAGATCGGCCTCCTCCAAATCCATAATCTTATTGCCCTTGCTATCCCTTAGCTCCGACTTGGGAATGGTATTAACCCTTGAATAGTTATTTACAAAGAACTTGTTGTCATCGTCCATAGAAACGCTATGGTTGTAGTTGCCTGGATTCAGTAACTTCAAACCAGAGCCATCAAAATTTATGCTGTAAAGATGTTCGTAGTATGGATCCTCGTTGGGCTGAACCGCATTGGCTGTAAAATACAGAACTCGATTTTTCTCGTCAATATTAACAATTCGCTCGGCATGGTATGGGCCAGAGGTGATTTGGTTCTTCAGGTTGCCTTGTCCATCATACAGATAAAAATGTGCCCATCCATCGCGCTCGGACCAATGGATTAGCTCCCTTCCGTTGTTCACTACACCCAGCGGACGGGTTTCAACGTAGGTATTTAGGCGCTCCTCAATAACGGTTTTAACCTCACCTGTTGTAGGATCGACTTGGCAAATATCGATTCTTTTCAAATCGCGCGAGGTGCGGGTGAAGTAGAAGTGGTTATTGGAATCGGCCAGCCACTTACGGGCAACGTAATCGTCGTCGCGCTCCTTGCGTAAACGGGGAGCCGACTGGATGGAAAGCGTTTGGTCAGGAAAAGCATCAGCATTTACCTTTACAGGAAGGGAGTCTACAAAGTTGAAGACCAGCATCTCCTCAATGGGTGCATCCTTCTCGCCGGGCATATGATACTTGTACGACTCGAGGGTTGGGCGAGGATTCGAAAGGGTTTTAATTACCCACAGATCCTTAACCTTGCGCATATCGGAGCGGGTAAGGGCAATCATTTTTGAGTCGGGCGACCATAAAGCCCAAGCGCCCTTGCGCTTGTCCTTATTCTTCTCCTTCTCCACATTGTCCTCTCCCCTCCAGCCCGAACCGTAGCTGTAATCCTCTTCACCATCCCAAGTTAGCTGATGCTCAACGATGGTAGAGTCCTTCTCGTTCTTAAGAGCCTTCTCGTAGCTCTCCTTATCCATCCAGAATAGGTTGTGGTTGCGGGCAAAAACAACCTTCTCGCCATCGGGCGAAATATTTGCCCAGTCGGGCCTATCCTTTGGCTTTTTATAATCGTCGAGCATGGTAAGCTTGCCCGTTTTGATGTTGTACTCGAAGTACCACGTCTTCTTATCGGGTTTGCCATTCTTTCCATTTTTGCGTTGGCCTTGGTTCTCGGTCATATCATCCTCCTCGTCATCCTCCTTATCCTCATCAACCAGGGTGCTTTTTATCTCGAACTGGATGAGATCCTCATCATCCAAAAACTTCAGGTTTTTGATGGGAATATTCTGTGCATCGAACGGATCTAGCGTTAGCCTAGAGATGTCGGCAGCCATCTTCACGTTGTCGAACATTAAGCTTTTTGATTTTTTTGCAGGATCGACAATGTAATAATTTTCCCCCTCGCTGGTCTCGTAGGTATACCAAAAGCGGGTGCTGTTCTTTAGCCAATGGGCATCAACCGATGTGCTGAAAACCATTTTTCTGATTCGGTTTGGCGAGAACCGCGAGGCCAACTCGTAGTTTGCCTTTGTAACAGGCTCATTCTGAGAAAACGAGAAGAGCGTTGCAAAAGAAATTAGAAAGGCCGATAGAAGAAATCGTCTCATAAAATTTTAGGTTTGATTTACTGATATGATGATTAGTACATTTTTTTGTATTCTCTTTGGATGATGTTTTACGGTTGGGGTTTAATCAACCAAGAAAACCGAACAAGCCAATGAATTGATATATTGTTGAAATACTACTTTATATTTGTGGTAGCAACTGGAAAAATCAAAATAGAATTCGAAGATGGCAAAAAAATGGAATTGGGGCATAATAGCGCCCGGTAGAATTGCCGAAAAGTTTGCATCGGACCTTAAGCTGGTTGATGGGGCTAACCTTTACGCTGTTGCATCGCGAAGCCTATTCAAGGCGCAAGCGTTTGCCAACAAGTTTAATGCTGAAATCGCTTATGAATCGTACGAGGAGCTGGCAAAAGATCCTAATGTTGATATTGTGTACATCGCATCGCCCCATACCTTCCATTTCGAGCATTCATTGCTCTGCCTGCAAAACGGCAAGCATGTGCTGTGCGAAAAGCCGATGGGGATGAATGCCGCTCAGGTTAACGAGCTGAAAAGGGTAGCATCGGGAAGAAAAAAGTTTTTGATGGAAGCGTTGTGGACCAAATTTATTCCATCCTTTCGAAAATGTTTCGATTTGGTGCAAGAGGGTCATATTGGCGAGGTAAAGTACATTCAGGCAAACTTCTGCTTTAGGGCCGAATACGACACAACCAAAAGGCTATTCAACAAGGAGTTGGGCGGTGGCTCGCTGCTCGACATTGGTATTTATCCGGTTTTCTTTGCCTTGGAATTGGCCGGCAAGCCCAATGAGATTTTAGCATCGGCAGTGATTGGGCAAACGGGAGTTGACGAGAATTGTAATATCATTTTAAAATACAACCAGCAAGGGGTAACTGCCAGCTTATCCTCTTCATTCCTTGTAAATGCTCCCTCGGAAGCCCTAATTGCCGGGACAAAAGGATACATCAGGATGTACAGCAAATGGCACGAGCCAACCAGCTTAGATGCAGTGATTGATGGCCAAATCCATCATTACGCTTTCGATGAGCAAGGTTTTGGCTATCAGTATGAGATTAAGGAAGTTATCGGTTGCTTAAACAGAGGGGAATTACAATCGGCAGAGTACCCATTAAGCAAAAGTTTGCTACTACACCAAACCTTGGATAGGGTTAGGCAACAAATTGGATTGGAATACTAAAAAAGGGAACCGAGATACGATTCCCTTATGCTTTACAAAGTCCTTTTGGTTTGTGGATTTGGCGTTTTGACCACAAGAATTCGAGCCACCTCGCTGCTCTCGTTGCTAAGGTAGTGCACAATATCCTTGGGACTCTCAATTATGGTATCCCTTGGATAGGCAATGGCCTGGTCGTCAATATGGATTGTTGGATTCCCTTCCAACACATAGAAAAAAACATCGACAGGCGTTTTATGGGGTTTTAACGATTCGCCCGGCTGCAGGGTAATGTGCATAACCTGCGCATCGGGGTGATTATACATTTCGCGAACATCAACCTTGTGGGGTGTATCCTTAAAAGGTGCGTCCGATAGGTGTCTGATATTCATAATAAGTATTTTTATTTTGACAATTCATCGTTGAGTATACCCTGGATATCTTCCTCGCAGCTCATACACACGGTGCAGGCTTCGGTTTCGCGCTGTATATCCTCAAGGGCTTTGCAACCCTTCTCATTTATGGCGGCTACAATCTGTCCACGGGTAACCTCCATGCAGGTGCAGATAATTTCGTTGTCCATTAGTATTGGATTTTGATGGAACGCAGATGACGCTGATCGGAAGGATTAACACAGATTTTTTAATTTTATATCGGCGAAAATCTGTCGAATCTGCGTTATCAGCGTTCTATAATCATTCCTTAATCATAGTTAGCAGCATCTTAAACTTTTCGGTGGCCTCCACGCTGTGGGGAATGCCAGCAGGCATAATAATGGTTTCGCCGGCCACCAATTCGTGACCCTCGCCACCAATCACAATGCGGGCTTTACCCTCGAGCACCTGAACGGTGGCATCGAATGGTGCGGTGTGGGTGCTTAGGCTCTCACCCTTATCAAAAGCAAATAGCGATATATTGCCCGTTGGGCGCTTCAGCACGTTTTTGCTAACAATTCCTCCGCTGGAGTAGTCCACCTCGTTCACGAAGCTGAACTTTTGGCCTTTTACAAATTCATTGGTCATAGTTGTTATTTTTATTGTTGGCAATTGGCAATGAGCAGTTGGCGATTCGAAAATCCCATTGCCAACTGCCTTTTGCCAACTTTTTCTAATGATTTATCCAATCATCAACTTAATATCCTCATCTACTGTAGTAATCCCTCCAATGCCAAAATTGTTCACTAGCACGTTGGCTACATTTGGCGAAAGGAACGCTGGAAGCGTTGGACCTAAATGGATGTTCTTAACGCCTAGGTATAGCAGCGCAAGCAGAACGATTACTGCCTTTTGCTCGTACCAAGCAATGTTGTAGGCAATGGGTAGCTCGTTTATGTCGTTCAGCTCGAACACCTCCTTAAGCTTCATGGCGATAACGGCAAGTGAGTACGAGTCGTTACACTGACCAGCATCGAGCACGCGAGGAATTCCACCTATATCGCCTAAAGGTAACTTGTTGTAGCGATACTTAGCGCAACCAGCGGTAAGGATTACTGTATCCTTGGGCAACTTCTCGGCAAACTCGGTGTAGTAGTTACGATCCTTCATACGGCCATCGCAACCTGCCATTACAACAAACTTGCGAATAGCGCCCGACTTAACAGCATCAACCACCTTGTCGGCCAAGGCAAACACCTGCGCGTGAGCAAATCCGCCAACAATCTCGCCAGTTTCAATTTCAGTAGGTGGTTGGCAAGTTTTAGCCATCTCAATAATCTCAGAGAAATCTTTCTGCTTACCGGGCTCACGGTTAGCAATGTGCTTGCTACCAGGATAACCAGCTGCGCCAGTTGTGAATACCCTATTCTTGTAAGTTGCCTTCTCGCTTGGCGGAACAATACAGTTGGTAGTGAAAAGGATTGGACCGTTGAAGGTCTCGAACTCCTCCTTCTGCTTCCACCAGCTGCTGCCGTAGTTACCCACAAAGTGCTTGTACTTTTTAAATGCTGGGTAGTAGTTAGCCGGTAGCATCTCGCTGTGAGTGTACACATCAACTCCAGTTCCCTCGGTTTGGGCTAGCAGCTCCTCCATATCCTTTAGGTCGTGACCACTAATTAGAATACCAGGCTTGTTGCTAACGCCAATGTTAACCTTGGTGATCTCAGGATTTCCGTAGCTTGTTGTGTTGGCCTTATCGAGAAGAGCCATTGCCGAAACGCCAAACTTACCAGTTTCGAGGGTTAGGGCAACCAGCTCGTCAACGCTAAGGTTTTGAGTAGTTGCTGCCAAGGCGCGCTGCATAAACTCGTATATGGTTACATCCTCATGGCCAAGGTTGAAAGCGTGCTCGGTATAGGCAGCCATACCTTTTACTCCGTAGATAATTAGCTCCTTAAGCGAACGGATATCCTCATTGGTTTCGGAAAGCACGCCTACCGTTTCGGCTTTTGCCTCGTACTGGTCGGGAGTTCCTTGCCAAGTGCAGCCCTCAAAGGTCTCGTTAACGGTTACACCCTGCTTTTTGCACTCCTCGCGAAGCGAGTTGCGTAGCTCAAGACCACGGGTAACGCGATCGGCAATAACTTTCTTGTCGAAGTTGGCGTTGGTAATGGTCATGAATAGCCCATCGAAGATGAACTTGTTCACGATAGGATTCTCGTACTTTTTCTGCTCACGCAGAGCCGAGCTATAAACGCTCATCCCCTTTAGGGTGAACAATAGTAGATCCATAGTTTTTGCTAGGTCATCGGTTTTTCCGCATACACCCTTTATGGTGCAACCTGTACCTTTTGCTGCCTCTTGGCACTGAAAACAGAACATGCTCATAGTTGTAAGTTTTTAAGTTAGCTTGTTAAACAAGTTAGTGAAAATTATTAATTGATTGGTTGATTGATTGATTGGGTGATTGAGTGATTGGGTGATTGGGTGATTGGGTGATTGGGTGATTGAAAGTTTCGTCATTGCGAGCGAAGCGAAGCAATCTCTTTCTCAACTAATAAAGATTGCCACGGTGCAAAAAACGCACCTCGCAATGACGCGTTGCTACACCCAGCTGCTCTCCAGAACCTCGCCCTGAATGCCAACCGTAATTAGCTTGATGGGCACCTTGCGCTGTGCTCTATCCATAGCCATTTTGGCTAGCTGCAGTAGCCCTCCACAGCATGGAACCTCCATCTTCATCACCGTAATGGTATCTACCTGAGCGCTATCAATAAGCGCTGTAATCTTCTCAACGTACACATCCTTGTTGGAGTCGAGCTTAGGGCATGCTATGGCTAGGGTTTTACCCTTTAGGTAGTCGCTATGGAAGTTGCCCATGGAAAACGCCACGCAGTCGGCAGCAAGCAGCAGGTTCGATCCTTTGAAGTGTCCCGAATTGGGGTTGATTAGGTGCAGCTGCACAGGCCAGTGCGTTAGCTCCGATTGTCCCGAAACCATTGCATTGCCATTGGTTGCTGCTGATACAGCACCACCTCCAAAGGCACGTGCTGCCGAACCGGGACATCCGCCGCCAGCGTGATGATTATGCGCTTGGGGCTTTGGAGGAGGCGTGTTATCGCCACATCCGCAGGCATCGGCCTTTTGGTGATCATGCACGGCATGTAGCACATCCTCAACTTTAAAATCAAGCTTATCCTGATTGGCCAAAAGCCACTCTACGCCCTGACGCAGGTATTCCTTCTCGTTATAATCCTTCAAATGCTTTAGGTGAGCAATTACAGTATTCTTGCCATTGCCAACCATCTTGCTAATGGTAAGCGCCTCATCGTAAGCCTCGGCCTCGCGATGCTCAATGGTTATGGCTCCCTCTGGGCAATCGCCAATGCAGGCGCCAAGGCCATCGCACATCAACTCGCTAATGAGCACGGCCTTGCCATCAATCATTTGTAGGGCGCCCTCATGGCATCCGGTAACGCATTGTCCACATCCGTTGCACAAATCACGATCGATTGTAATGATATCCCTCTTCATATTTGTAGTGTTTTTGTTTTCGTTTTTTTGTTTGAAACCTTTCTTCGGTTTCGCACTACAAACATACGGCATGGGGTAAGGGAAAAATGTATCATATGTTACAACATTGCGTTTTTCTTTTAGAAGATGCTTAAAACATGAAAACAATTTAGGATATTAATAAATATGATTGTCCGCTAACATACCTAAAGTTAAAATATAAGAATACGTCATTGCGAGCCTGCCTTTGCCCTGCCTTTGCCCTGCCTTTGCCCTGCCTTTGCCCTGCCTTTGCCGGCAGGCAGGCGGCAGGCAGGCGGCAGGCAGGCGGCAGGCAGGCGGCAGGCAGGGAGTGTTTTTTATGACGAAGCAATCTATTCGTATTCAGTGAAATAAAGATTGCTTCATCCGCCGGCTGGCGGATTCGCAATGACGATTCGATGTTTTGGTATCGAAACGGATTGTCATATTAATAAAATATCCACAAACAGTAGTGTCCGGTAAACCTTTTAAAGATTTCTCCCTTCGGTCGAAATGACAGGCTATTCATAATGTTTGGAGAGGGGGGGCTTGGTGGCCACCAAGCCCCCCCTCTCCCCTTCAATTTATAACGCACTGTCATCCTGAACTTGCCTGCTGGCAAGCAGGCGTAACGCAGTGGAGTGAAGGATCTTATTTTGTAGCATTAATTTCCCCGGACAACAATGATCCACAAATACACATTAGCACATTAATTTATAACACATAAAATGTCCTTAAAAAAAATTCAAAACTCATCTTAATTGCAACCAATAAAATATACATAAAATATTTAGTTCATATGAAGCGCACAAAACTCATCGTACTAGAAATGGCAATGCTTTTTGCTTTGCAGCTACACTCACAAACCCCAACCGAAATGCCTACGGGCAGAAAGTTCTATATCCAGTCGGCCATAAATTACGGCAAGGACAATGGAGGCTACTGGGATATTCCAGGCCGACCATCGGCCTCAACACCCATTCAGCGTGGTTCAAACATCCAGGTATGGACTTTGGATGATCATCACGACAGGGAGTTCACTCTTGTAAAATCCAACGTAAATGGCTACTACGAGATTCAAATAGGCTATACAATCAATACGAGGATTGATATACAAGGGGCCAAGCACTCCAAAAGGCCCTAATGTTAAGGTTTGGATAGAACAAACCTCACCAACCAGGGTTTTTTATTGCATCATATGGGCAATGGTCGGTTTAAAATTTACGACCAGAATAGCGGAAAAACCATATGCTTGGATTGGCACCTAGCCAATACCTGATATCTATTTACGAATTGATGGGTAACAAAAAAGTGGGAGAGGCACCCCTCTCCCACTCAGATCATCGTAGTAATATTTTAGCTAGCCTGTCCGGTAAGAACCTCTTCAATCTTCTCGTGAACTCCGTCAACAAGGGTTTCGGCAGTATGACCTTGGGGCTGAATTGGCTCAAGGAAAGTTACGTTTACACGTTTCCATGGGCGAGGAATCTTTGCTCCCACTGGCAATGCCTTATCGGCCCCCTCAATGGCCACTGGAACAACCGGCACATCGAGCTCGGTGCTCAGTATGGCAAAGGTCTTCTTAAACTCTCCAAGTTCACCAGTTTTCGAACGCGTTCCCTCGGGGAATATGATCACCTTACGCCCTTCTTTAAGCGCAGCGGCCATTTGATGGATAGATTCCTTTATATTGCTCTCCAAATCGACAACAATAACATTGTTGGTTCGGGCTAAGAAACGAAGGAATGCATTATTCACGTGCTTCTTCTTAGCATAGAAATAGGTCTCCTTAAACACCTTACGCTTAAGGAATGCGGCAAC